>Ga0315282_10003203_pt1 | contig 29453 bp, 32 predicted proteins | sample YL17G07_20_MG_FD_203693 | JGI IMG/M metagenome (GOLD analysis project Ga0315282, IMG submission 203693) | Sediment microbial communities from Yellowstone Lake, YNP, Wyoming, USA - YL17G07_20 | ecosystem: Environmental > Aquatic > Freshwater > Lake > Sediment | place: USA: Wyoming | collected... | reverse complement strand
CCATTGTTTCAAATCATTTTCATCGGGCAATGGTTTCTGCCAGATTCCCTTTGCCGTTGCTGCAATGGCTTTCAATTTTTCAAGGGCCTTAAGAGAGGTATATCTTTCGACCAGACGCCTTGCCAGAATTTGCTCGGATTTGTCCGCGATGATGGCCGGAAAGGATTCAGGTCCCGGGGGCTTGGGTTTGGCGACCCGCTTTGGATTCAGGAGAGTCGTCGCGTGATAACTTATGGTTTTCTCTTTTTCTGGGTTTCCTGACCAGACCCCGATCTGGTTAAGCCCCTCCGGCAGGATATTAAACTGAAGTGAACCGGAGAGGTCCTTCTGCTCAATTACGCTCTGCCCGGGGCGGCTCTGGGGGAGGCCTGCTCTGATTTCCATCTCTTTGCCACTCGTTTCCGACGGCTCAAAAAAAATCTCCATAGTGAGTCCCCACGCCTTCGCGGGAAAAGTCGGAAACAAGGGATAGCCAAGCCGGATGACCCGGTAGCCGATTAGAGAAAAGGAAACGAGGAAAAGGAAAACTGCAAGCCATAAACCGGGGCGCTTCATTGTGAGCCCCCTTCCAAACATTTCACGGACAACATGTTCTCCTCAGCACAATCAACCATAAAGCCCTGGTTCAGGACATTACGCCCCAATATTAATGGATACTCGAGCTGGGAACGGTCGTTGAGATTGGCATGTACGCGCATGCGCTTTGACCCCACACACAATTCGATTTCTACAACTGGTCGACGTCTGCGAGAATCCGCAGATCGAACCTTACAGTACCGGATGATAGGGAGGCTGATAAGGGTATTTCCATATTTCTCCGGAAGTCGAAATTGAGCAATCCTGTTTTTGACGGTTAGATCACGAACATCTAAAGAGGTCATGCCCGCCCCTGTATCGATACGTGCTGGCAGTTTCACCCCCCACGGGAAAAGGACAACTTCTTCCACCGCACCAATCAGTATCTTGGTCCTATCTTCGGCATAGAGCGCGGTGCATGATAGAATGGCGATAATAAGCGGGAGTATCAAAAAAATGTTTTTGGTCATTCGTCTTCCACTCAAATATTTGAAACATCCTTTGGTTGAAATCATGATCGATATCCCCTCATTTCCCTGGTTTATTTTATCGTTTTCTATTTTTTGGAAAGGGCTGCTTTCATGGCCACAATTTCTTGCTTCACCATCGTTGCCCGTTCGTCACCCGAGGGCACCACCTTCAAGAAATCTTCCCAGGCTTGAATTGCTCCCTGAAAGTCTTCCTTGTCGTACTTTAAGACAACTCCCAGATTGAACCGGCTGGTGATGTGTGTGGGATTATCCTGGGCAGCACGACGGAAGGTCTCAAGGGCTTTATCAAATTGCCCCAACTTTCGATACATGATTCCCATATCGGTCCTCACGTTGGGATTTTTCGGATCGATCGCGAGCGCCTTGGAATAAGCATCTATCGCTTCTTGATATCGATCCGTGTCAAAATAGGTATTGCCTAAGGTGATCAGGGCTTGAAGGTCACGGGGATCTTTCTCAAGAATCGATTTGGCTAATCGGATGCCTTCCTCATGGTTGACCGGACTCTCTCCCTGAGGATTTCCGGCGGAGGCGACTCCCTTTGAGCTCTCACTCGTTTTTAAAATAGCCACGGTCACTCCGAGGATGAATCCAACAAGAAGGCAAACGAAAGATATCAAGACAACCTTGTTTTTGTTTACTCCTGCGTGGATGGTTGAGGGCTCGCTTTTCATCGGAATTTCGGGGTGGGAGGTAGCCTTATTCTTCTTCATCAGTAAAAACTCCTTTCTTGTTTAAAAGTCTCTTGAGAAGGGATTCTCCCCGTTTATGGACAAAATGGTTATGGAAGACACTGAAAACAGCAAAGGGTGGATAGAGGATCAGCACGATCTGAAACAGATAGATGAAAGCCTCCGTCTTCTTAAATTGATTAAAGAGACCGAATACTCCGTAAAATCCAAAGAGAATCGGCATGAGTGTTCCCGCATATTTTCCAATCATCCTCACTTCGTGACTCTTCCGGTTGAAGTAGCGGATACCCAGGTCATCCAGAGTCCAGAGGGTGGACAAGAGAAGAGAGATCACGATTGTGATTCCCGTGACAATGAGGAATCGCCCGGGTTGGAACCGCCCTGTAGGAATCAATAGGGCGGCTGTGGCCGCTGTTCCTGTAACGATCTGAAGAACAAGAAGAAGCTTTGTCTCGAAGAGAAGTCCGATGCCAATGCCCTGAAAGGGGCGAAGGAGCCAGTGTTTTAAAGGATGAAATTCAAGATCTTCCCTTTCCTCCACTTGAAGAAAGGCGCTGTTTTCTCTCCGGGCTACCTTTCCCAGTTTTCCGAAGATCGGTAGTAGGAGATAGAGGGGGAGGCAGAGGAGAAGTGCAATCCGAAAGAACCTGAAGAGCCCTTTATAGATTGCCTCAGACCCTTTTAGGAACGTGAAGTCTCCTAAAAAGACCGAGAGGGAAATGGTGAGAATCAAAATCGCAACCGCGTGGCCTATCTCCTTGGACCACCGGCGAAATCTATTCGAGGAAATCTCTGAGGTCACCTTCATAATTATGTCCTGTTTACCATTGAATGTCCAAGACCAGATCAGAAGTGGTGTAAAACTGCTCCTTGATGATCTGGGAAACATGGTTTAATTCATCCAGATATGTACGGCATCTCACACATTGAGAGACGTGCTTTTGAAGTGTGACAACTTTTTTCCTTCCCAATTCCTGATGGGAATAAAGGATCAAGGATTCCTCGTACCTTGGACACGGGTTCATTTTTTTCTCCAATCATCCGGGAATTAAATTCTTTTTTAAATTTGTTCACCCTGGCCTATCAGGTCGTGTCTGGCCAGCCAATGCCGTCTGGCTACGGAATTCGCTTGCCATCCAGAAAACCTTCGCATTCTCTCAATTCGGACATGAAATTACGACGTGGTATCCTCGGTTGTATTTTGTAGGACGTCACATCGATATTATAAATGGGTTCGAATTCCAGGACATGGATCTTACCTTCTTCTGATGTGATGTCCACGGTTTCCATACATTCTTCTGCGGGAAGCACGAAGGACACGGCATGGCGACCGGGACGGAGCCTGATTTTTTTATTAAGTTCATATCTCATTCCTTTACCGCCCTCAGGAGTTATCCTGCCCCACCAGTCGTGCTCAGGGGTTATCTCCTTTACACCCTTAGCATTCCATATAACGACCTGGCCATCTATATTCAGAAGGAAAGGATACTCCGGTTTTCCATGCGGCGAGTCTTTTGGCTCAAAAAGGGAGTAACCTTCAAGATGAGTCTTGATATGGGCTTTGATGACCAGATCAGAAAACCCTTTCGGAATGGGCGCCTCCTCCTTAATTTCGCTGAAGATATCTGTTTTATTACCTTGAGATAACATGCTTATTTTCGCCCCTACCCCACAGCCTATGAGACCAGAAAAAAGCATGCTAATCGCTATTATTATGATGATGATCCGGTAAAACATTAGAACCTCCTAAAACCCTCTTTTGAATCAGTCGGTTCAGTTATCGTGGTAACGCAGCATCAAGTCTTCCACCATTGTTATTTACCTGTTGCCAGCCGCCGCCGAGTGCTTTGATGAGACCCACAGCCGCCACCAGTTGCTGACCGCGCACGCGCATGGCGGATCGCTCGACCCCGAGTGTGGTATTCTGCGCCGTTGCCACTTCCAAATAGGTTACGATGCCCGCTTCGTAGCGGTCGCTGGCGATTTGCAGTTGTTTGCGAGCGGCCTTCGACGCGGCTATTAGTTGCTCATATTGGTTAGCCAGCAGGTACTCGGCAGAAAGGTTATTTTCAACATCCGCAAAAGCGTTCAGGACGGTTTGGCGGTAGCGGGCCACCGTTTCCTCGTAGGCGGCTTTCGCCTGGCGAAGGCTGGCGGTAAGCTGCCCCCCCTGGAAAATCGGGAGCGTCACGGATGGGCCGATGGCCCATAACCGGCTCTGCCAGTCGAACAGGGAGGCTGCGGACACTGCCCCCACATTGCCGCTTTGGAGTCCCGCCAACCCGTTGAACTTGATGGTCGGGTAAAACGCCGCCGTGGCGGCTCCGACGGTGGCATTCCCGGCAGCCATGCGGCGTTCGGCGGATGCGATGTCGGGCCTCCGTTCAAGCAGCTCCGAGGGCAAGGCAGGTGGAATAATGAGGGGCTTCAGCTCAAGCGATCGCTCCGGCAGGTGGAAGAGGGATGCATTCTTCCCCGTCAGCACGGCCAGTGCGTGCTCGAATTTTGCCCGCTGCAGTGCATTATCCGGCAGTTGAGACTCTGCGGTCTTAAGGACGGTTTCCGCCTGCGCCACATCCAGGTCGGAGACCATGCCTCCGGCTCTACGGTTTCGCACCAGTGCGAGCGACTTTTGATAGACTTCGATGCTCGACAGAAGCAGGGCCTTGTCTGCATCGAGTGCGCGAATTGTAAGATAGTCGGCTGCAACTTCGGCCTGGATGGCCAATCTCACCGACTCGACGTCGTCCGCAGCGGCTTGCACTTGGGCCTTCGAGGACTCGACAATGCGCCGCACACGGCCCCAGAGATCAAGCTCGTAGCTGAGGTCGAACGACAGCGTGAAAGTGTCGTAGGTCTGACCTGGCTTTCCCCCAACGGGCCGGTTCTCTGAGTCGTATTGCCCTAAGGGCAGAAAAGAGGCGCCCACGCGGGGGAAAAGACCGGATTTGGCCACATCCGCAGATCCACGGGCCTGCCCGAAGCGGGCGTATGCCGCCTTGAGGTCCTGATTGGCCTCTGCGGCCTCGGCTTCAAGGCGACTCAACTCCGGATCGCCGAAGATTTTCCACCAGTTTCCCTTGGGCAGGTGCGCCTGGGGCACAGCAATTTTCCACTCCTTGGAGACGCCGGTATACGCTGAGGGGATGGCTGTGGCCTCGGGGCGTCGGTAGTTCGGGCCGACCGCGCAACCGGCCATAACCAGTGCTATCAGCATCACAAGCAACGCCGGAAAAAAGAAGACCCGGCGAGTTTTTATTATGGGACAAAGAGACTGTTGAATCATCTTCATTGGCTCTTCTCCTTTTTGTCAGCTTGGGCCACGGACACCACGGCGCCGGTCGCAAGCGAGTCAGAGGGGTTCACGATAACTCGGTCACCGGGACTTACGCCCGCCAGTATCTCAATCGTCTGCCCGAAATCGCGTCCAAGCTTCACGGTGCGAAGCTCGACCTTTCCATCAGGCTTGACAATACCGACCTGCGGCCCTTCTGCGCGGAACAAGATTGTGTTCGCCGGAAGCGTCAGCGCTGCCTCCATTTTCGCCCCGGTGAAGCGTATCTGGGCATAGCCGCCCGCTAGGACCTCCTCCTTCGGATTGTCCAGTTCAAGCTCGACCAGGAGGGTCCTGGAGTCCGAAGCCATTACGCCCGCCGTACGGATCACCCTGGGATTGAAGGTCCGGTTGGGGAGTTCCGCAAGGGTCATTTCGGCAGACTGGCCCGTCCTGATGCTTCGGGCCATGGTCTGAGGGACCTGCACGAATACCCGAAGTTTCCCCGTTTGCGCGAGGTGGAAGAGTTCCTTACCGGTACCGGCAACGATGAGATCGCCCTCGTCAATATTGCGGGCCGTAATGGTGCCGGCAAATGGCGCTGTTATCCGGGTATACGACTCGAGTTTCTCCAGCCGGCGCACCTCGGCGCGGGCCGCTTCGGCGCTGGCCGTCTTGAGCTTGAAGTCAGCCTGCTTCTCAGCGTTGTCCTGTTCGCTGACGCTGGCAGTCTTCACGAGACCGGCCCAGCGCTCGGCCGTGAGTTTCGAAAGCCCTAGTGTGGCTTCAGTCTGGGCGAGCTGGGCCCGGGCGCGCTCGAGCTCCTGGTCGAGATCGGGGGTGTCGATCTCGGCCAGAAGCTGCCCTGCCTCCACGTGAGCGCCAATATCAACGAGACGGCGCTTGAGATAGCCGTTGGCGCGCGAATAGATCGGCGCTTCTACCCCCGGCTTGATTTCAGCAGACAGGGGCAGGTTGGATTCGGATTGGCCGGGCTTCGGCGAGACGACGGTAACGGTGGGAACGGAGGGCTTCCGCGTCTCGGCGCTCACCTCTTTGTGCTGACCAAACCGCGGCAGGAGACCGGCGACCACGCCGATGATGATCAATACTGATAGGACGGCCACTGCAAGCAAGAACTTGACCGGTGAACGCCTGATCTCCGCTGCAGATTTGGCGTTGTTGGGCAGTTCTGTGCGATTATCTTGTTTTGAATTCATGGTAACACCTCCTCATTCGTTTTGGTTTCAAGTAAATGAACCTCCTCGGGGTGCGGGCCTTGCGGGGCGCGCCGATGGAGCAGGCTGAAGACGACGGGTACGAAAAAGAGCGTCGCCACCGTGGCGACCACTAGGCCGCCGATGACCGCGCGGCCGAGCGGCGCGTTCTGCTCACCGCCTTCGCCCAGAGCCAGAGCCATAGGAAACATACCGATGATCATGGCCAAAGCCGTCATCAGCACCGGGCGCAGGCGGACGATACCGGCTTCCCAGGCCGAGGCCACCGGGTCACCGCCCTGCTGGAGATGACTGCGCGCAAAGCTTACGACCAGGATTGAGTTGGCCGTGGCCACCCCCAGGCTCATGATCGTCCCCATCAAGGCGGGAACACTCACCGTGGTGACCGTCAGATAGAGTCCCCAGACCACGCCCGCCAGGGCGCCGGGAAGTGCGGTAATGATGATAAACGGGTCGAGCCAGCTTTGAAAGAAAACGACCAGCAGCAGGTAGATGAAGACGATGGCCAGCCCCATTCCTACGGCCAGCCCGGTAAAGCTGGTGCTCATCGTATCCGCCTGTCCGCGCAACGCGATGGAGCTCCCTTTCGGCAATTGTTTTTTCGCCTGCTCGATGAGGGGTTTGATGTCGGCCAGCACCCCGCCCAGGTCCCGACCGCTGACGCCTCCGAAGACGTCGATCACCGGCATCACGTTGTAATGGGAGAAGATGGGCGATCCGCTGCCGTGCTCGAAGGTAGCGACGTTGGCCAAAATCTGGGCCGCGTTTTTGCCGGCCTGGCCGGCGTTGACCGGGATCGAATTGAGCGCATCAAGCGAATCCATGCGATACTCCGGCACCCTCATGTTGACCAGATATTGGATGCCATTTTTCGGGTTAAGCCAGAAGTTGGGCTGTGTCTGGCTGCTGCCGGTAAGGCTCAACAGAACCGAGTTGGCCACATCGCGCTCGGTTAGGCCCATCTGAGAGGCATTGATACGATCCACTGCGAAGTGGATCTCGGGCTGATCCGCCGGCTGTTGAACGCGCACATCGACCGCTCCGGAAACCCGCCGGATTTTTTCAACAAGGCCGGCCGCGATGACCCGGTTTTTGTCGCGGTCCCGTCCGACGACCTGGATGTCGAAGGGGGCCGGCAGCCCGAAGTTGATGGTCTGGTTGACAATGTCGGCCGGCAGGAAATAGAAGGTGGCACCCGGAAAGTCGCGGTTGAGCCGGGTGCGCAGGCGGCGAACGTAACCGTCGGTGGGGCGGTGTCCCCGGTTCAAAGAAACGAGAATGTCGGCATCGCCGGTTCCCGTGGCGCCGTTGTCAATATAGGTAAGCGGAATGCCCCCCGAGGGAAGACCGATGTTGTCGAGCAGGCCGGCCAGCTCTTTGGCCGGAACCTCTTGCCGGATCACGGCCTCGACCCGGTCCACCAGCCGGGTGGTCTCTTCGATGCGCGTACCACCGAGGGCGCGCAGGTGCAGTCGGATCTGCCCCGCATCGACCGACGGAAAGAAGTCCTGGCCAAGGTAGGGGATAAGCAGCCAGGTGCCGGCACAAAAGACCAGGAAGAGGATTACGAAGAGGGCACGATGGGCCAAGACGGTGCCCAGCATCCGGCGGTAGCCTTCCCGAAAACGGGCAAAGCCGTGCTCGAAGCCGCCTTGCAGGGCTACCAAGGGACGGAGCCAAGGCGTGACCGTGCCCGGATCGGCCGCGTGGCCGCCATGCTCGATGTTTCGATAGAACCACTGGACCAGGGTCGGGACGAGCGTTCGCGAGAGCACATAACTGGCCAGCATGGCGAAGACGACCGCCTCGGCCAGGGGCACAAAGAGATAATGCGACACGCCGGAGAGGAAGAACATGGGTACGAAGACAATGCAGATGCACAGCGTAGAAACCAGGGCCGGCAGGGCAATTTCCTGGGCTCCGTCGAGGATGGCCGGCACGGTCGGCTTGCCCAGTGCCATCTGGCGATGAATGCTCTCGATGGTCACCGTGGCATCGTCCACCAGAATCCCGACGGCTAAAGCCAGTCCTCCGAGGGTCATCAGGTTGATAGTCTCACCCAAGGCGCTGAGCAGGACAATGGAACTCAGAATCGAAAGCGGAATCGAGATAGCAATGATGAATGTGCTCCGCCAGGAGCCGAGAAAGAGCAGAATCATCACCGCCGTCAGCAGGGCAGCGATTATCCCTTCCTTCACCACCCCGTTGACGGCGGCGCGGACAAAGAGCGATTGGTCGGCGAATTCCCTGGCTTCCAGCTCGGGCGGCAGACCGCTCAGGATCCGCGGCATGGCCTTTTTCACCCCATCCACGACGCTGAGGGTCGAGGCCGCGCCACTCTTGAGAACGGTGAGCAGCACGCCGCGCACCCCGTCCAACCGGACCACGTTTTGCTGCGGTTGATAGCCGTCATGCACCTGGGCCACGTCGCCGACCCGGATCACGGCGCCGTTTATGGTTTTGACCGGGAGATCATTCAGGGCGGCAAGCATTTCCGGATTACTATTGAGGGACACGTTATATTCCGTCTCCCCGATTTTCGCCGTGCCGCTGGGAAGGACGAAGTTCTGGGCATTGAAGGCATTGACCACATCCTGCGGGGCCAGGTTCTTCGCTTTAAGGGCCGGCAGATCGATATCCACGGCGACGACCCGCACCTTCCCGCCGGCCGGATAGGGCACGGAAGCGCCGCGGACGGTTGAAAGACCGACCTTGACGCGGTTCTGGCCCAGGTCCTGAAGCTCCTGCTCTGAAAGCTTTTTGCTGGCCAGGCTATATTGGAGGATCGGCACCGATGAGGCATTGTAGCGGATGACCACAGGCGGAGTCATGCCGGGCGGGAGCAACCGGAGAATGGATTGTCCGCTGGCCGCGATCTGGGCCACCCCATCGGAGACCGAGGCGCCGGGCTGGAAGAACACCTTGATCACGCCCGCGCCGTTGTAAGAGGTGGATTCGATGTGCTCGATATCGTTGACCAGGGTGCTGATCTGGCGTTCACTATTGTAGACAATGCGCTGCTCTACCTCCCGGGCATTCAGGCCGTTATAGGTCCAGACCACACTGATGACCGGGATGTTGATCTCCGGGAAAATATCCGTCGGCGTGCGAAGCAGCACGAACGGTGTCAGCAGCAAAAGCACCAAAGCCGCCACCACGAAGGTGTAGGGCCGGCGTAACGCGAGTTGAACAATCCACATGGTTCATTTCCTCCTAAAAGTAAAAATAGTCGATAGATTTTTATAGTTAGAATCTTGGTGAATCAGGTGACCAAACGGATGATTACCTTGGGTCGAGATTAGCAACGAAGAGGAAAGGAACTGAAGGTTATGTTTGAACATAGGGGGTCAGGATCCAAGACCTCAATATCAGATGCCGCAGGGGTTGATTCCTGATCCAGTGGAGCCGAGTTCAGGCTTACGATGGTCGGATCATCCTGAGAGATAATAGAATTGAAAAGGGAATGATTACACTTCAGGATTTGCTTGCCGTCGGAAAAAGGACATCCTGCTCCAATCTTTTGAATGAAGTTCAGGGGGGTTATGCCGAGGAGAATCGGTATGAGAAGGATAGCAGGGACAACGAACAGTAATTTGTGTTTACTTAACATTGAAAGCCTCAATCAATTTAACTTGCCAATTCTCGCTCTCATTTGGGCTTGTTCAAGATTAATTATCATGGTCATTTCATTAATGGTAATTATGCCAACAAACCAACGCTTTTGTCAAGTAAAGATTTAAAAAAAATTCAATCATTGTTTTTGCCCAGCCTGAGGTCTTTGCCACAGTACGGGCAAAAGGTTAACTCATCTTTTTTGGATATTGATGAGTCTCTCAAAGCCTGGAAAAAGTATTTGGCGATCAAGAGTCCAGCCACAAATAGGATCAAAATCCCGAAAAAGGGAAAAACAGGCCATATCCGCGGACCGAAAGAATGGACTCTCCAGCCTAAAGAGGAATTCAACGGCCAGAAGGGAAAGAGGAAATAATAGAAAAACAAGAAAATAATACCTATGCCTGCAATAAAAAATCCCCAACGCACCGTATTTTTCATCGATTGTTCCTCCTTTATAAGCGCATTATTCTATCTACCATCGGGGTCCCCTTCGAGGACCTCTGCCAATTTCCATCCCTGTTCCATATCCTGTTCCCATTTCGAGCAAACAGTCCTGAGGAAGCCGGTCCAATTGTTCTCTTGTCAATATGGATCGAGCTTTCATCTGGTATGAAAAAGAAAGGGTTTCAAGTTCCGCTTGAAGGGAAAGCAATTTCTTATGCCGTTCCATGATATCCTGGGGTTTGGTGTTTTTGTCTAAGACGTAGCATTGCAACTCAATTCTTAATGTCATAAGTTCTCTATATTTTGGCGTTGCCTCTGCCTGGTAGGCACGCTGAAAACTTTCGAACGCCTTTATCTGCTCTTCCGTAAGGGCTAAGGAAGGGGATTTCCAGCACCGTCCCTGATTGTCCATCCTCAAGCTTGGCCTATCCAATTTGGGAAACCGCTCCTGGGCTTCTGATAACTGAATGCGGGGTAGAGTAAGTAAAGAAAATATGAGCATAATAAAGATTCCACACTGCAATAATAAATATTTCATTTTCCCGTTATTCTTTTCGCTATTCTGATTGTTACCCTTCCCCGTTTTTGTGAGAACTTCGAGCAAAGCAATGAGTTCACCCCATTCGATAGGTTTGGAAAAGAATCCGTTCACACCTACCTCCTTTGCCTTCAGCCCAATCTCATCGCTTGGGAAACCGGTCACTAAGATGGTTGAGATTTCCGGATAGGTTCTCCTGGCCTCCTTGATCAACTCAAGCCCATCCATTCCCCCCATCTGGAGGTCAGTGATCAGAATTCCGAAAGACTCCTCTTGTAACTTGATGACCGCCTCTTCTGCCGTTGCACAGGAAGAAGTCGCGTAATTATGACTCTCAAGAATTTTCTCCATGGCTCCTCGGGAGAATTCATCGTCCTCAACGACAAGAATTTTTTTTGCCTTCATTTTTCTCCCCCCCTTTCCTGATTGGAGAGGGACGGGGCGGGGAAAACTCCCCGCCCCGTGTTCGAGATTACCAGCGGCCTCTGGGGCCCGTCATCCCCATTCTTGGACCAAAGCCTCTGGGGCCGAAGCCTGCGCCAGGGCCAAATCCTGCGCCTTGGCTAAAAGCAGGCAACTGAGCCAGTTGCTCCGGTGTGAGCAGCTTCCGGGTTTCGAGCCTGAGATTGGTAGCTTTCTCCTGGAGTTTGCTCTGGAGATCCAGAATCTCCTTCTGCTTGGCTGTGATGGCAGCCTGATCAGGATTCTGAGTTAGCCAGAGGCTACGAAGCTCGGCTCTCTTCTTGAAGAGATTCTCCTGAAGCGGTGCGATCTCATCCAGATGGGCCTTCTGTAAGGCCTGAATCTTCGAAGATTGCTCCGCCGTTAGATTGGGAATGGCAGAGGTACCGTATCCGGGTCCCATACCACAGCCTCGGCCTGGCCCCCAGGCCAGTGCCGCTGTCGCCATCAGGGCCAAAGCCAACATCAGACTCAGCGTAATAATGGTGGTCTTTTTCATATGAGTTCACCTCCTTTCTTTTTGGATTAAGCGTCCTCAGTGTTTTTCTTGACCTCTGAGGAGAAATAGGGTCTTTGCATTAGGGTTACGGTTAGGAGGCCCGTTTGGTTTAGAGGTGAAAGGTTACGTGAAGTTCCTGACACCAATAACGTAACCGAATCCTATCCTGGGCCGCCGTTCATTCTTCGAGAGCCTCAGGGCGAACGGCGAGTCGAAGCTGACGAAACGAGCGTCGTTACCGTTGCCGGTAGACAAGATTTTCTTTACTTTTAAGGGGAATTAGCAGCGAAGAGGTACAGAATTGAAGGTTATGTTGGAATGAATGGAATCAGAATTCAAGGCCTGGACATCAACTGCAGAGGTTGATTCTTGATCCAGTGAAGTGGCGAGACTTAAGTTTATGACAATGGGGTCGTCTTGAGAAATGAGAGAATGGAAGGGGCAGGGATTGCATGTTAGCACTTGCTTGCCTTGAGAAAAAGGACATCCGGCACCAATCTTATGCACAAAATTCACTGGTGTCATACCGGTTAAAACCGGTATCAGAACAATGGCTGTAACGATTATCAAGAATTTCCACTTATATGACATCGAAAATCCCCAAAATTATTTTTGAACTTGTCAGAAGGAAAAGCAAGATCTGTGCCAGGATCTTACGCACTTTCTGATTGAGAAAAATCTGAAAGAAACACAGGAGTTAGAAGAATCTTGGTGGTCATGTCCAGTTTACAATATTCTAAGCTTTTTCGACAATGATCCCATCAGAAAGAGATATCAAATCAATTTTTTGTTTTTGATGTCAATCTGTTATGATGGTTTCGACGGATTTTCCATAAATCGACTAAAGTGTCGAAAACCGGAAGAAGAGATTCGCTCTCACTGGAGTCGCAGAAAAAGACTTTCCTACCCATAATCAGTTAAAGCTACTTCCATCTTTTGTTGGAAAAGGTCTGAGTTTTTTCTTGACAAACCATTTCGTTCAATTTATATATCTGCATATACGGATTTAAATATAGAAGGAGCCAGAAAACATGGAACAATTACTGCAATTTTTCAAAGCCCTTTCGGATGAGACAAGGCTTAGGATGGTGATGCTCCTAACCCAGGGGGAACTTTGTGTCTGCGATCTCATGTTGGTCTTGGATGAACCCCAATCGAAGGTATCGAGGCATCTGGCTTATCTGAAGCATTCTGGACTCACAAAAAGTAAGAGGGTGGGAGTATGGATGCACTACTGGCTTGATGAAGCTTCAAGCGGGACGTATAAGTCCCACCTCAGCCTGCTAAAGGAGCAGTTATCTCACCTTCCGCAGTTTAGCACTGATATCAAGAAACTTCGCGAGTTGAAACATCAAGGTGGCTGCAAAGCCGCCATGAAATTCAAGGCTGCCCGCTGGTCTAAGGCTCACACTGCGGGAACGAAGCGGGCCTCTCTTTATTGATGGGAGAACAAAAAGAAAAGGGGGATAGAAAAGATGGCCGAGGGACAGGTTGTTCGAAAGCTTTCTTTTTTGGATCGGTTTCTGACGTTGTGGATCTTTTTGGCGATGCTTGTAGGCGTGTGCTGGGGGTATCTCTTTCCAGGAGTGGTCGGCTTCTGGAATCAATTCCAGGTGGGCACGACCAACATCCCGATTGCCATTGGACTTATTCTGATGATGTATCCACCATTGGCCAAGGTAAGATATGAACAACTTGGGCAGGTGTTTCGCAATTATAAAGTCCTCGCCCTGTCTTTAGTCCAGAACTGGGTCATCGGTCCCATCCTTATGTTCCTTTTAGCCATTACCTTTCTTTCTGGCTACTACGAATACATGGTGGGATTGATTTTGATTGGGTTGGCCCGGTGCATTGCTATGGTCATTGTTTGGAATGACCTTGCTTCTGGTGACAGGGAATACTGCGCGGGACTGGTAGCGTTCAATTCAATCTTCCAGGTGCTCTTTTTTTCTATCTACGCCTATATCTTTATTACAGTCCTGCCTCCTTGGCTGGGGCTAAAAGGAATGGCGGTTCAAATCACTATTGGCCAGATCGCCAAAAGCGTATTCATTTATCTCGGAATCCCTTTTATCGCGGGCGTTCTTTCCAGACTCATCGGCCTAAAAACTCTGGGACGGGAGTGGTATGAAGAAAAATTTGTACCAAAAATTAGCCCGATCACATTAATCGCCTTGCTTTTCACCATCCTCGTTATGTTCTCCCTGAAAGGAGAATACATCGTTCAGCTTCCAATGCATGTGGTCCGGGTAGCTATTCCTCTATTCATCTATTTCGTGATCATGTTCTTCGTCTCCTTCTATTTGTCGATGAAGGTAGGGGCTACGTATGAACAGTCCACGACACTGAGCTTCACGGCTGCCTCAAATAACTTCGAGCTGGCCATTGCTGTTGCCGTGGCCGTCTTCGGTGTGAACTCGGGCCAGGCCTTTGCCGCCGTCATCGGACCTCTGTTAGAGGTTCCAGTTCTGATCAGTCTTGTCAACGTGGCGCTCCGGTTCAAGACGAAATATTTCCCTTATGCCGTTGAAACGCCGACCGGAGTATGTCATCTGACTTGCGAGCCATAAGTTGTGGAGTCATCGTTATGAAGGAAACCAAAAGGATTCTCTTTGTCTGTGTTCAAAATGCCTCCAGGAGTCAAATGGCACAGGGCTTCGCTGAAGCCTTTGGGAAAGGGAGAGTTGAGGTGTACAGTGCAGGATCGCATCCTTCTCCCCTCATCAATCCTCTGGCTGTTGAAGTCATGAAAGAGAAGAACATCGATCTCTCTGGTAGGCAACCAAAAGGACTGAATGATCTTCCTCCTGTCGAGATGGATTATTTGATTACGATGGGATGCGAGGAAACTTGTCCGGCAGTTCCGGCGAGAAAAATCGTTGAATGGCAAATCCCCGATCCGAAAGGAAAACCCATCGATGAAGTCCGGAAGATCAGAGATATGTTGGAGGTAAAAGTAAAGAAGCTACTTGAGGAGGTGTAATGTGTCACCGTTTGAAAATATAGGTTGATTGACATGAGGAGACGATCCCGACCGGCCAACAGTTCGTTGGCGCATGCTGAAGTTTCCTGATCAAACACAGGTCCGCGTTAATTGTCTGGACGAGGTACTGGCAGAGCTATACTCCGAAGGCAGACAGCCGAACAACGAGACAGTCGAAGAAATCCTCGATAGGCTGGAGAAACATAACAATTATATTCCGCCCTCCGCCCGACGGGAGTACAAAAGCGTTCTCCTTAAGGTGTACAAGGACTATCTTGCGGACAGGAGAAAATAAGACCCCATGAAGCCTCACGGGCGGAGCCCTTGATACCTCCGTCGAAATACCCTCCCACGCGAAGGTTACGGAGGTCAAGAGGCTTCGGAGGGTTATCCACCCGTGGCAAAATCCACCGAAGCATCAAGCTAGAGCACATGAATGATTTAACTATCTTTTTACGCATTTATCCATCCCGCTGAGCGGAGTGGTTTTCTGCGTAGGTGGATAAATCGTCTATTTTGTACCATGCTCCCTTGTTCAACTTTCATTTTGTTTTTTATGGCGTACCTTTCGTCATTTCTTATCTCTCGACAAAATGCGTTATCAAAGTTAATATTGTAACAATTGGGCTCAATAACTGTTTCGGTTAAGGACAGACATTTACATCAAGAATCTGGGAATTTTCTTCTAACATTCGGTTTCCCCTCACCCTCACCTTTGGAGAGAAAGTGAGGGGGAAATTGTAAATGTTTTTGTTCAGTTTTAGGTAAAGGAACCTTCCGTGAGAAAACTTTCCATCCCCCTCGTTCTCTTTTTTCTTTTTTTGTTCCCCGCTTTTGGAATTGCCCAGACGACCCCTAACATCCAGATCTACTTTTTCTACACCGAGGACTGCCAGTCCTGCCAGGTTATTCTTCAGAATTATCTCCCCACGCTGAAGGCGATGGTTCCCAACCTTGAAATTAAAAACTTCGATGTGGGCAATCCAGCCTATTATGAAGTGCTGAGCAAACTGGAGAAAAAGTTTGGCCGCCCGGCCAATGAACTTCCTGTCGTCTTCGTTGGAGATCAAATGCTCGCCGGCGAGATGGAGATCATGGAGAAACTGAATCCCGTCCTCCTGGAGCTTCAGGCCAAGGGAGGCGCCTCCTCCCCTCCTCTCGACATTCCTTCCGTGGCCAAATCTTCTTCAAAAAGCTTTACGGTCGATCTTGTCTATTTTTATCAGAAGGGATGTCCAAAGTGCGCTCGAGCCAACGCCCTTCTCAAATATATGGTAAAGAAATACCCCCAACTGAATATCAAGGAAACCGACCTCAATACCCCGGATGGGAAGCGCTTCAACGAAACTCTGTCAGGCCGACTCCATCTTCCAGGGGAGAAACGTTTAATCGCGCCGAGTATCTTTATCGGGAAAGACTGCCTTCTCCCGGACGAGATCACGGAATCGAAGGTAGAGGCCCTGATCCAGAAATATGGCGAGAAGACCGTGCTCCGCGCCAGCGAGGGCAAGCCCGCATTACCAACACCGCCGCCCTCACTCGTACCGACGCTAGAAGAAACCAAAAAGGCTGAGGAGTCGATCATACAGCGATTCAAGTCCCTCGGGGTCTTGACCATTATATCCGCCGGGCTGATCGACGGGATCAACCCTTGCGCGTTTGCTACGTTGATCTTCTTCATTTCCTATCTCTCGTTTGTCGGCCGCAAACGGAGTGAAATCTTCTATGTGGGAATGGGTTATTCGGGAGCCGTCTTCATCACTTATCTGTTGATCGGCTTCGGCATTCTCACTTTCATCCAGCACCTTTCATTCCTGCCCCTCTTTTCGAAGGTCGTCTATATCCTCACGATTGCCTTTGCCCTTGTCTTGGGAACGCTGAGCCTTTACGATTATGTTCAGTTGAAGAGAGGCCGGCCTTCCGAGATGAAGCTTCAACTTCCGGATTTCTTAAAAAAACGAATCCATCGAACGATCCGCCAAGAGAGCAAGTCCACGCGCTATTTCCTTGCTGCCATCAGCGCGGGATTCGTTGTCTCCCTTCTGGAATTCACTTGCACGGGGCAGGTTTATCTCCCAACGATTCTTTTTGTAACAAATATTCCATCCCTCAAGGGAAGTGCTGTTTCTTATCTCCTTCTATATAATTTCATGTTTATCACTCCTCTGCTCATCATTTTCGGGATTGTTTACTGGGGTGTGACGTCGGAACAGTTGACCTTCTTTCTTCAAAAAAGGGCATCCTCCATCAAACTTTACACTTCTCTGCTCTTTTTTGCCTTGGCGGGGATAATGATCCTGAGCTTGATGTAAAACGACTCCACGGTGCGATCCGATGGAATTGTGCCGGGAAAGTGTACCGAGGAGTTGAAACAAAGCCCTTTAATGTCTTAAAGTTAGTTCCATTAAAATGATGAAAGGAGTTTACCTTAGATGAATGAAACGAATGAAGAACAACCTATCCAGGAGCAACCCTCCCAACCTAGGGGGGGAATGAACAAACGAAAAATCATTATTGTGGGAGTTATCGCAGTCCTGATCATACTGGCAGGTGCTTCCCTATTTTACTTTTTCTATCTTCAGAACCCAAGCCGTCAAGTTCTGGCTAAAGTAAATGATGAAAAAATTACAGTGGAGCAATTCAACAAGGAACTTGCCAAGGTGGAGCCTCCTTTGATCAGAGATATGCTTCGGGAGGAACCCAATAGTCTTCTTGAAAGAATCGTCGTCAGGACGATCCTTTTGCAGGAGGCAAAGAAGCAGGGCATTTCCGCTCCGGCCAAGACCTATAAAGATGCAGAAAAGAATCCTCTTCCGCCCGAAGAATCGATCATCGTCGAATTTATTGGGAAGAAGTTCTCTTCCCCGCCGGAGGTAAAATCAGAGGAGGTGGAAGCATTCTATAAGGCGTATAAGGACCGAATGGGAGGGAAACCTCTGAAGGAGGTAGCCCCGGCGATTGAACAGTATATCAGGGAAGCGAAACAGCAGGAGGCCCTGGGCCAGTTCTTAGAGGAGCTTCGGAAAAAAGCCAAGGTTGACGTCAACCAGGAACGATTACAAAAAATTGCCACCGCCCCCCCTGAAATGAACACCGAGGAAGAATTGAAGCAGGCCCTTACAAGCGGGAAGCCTATCCTCGTCGATTTTGGAGCAAATAACTGCCTTCCCTGCCGTCAGATGAGGCCCGTTCTGAAGGAAATTGGTACGGAATATTCTGAGAAGACAAGAGTGCTGGCCATCGATGTTTACAAAAATCAAAATCTCGCCCGCGAGTACAAAATTCTCATGCTCCCTACCCTTGTCTTCTTCGATTCAAAAGGAAAAGAGGTTTTCAGAACCGTCGGAATAATGGAAAAGGAAAAGATTGTTGGAAAGTTGAAAGAAATTGGAATGAGCACCTAATGAGATTTCGGATTGCGGAATGCAGATTGCGGAATGAATTTGGAGAAATCAATAGAAAACGAATTACGATATTCAGTCCGAAATCCCTGCCTACCGGCCCCGGTCCTGCACTATTAATAGACCGAGGGCGGGGCAGGCAGGCGCAATCTAAAATCCGAAATAGTTTGGTCGCTCTCCGGTTCAAGAGAAACTATTTCCCTGTGCCGTCGAAACCCCTGCCGGAGTCTGCCACGTAACTGTGTCATCCTGAGGCGAGACAATGGAAATCACCAGCAAACTGCTGGTTCTTTCATACTCCTCAGGAACCTCCATAACCCACGGCAACCTTGCTTCCCTCAACGATAACAGGAACGTTTCGTACGCCCTTGGAATACTTTAACATCTCTTCTAACTTTCCACTGTCTGCTTCCACATCAAAGTACTTCGCATTATTGCCGTAGGCTGACCTAGCCTTTTCCGTGTAAGGTCACCCTGCCTTACCATAGATAATTGCTTTCTCCTTCATGGCAGCTCCTTTCGGACTTGTGGTTTTCTAAGCAACTCATATCGAATTCGAAACCTTTCGTCAAGTCTCTTTTTGAAGCTGAGGTTCTAACTTCCCTTGACGGTTTCCAAAAAAGGGTTAAAATGAAGCGGGTTAACTTTCCGAGAAGAGGAGGAAAAAATGGGATTCTCGAATCTTAAGACGTTAAAATTGGATGAATTTCGGCCCGGCATCCGGAGCAAATTGGAATCGGGCTCAAATTTAACCATGGCCTTCATGGAAATCGCTCCAAATAAAGAAGGGACTGCCCATGAGCATCCTTTCGATCAGTGCGGAGTCGTGATCGAGGGAGAAATAGAGATGTCGGTTGGCGAAGAAAAGAAATTACTGAGGTCCATGGAAACTTACTTCATCCCCGCAGGAATCAAGCATAACTGGAAAACGATGTCCTTGCCGGGCAAGATTTTAGATATCGTGGTGAAACAGGGCTAAAAACACGTAGGTTGTACATCTTCCACTTTCCAATTTCCCATCCATATAAATTGTTTTGCTTTTCCAACCCTGATTTGGTAGATTAGGTCCATTGGTTTGCGGTGGGCAGACTATGTTCCGTCGAGACTTTGAAACCTGATATCGGGATTTTTACCTCACTTCTTAGACCGACTTCGACTTTTGACTCATTCTGGAACTGCAGTTGCAAGAACTTTGAAATCCGTAGATTCAATGGGGATACGATCTTTTAGCCGAAGCACACTGTATCCGGCATCTTGAAGTCCTTGGATAATGGAATTGGGGATACAATGATCAGCAAAAAATCTAAGGGGCATCACATGGCAACCTCGAATTCCGACAAATCCCGGGCATAATCGAGGCAGGCTGCGATTTGCTCTCTGGTAAGGTCCGGGAACTCTTTGATGATTTCATCGAAAGAATTCCCGGCCGCCAGGTATCCGAGGATGAGGCTAACGGGGATTCGAGTTCCATTAATTCGCGGTTTACCACTGAGGATGTCGGACGTGCTGACGATGAAGTCTTTCCAATTTACTTGCATCATCGACTCCTTTTTGTCGATGAATTCTGTTTCTAAATCTAATTTATCAGACCCCAATGAATAATTCAATATGGATTTGTTCGATAGACATTAAGTTACCTACTCCGTGGAACAATACATACAGGATTGATTTTAAATTTTGTTTTTGATAGAGTGCAATCGACATGGCAAATCAGTTCTACACCCACTCCCGAGGAGGAGAACCCCCCGAAAGTTGGCATCGCCTTGAGGATCATCTGAAAAGTGTGGCAGAGCTGACCCGAAAATTCGCAGATGACTTCCTCCACTTGAATTTTTTGTTCTTTCAAACTCAAATGAAAGGAGGTGAATTAGCTATATGAACGAGGGATACAATATTTGCATGGAGGTATCAGGCAGGACAGCCATGTGGGCAAGACCGGATACCGGTGCTACCCCGGTGAGTTATCCTGTTCCGCCATGGTCGGCAGCAAAAGGAATATTTGAGTCTGTCGTTCGTCTAAAGAACACAATAGTTATCCCTACTGCGGTTGAAGTCTGCAAGCCCATCGTTTATCACGACTATACAACAAATTATGGTGGTCCTAATAGGAAACTGGAGCAGATAAGCAAACGTGATAGCTTCCAGCACAAAGCCACCGTGTTGGTCGATGTTTGCTATCGATTATACGCAAGAATTGAAGACTTTAAATACGTTCCAAAAACCCTCGCGGAGGCGGCTCTTCTGGCCAGAGTTGACTCACGGCATTACTGCCATGAAGCATTCTATCGGCGTCTAAAGACCGGTAGATTTCACGATACACCTTGCCTGGGATGGCGGGAGTTTGTGCCCAACTATATTGGCCCCTTTCGGAGCACAACACGGGTCGAGGTCGCCTACAAGGAGGAATTAGCATCCTTTCTGTATTGCGTGTTCAATCCGGAAACCGGTGCCCGCAATCCTAAGTACGTGCAGAACCCCATTGGGCGCCGGATTGAAAATGGGAGGCTGAAATATGCTGAATGAATGGATAAATATTTACCCGGTGCTCGGTAAGCTGAATTGTGATCTTGGTCAATCACATCCGGATTTTAAACGCTGTCCGAATAAGAAAGGATTCATCGTTTATCTCGATGAAACGGGCCATGTTGAAGATGTGGATATCCCTGATTTCAGCCTGGGATCGGTCTATAGATGGCAAGCGGGTAAGAAAGACCCGGCGTTTCCTGTTTTCAATGGTAGAGCCTTTTATGAAATAACTTGCGAACTGCGCCTAATACCCCCATGGATTAGGAAAGTCCTGAAAGAAAAGGAGTCCATGAAAAAAAAGGGCAGTAATATGGATGAGAACAAAATCGATGAATCCGTATTATCTGCCTTTCTGGGAGAGTGCAACGACCTCTGGGAAGAAGACGATCTGCGCTTAGTAGACAGAAGCTTGAATGAGTTGCCGGTCAAACTCCAGGAGATATTGGAAACGTCTGAAGAGAAACCGGATGGATACAACGGGTTTAAAGAACTGGTCAGACGTGCGGGGCTTTCCGAGCGGACCAGCTTTCGCAATGAACTTGCAACAATCTTATTACAGAAGCTAAGGGATACAAGAAAAAAGGAATATGCTGAAGTTTTGTTTGCCCTGAAAAAGGAGGGCAACAAGAAAGGCCGAGGGAAGGAACATGCCCGGGACTTTCTTTTTCTTCTGACGATCAAGGACTGGGACAATGATGAGTACGGTACAAATTGTGTTCCGCCCTATCACAACAGTCTTCAAGAATGGATGGCTGGGACGTTTGAAAAATATGCTGAAGACTCGTACGGGCAAACGGGGGATGCTGACGCCTTCGGCCTTGATACGGCAGGTTCGGGCAGTGATTACGATGACATCAATACCGGCGGGCTTGGACAGATCAAGCTATTCTCTGCAAATAAGGACATCCCTTGTCTCATGCGGTATGGTCGTATCAGTGCGGAAATGTTTCCCGCTGGACGTTGTGCAAGGGAAAACGCTCGCAAAACCTTAGAATACATTCTCCACAACGATAGAAAAGGCATTAATTGGACCAGCCTCCGAAAATATGAAACCCGCAACACCATTGCCTTCGCATACTGCACAGGGCTCAAGGACGCAAATGTGATACGAGTATTTGACAGCGACGAGACAGATGACAAGGAAAGCATATACGTCAGTGAAGAGGCCACGAAGACGATCTTGAAAACATTCGAAGGCATAGCAGAGAGTGATCCAGAAGCAAAGATCGCAGTCGGCATCATCGCCACGGTGACGAAGGGAAACACTAAGATCCTTGCGTCCAGACAGTATCCTGTAAGTCGGTACGTCTTCGGCGCGCAGGACTGGCAAAAGGGATGTCACAACATCCCAGATGTTAAGCTCCCCTGGCTTCCTACGAGAGGGGGCGCATTAATCAAAGGAGCATTGACGTTCTACCCGACACGAGTTGTTTGGCTGCTGAACAGCTCGTGGAGGCAGAGCGGAGAAATGGTTATGAGAAAGCAGGGCAAACAAAGAGTGCCCATTTCCAAAAGGTTCGTAGCGTCTGATGCCTTAGATTTCCTTTTTGAAGAAAATGGCATAATTCGCGAGAGAATTGATGCAGGCCTTTCCGCAGTCATCGAAAAGAGTGCCCATGTCCTTATCTCGGCACGTCTGAAGGCTGACCTTGATCGCTATCAGCCCGGCAATAAACTGAAGTTCAAGAATGATTACTGGATTCATATGCTACCAACCCTTTATGGGTTGCTGCTGTACAAGAAAGGAGTCAGAAAGGAGAGCTACATGAAAGACAATATCTTTAATCTGGGCCGACTTTTCGCGGTGGCTGACCGTCTTCATATTCTGTACTCAAAAGGTGTGCGGCAAGGGGACATTCCCTTAAGACTGATAGGAAATGATTACATGTCTCTTGCCTTGCAGAATCCCCAGGAAGCATTTGTAACCCTCGGGAGACGACTTACTCATCCCTATATCTCTTGGGCGAAGAGGAGTCAAGATGAAGCAACCGATTTAGGTAAGGAAGTGGGTTGGTGTTTATGGGACGTCACAAAATATTGCCAGTTGTTGGCGGAGGCGCCCTTCCCTGAAGAAATCAGTGATGAAGACAGGGCAAAGCTGATTCTTGGATATTTATCTTACGGAGCAAAAAGCAAAGAGAGCAGTACCGCCAGTCAAGAAGATCACAACAGCAAGAAGAAGGAGGAGGAGGCATTATGAACACGAATGGTACAGATATTAAACATGCAACAGGATTGATTATTGTTGAGGTTCGCAACTCTAATCCGAATGGTGATCCGGAGCGAGATGGAGCACCCAGACGGCGCAGGGGTGATATCGGTGAAATTTCGCCAGTTTCGGTCAAGCGGAAGATGAGAGATCTCGTGGCAAACAAGAATGGACCTATATGGCTTTACTTAAAGGATAAGTTCTCTCTTGACGAGACTCGGTTTGATATCCTGGAAGAGCGCGGGAGAAAGCGGTCTGAAATAAAAACGATGATTATCAGAGATAAAGATAAATCCATCGAAGAAAAAGAATTCGTTAAACGGTACTGGGATGGTCGCGTCTTCGGGAATACTTTCTTAGAAAAGGCCGAGGGCGAACCGAAAGAGGATGCACCGCAACCATCTTCGGAAAGCACAGCAGGAGGAGATGCAATCTCAAAACCTGCTGAAGCCCTTGCTCTTAAGGATAGCGTAAAAACAGGAGTTGTTCATTTCGGTCTTGGTCTTTCGGTGGCACCAGTAACGGTGCGAACTGACTTCACTCTGACGAACAAATCCGCTGTGCAAGAGGACAAAACTTCGGGAATGGCCCCCGGTGCCTTCAAATTTGTTGAACATGGAATTTATGCTATTCCATTTTTTGTCAACCCGACACAAGCAAGCAAGACAGGGTGCAGAAAGGAAGATCTTAATGTTGCCCTTGAACTCATCCCGTTTGTATACTCTCACAATCCTTCCCTTGTCCGAACCCAGGTTGAAGTACTTCATGCGTGGTACGTGGAGCACAAGGATCAAAAGGGATCATGCAATGATTTCGATCTTATTGATGCTCTTATGCCGATAAAGAAAGGAACCAAGGATAAACCTTCTGCGGCGCGGAGTGAATATGACATTCCAAATCCACATGACGGCAAATACAAAGAGGCGTTTACGAAATTCGATGGCAAGGTAGCGGGGTTTCGTGATTTGATGGACCTTATGAGGCAGTAAAGCATGGCGCGCACGAAATTGCTGGCACACAGCGCAAGATTCGGGTGTCCAGAACAGTCATACAGAGAGCACGTTTCGGAGGTTGTAAGACGAGCAGTGCAGAATGCGGCAGGTGCTGCTGCTTACTCACCGCATGGCAATCTTCTTTTGTCCGCTGTGCGTGCTGCAGCGCTGTATCATGACCTTGGAAAGATTGATCCAGAGAATCAAAAAGTTCTAGCAAAGCATTCAGGTTCTCATCTCCCGGTAGTTCATACCGATGCAGGAACCGCGTATCTTTTCCAGAGGAACTCAATTGTGCCGGCTCTATGTGTTCTCGCACATCACCGACCTGGGTTGCCTTCAATTCCAGAAGAGAAGTCCAAAGTGCATAAGTTTAGGGTACGCATCCCCATAGGCAATGGGAAAAGAACGGTACAGGAAAGGACCGACGAAAATCTGAGGGAGTATGTAACACGCCACGAGGCCGAAATAGGGCAGGGCATTGACTTGCCAAGGAGGCCTGCGCCAGGAATATCCTTTATAAGATTTGCCCTGTCGTGCCTGGTTGATGCTGACCACGCAGATACAGCAAGGCATTATGGAAAAGGCAATGATTTTGCAGAAATTTCTCTTGCTCCTGGAGACAGGATTACTTGTCTCGACCGCTACGTCAGCACATTAGCTGTGGAAGATACAGCACCGGAAAGAATTGAAATGAGACGGGAGTTTTATAAGACCTGTCACAAAACGCCACAAGTGAGGGGTATCTATTCGTGTAGTATGCCAGTTGGTACTGGAAAGACTACCTCTGTCATGGCCCATCTCCTTTTAGCTGCAGAACGTTATAAACTCCGGAAGATATTCGTCGTTTTGCCTTTTACGAATATCATTGACCAGTCTGTAAGCACATACCGAACAGCCCTGCGGTTAAATGACGAAAAACCCGAGGCTGTGGTTGCAGCGCATCATCACAGGGCAGAGTATGAAGACCCTGGTCTCATGGCGTCATCATTTCTTTGGGATGCACCCGTCACGGTAGTAACAGCTGTTCAGTTTTTTGAGACTTTAGCTTCAAACATACCTGCATCACTGAGGAAGCTTCACAATCTTGCAGGCTCTGCTATTTTCATCGACGAGGCTCATGCTGCATTGCCTTCACATTTATGGCCCCAAGCATGGCGATGGTTGCGAGATTTAGTTGAAAACTGGGGCTGCCATGTCGTTCTTGGTTCTGGCTCTCTCGCTCGTTTTTGGGAACTCAAAGAGTTCTCTGAAAGAGAGTCAACCGTTCCCGAAATCACCAGTAATGACCTTTATATGAAGGCCGTGGACATGGAAAGAAATCGAGTTATGTATCCACCTTTGATTAAAGACCCGATGGGGGTTGATGCTCTCTGTACTTGGATGACATCTTTGCCAGGGCCACGGATTGTTGTCATGAATACTGTGCAGTCTGCAGCGGCCTTGGCCAATAGAGTTTTTGAAATGAAGGGGAGAAATGCTATAGAGCATATTTCTACTGCCCTAACCATCAAACATAGGGCAAGTACCTTAAATCGGGTAAGGGCACGACTGAAGAGCAAAGAAGATAGGAGTTGGACCTTGGTTTCGACAACTTGTGTGGAAGCAGGGCTTGATTTGTCTTTCCGTTCAGCTGCACGGGAACTGAGCAGCCTGGCAAGCCTGATTCAGATCGCCGGAAGAGTGAACCGACAGTGCGAATATGGAGAAGACTGTGAAGTTTGGAGTTTTCAAATTAGAGAGGATGGGTTTCTAAGCAGCCACCCAAATTTTAAAACGTCAGCGCGAGTGCTTGAGCACCTCTATGCCAATCAAAGGGTTGGTCCCGACTTTTGTACAGAGGCTATGGTCAAAGAGGTGCGAGAGAAAAATACAGGAATGGCAAAAGACGACCCTATCGTCAGAGCAGAAAAGGGAGGAAAATATCCAGAAGTTACAGAACTGTTTAAAGTAATTGAAGAGGGAGAAGTGTTCACTGTCGTTATCGATCAAGGTTTGAAAAATCGGATCGAGGCCGGAGATAAACCATCCAGAGAGGATATGCAGAATCTGACAGTAAGGATGAGAGCAAGTCAAATTAATGCTTTAAGTTTACCGGATATTGGCCAGTATTCCGAAATATTTTTCTGTTATCCTGAGTATTATGATGAGTTCTTGGGGTATATGAAGGGACTACTGGGATTGATAACTCATTCACAGAAAAGTTCTACCTTGTGAACACCGCGCTTTTTTCTGATAGTGGTTTGCTGGCTGTATCTTGGATGTTATAGGAGTGTCACCATGACCGACCCAAAAGACCTGCCACAACTCATTCCTCCCCACGGTGGCTACCGTGAGTTGCAATCATACCGGATGGCGGAGATTGTTTTTGACGCGACAGCGGCATTTTGCGATCGCTTCATTGACCGGCGCTCTCGCACTCATGATCAGATGGTGCAGGCCGCCCGCAGCGGAAAACAAAACATTGCCGAAGGCAGCATGGCCTCAGGCACGTCCAAAAAAACCGAACTCAAGCTCATGGGTGTGGCGCGAGCGAGCCTTGAAGAGTTGCTTCTCGATTTTCAGGACTTTCTGCGGCAAAAAGAGTTGCCCCTCTGGGGCAAAGACCATGAGCAAGCTCGAAAAATAAGAGCGCTTTGCTACAGAAAAAATAGGTCTTATTCGACCTATAAAACCTATTTTGAAGAACAAGAGCCTGAAATCGCAGCTAACGCTGCGATTTGCCTGATTCACCAAACAAACTACCTGCTGGACCAACAATTGCGGTCTCTGGAAAAGGAGTTCTTAAAAGAAGGTGGCTTTACGGAAAAACTCTATCGTGCCCGATCGCAGGCAAGGAAAAAAGAAAAATAGGTCCAATTCGACCTATAAGACCTATAAAATGCACTACGCCGAAGATGACCTTATCATGCTCTCTGCGCTACAGCACTTCGCCTTCTGTCCGCGGCAGTGTGCCTTGATCCATATCGAGCAGATATGGCTGGAGAGCGGGCTTACTGCTGAAGGCCGCATTATGCATGAGAAGGTTCATGAGCAGGACCGGCAATCCAGGGGGAGTGTACGCATCGAATACGGCGTTCCACTGCGTTCTCTAAGACTTGGATTGATTGGCAAAGCCGATGTGGTTGAGTTTCACCGTGTTAGTAAAGATCTCTGGCGGCCTTTTCCCGTGGAATACAAACGGGGCAAGCCGAAACTCGACCATTGCGACTTGATTCAGCTTTGTGCCCAGGCTGTGTGCCTTGAAGAAATGCTTTCTGTTTCTGTTTCAAGCGGGGCGATCTTTTATGGACGGACCCGTCGGCGTTTTGACGTCTCCTTCGATGATGCTCTTCGTGGAGAAACGGAAGATGCGGCGAACGGTGCGCATACATTGATCGCTTCCGGAATAACGCCACCGGCAGTTTATGAAAAGCGTTGTAAGAGCTGTTCGCTCATCGGAGAGTGTCTTCCGAAACCGGTCGGAAAGAAGGTATCGGTGAAACGTTATTTAGCACGAATGGTGGATTCGCCATGAAGAAACATCTAAATACCCTTTTTGTAACGACACAAGGAGCTTATCTCTCAAAGGAAGGGGAAACAGTCGTTGTCAAAGCAGACGGGGAAATCCGTCTCCGTTTGCCAGTTCATACCATCGCTGGAATCGTCTGCTTCGGCAACGTTTCTTGTAGCCCTTATCTGATGGGGTTCTGCGCTGAAAACAACGTGGCCATAAGCTTCTTAACGGAACACGGCCGTTTCCTAGCTAAGATGCAGGGCCCTGTCTCTGGAAATGTTCTTCTCCGGCGGGAGCAATATCGCAAGGCTGACGATCTGAAATTCTCGGCAGAGGTTGCCAAGTTCATTCTCACCGGAAAGATCGCTAACTGCCGCACGGTGTTACAGCGAGCGCTTCGGGACCATGCAAATAAGATCGATGAGCAGGAGGTACGCAGCGCTGTCATGCGGCTGAACCACTTGATGGAGTCTCTGAATCAGGAACAACTCCTGGACGTATTGCGCGGGATAGAGGGAGATTCCGCTCATATCTATTTCAACGTATTCGATCACCTCATTGTTGCCCAGAAGGAAGCTTTCCGCTTTGATGAGAGAAATCGCCGTCCTCCGCTGGATAATGTCAACTGCCTGCTTTCTTTTATATATACTCTTGTCATGCATGATGTCCGGTCGGCCCTCGAAACCGTGGGATTGGATCCGGCAGTTGGATTTCTTCACAGGGACCGTCCCGGAAGACCAGGACTTGCCCTCGATCTGATGGAGGAATTCAGGCCTTACGTCGCAGACCGCCTGACTCTATCACTGATCAATCTCCAGCAAGTCCAGGACAAGAGCTTCAAGAAGATGGATTCCGGCGCGGTGATCATGAACGATGATGCTCGGAAAGCAGTTCTCGTGGCCTACCAGGAACGAAAACAGGAGGAGATACTACATCCTTTTCTTGATGAAAAGGTGATGATTGGAATGTTGTTTCACATTCAGGCCCTGCTGATGGCGAGGTATTTGCGCGGGGATCTGGATGGCTACCCACCATTCATCTGGAAATAGGGGGCGCTGATGTTGGTTATTTGTAGGGGCAGATCATGATCTGCCCTCTTCCGTTCATCTGGAAATAAGGAGAGGCATGATGTTTGTATTGGTGAGCTACGACGTATCTACTTCCGATTCTGGAGGTCCCCGTCGTTTGAATCGTGTAGCGAAAGCCTGTAAGGACTATGGTCAGCGGGTTCAGTATTCTGTTTTTGAATGCATCGTGGACCCCGCTCAATGGGCCGTTTTGAAGGAACGACTCATTAAAGAAATCGATCAAGAACAAGACAGTCTGCGTTTCTATTATCTTGGATCTAACTGGCGGCGACGGGTTGAGCATGTGGGGGCAAAGAAAGGAATCGATCAAGAAGGACCACTGATCGTCTGAACTTTGACTGCGAACCCGAAGTGGACATGATTTTCCAGCGGGGGTCGCAGATAATGTATCTCACAGAAATTACAGGATTTGTCCGATATGGCTCTTTGACAATTGAATATAGTGCGGGACGATTCGGACGGATGCGCGGAAATAAAAGAAAAACTGTTTTGAAATCATGCATTTGTTGTTTGTAAGTCGCGCCCCGCGTGGGCGCGTGGATTGAAACACCTATGCCCTGAGAAACGGTCTGAGCCTGATCAAGTCGCGCCCCGCGTGGGCGCGTGGATTGAAACGATTTAAGGGATTCAAGAAGCGCATCTGTTTGTGGTCGCGCCCCGCGTGGGCGCGTGGATTGAAACAAAATCGGAGTTGAAAGGAAGGAGGCAAAGCTCATGTCGCGCCCCGCGTGGGCGCGTGGATTGAAACAAAATCATGTACGAGCCCTCCGAGGATCTGAAGACGTCGCGCCCCGCGTGGGCGCGTGGATTGAAACATCTTATCCAGCTCTTCCGGGGAAAAGAGGTTGGAGCCAAGTCGCGCCCCGCGTGGGCGCGTGGATTGAAACCACAAGTTATCAACCAAAAGATTGTCACAAGAGGGTCGCGCC
>Ga0315282_10003202_pt1 | contig 29458 bp, 32 predicted proteins | sample YL17G07_20_MG_FD_203693 | JGI IMG/M metagenome (GOLD analysis project Ga0315282, IMG submission 203693) | Sediment microbial communities from Yellowstone Lake, YNP, Wyoming, USA - YL17G07_20 | ecosystem: Environmental > Aquatic > Freshwater > Lake > Sediment | place: USA: Wyoming | collected... | reverse complement strand
CCAAAAAGGGGGCTTTTTTATCTGATTTCTTTTAAGAATTGCTTGGCTAATTTGGCGGTGTCCTGGGTGCTCTGGTAAAATGATTTCCAAACCACCACGATGTCAGCGTCGTTAAAAATCGCCCGCTGGACCTCCTGGAAAGTATCGCCGCCGGCTATGGCCACCAGCATATCATAGTTTTCTTTGATTCTTTGGATTTCATGGTAGGGAATTTCCGATTCCGGATCAAAAGTTTCTTCGTCAACGCCGCGGTGAACAATAACTACCTGCGGCGGTTTTTTTAATTGCCGCAAAATTTCCAGCGGATATTCCACATTCATCATATCGAGCATTGAATCCAAGCCGTTTTTCTCGCACTCTTGGATAAAAGCGTCCAAAGTTTCAACGGGAGCTGAGCCCAAGGCAACGACTGCATTCGCCCCACCCTCTTTGGCGATTTGCACCTCTCTTTGGCCCCGGTCCATACATTTTAAATCCGCCACGATATATGGGGTAAAAGAGTTTTTGATTTCAGGTTTCTTTACTCTTTTTTTCTCTAATCTCCGAATAACTAAATTCAATAAAACATCTCTATCCCCGGAAAAAGGAACGGCCGGTGCAACTTGACCAAAAATCCGACCCTCCCAATGCGTTCTTATTGATTCTATGGCTCTGACCCCGTAATGCTTTATCAAAGGCGTACCGGCTTCCAAGATAATCCGGCTGTCCAAAGGAATCTGGCTAATAATCCGGCTGGCTTCATCTAGAGTGCTGTTGAGAGCGATCTGCAGATATTTTTTTCTTGGCTCCAGCATATATTTTTATTTTTGTTTATGTTTTTGCCTAACCACTTGCTGGTATTTTTGGTACCGAAACACACTAGGGGTTCGGTAAGCAGTTTTTCCTTTTTTGGCTTGTTTTGAAGAATAGTTTTTCACCTTAAAACAATCTCAAAATTTCTTTTACCTTGTCGATCTTCTCCCAAGTGAACTCCTTATCTTCCCGGCCAAAATGTCCGTAGCAGGCAGTTTTTTTGTAAATCGGCCTCAAAAGTTTCAATTGCTGAATCATGCCGCCCGGCGACAAGTCAAAGACTTTGGGCACGATTTTTGTCAGTTTTTCTTCGGCAACCTTGCCGGTGCCAAAAGTTTCAATATTCAGCTCGGTCGGCCAGGTGCCGCCAATAACATATGACAGGCGCACCTGGCATTTGTCAGCCAAGCCCGAAGCCACAATGTTTTTGGCAATGTAGCGCGCCATATAAGCGCCGGACCTGTCCACTTTGGTCGGATCCTTGCCCGAATAACTGCCTCCGCCTACCGGAAAGCCTACGCCGTAATTATCCACCACGATTTTCCGGCCGCTCATGCCGGTATCGGAAACCGGACCGCCGATAACAAATCGGCCGGTGTTATTGATGTAAAACTTGGTTCGGCTGTCCAGATATTTGCCGCAAACGGGTTTAATCACTTTGGCAATTATGTCTTTTTTTAATTTGGACAGAGAAACGTCCGGATCGTGATGCGCGGCAATCACCACATTGGTTATTCTTTTAGCCACACCGTCTTGGTATTCCAAAGTTACCTGCGATTTACCGTCAGGCCGCAGATAAGGAAGGATTTTTTTAATCCTTACTTCCGCCAGCTTCCTGACCAGTTTTTGCGCCATTAAAATCGGCAAAGGCATCAGTTCCTTGGTTTCCGAACAGGCAAAGCCAGTGGAAGAACCTTGGTCTCCTGCCCCTTGCAATTTGGTGCCGGTTTTCCTTATACCTCGGGCAATATCGGGCGACTGGCCGGAGATGGTGTTTAGCACGGCCACGGTCTGCCAGTCAAAGCCGTATTCGGGCTTGTCATAGCCGATTTCTTTAATCGTTTTCCTGACAATATTATTTACATCAACCCAGGCGCTGGTGGTAATCTCCCCACCCACCACCACATAGCCCCGGCTGGTAAAAACTTCACAAGCAACTCTGGCGTACTTATCCTGTTTTAAGATTTCGTCCAAAACAGCGTCGGCCACCAGGTCGGCGACTTTATCGGGGTGCCCGGGAGCCACGGCTTCGGAAGTGAGCAAATATTTTTTTGGCATATAATAACTTATATTTTAATTTTTTTAACTAATCTTTGTCTGGCCGCGACTTTTTCTTTAAGAGAGGTTTTGCTTTGGCTAATGCCCCTTTCCAACACTTCTATTGTTTTATCATAAATATCTTTTTCTACAAAATAGGGGGTGCCGTCTTTGCCCCCATGGGCGAAAGAGAACCTCGCCGGGTCCTCAAAGGAGGGTTTGGCCCCGTAAATTATCTCCGCCACCAAAGACAAGGCGCGAATGGTCTTGGGGCCGATGCCCGGTAAAGACAAAAGTTGTTCAAAGTTTTTCGGTTCCTGGGCTTTGGCAAAAAATATGGTTTTTGATAATCTCTTCAGGTCTATTTTTTCTTTCAAAACCGGGTGCCAATGAAATTCAACGTTAGCCAACTCTATTTCGGAAAAACCCTTCAACCTTTTTTGCCTAGTTAAAGCGTCGCTTTTTTCAAAAATCATTTTGGCGTGACTGATAAATTTTTTGGGTTCCTCTTTAACCATCTGCGCTGAAATATCGCGGTTTGACCGACTGTCCTTGGCCGTTAAATTAAGCGACTTTACCCTAATATCAGAAATAATGCCCGAATGCGGCTCTTGGACAAAATCTTTTACTTTATCAGCGTGCCAGTGGTATCTTCTGGCTTTCTGCCACGAGATATTCATACCTTGTTGCACTACCGTCCAGCTGCCAGATTTGGAGAAAATTAAGTTATGGTGGTAAATCTGAAAGCCGTCCTGTAAAAGCGAGCTATCTACTTTGGCCGAAATCTTGGAAGCATAAATCAGTTTATCAATTTTTTCCGGCGGCCAGCCCAACAGCCGACCCCAATTTTGAATTTGCTGGGGCGTCTTTCGGGAGGTCTTGCCCTTGCCCCCGCAGATAAAAATACCCACATCTTTTTCCAATCCTCGTAGCCCTTCTTTTAAAGCCCCTAAGGTGGTGGTGGTGAGACCAGAACTATTAAAATCAAACCCGATAACACATCCTAAAGACTGAAACCATATTGGGTCAGATAATCTTCTAAGAAATTCTTCTACTCCGAATTCTTCAATAATAGCTAAAGTTATCCCCCGAGAAAGCTTTTCCATTCTTTCGAATAGCCAAGAAGGACATTTCCCATAATCAAGCGGAACTGTTGCGATACCTGTTCGCATGATTTTATTTTATTAAATAAACATCTCCTGTCTTTTTTTAAAAAGCGCGCTTTCCAGTTTTTTGATCCGGGCCTTTTTTTCAATCGATTTGATAACAGCGAGATTTGCGCTGGTTGCCGCATGTTTGGGCACAAAAAGCGTACAACAATCTTCCTGGGGTAGAATGGAAATATCATAGGTATCTATTTTCCTGGCTAAAGAAATTATCTCTTCCTTATCCATACCAATCAAGGGGCGAAAAACCGGCATCTTTACTGCTTCTTCAATTAAAGCTAAATTAGGCAGGGTTTGAGAAGAAACCTGACCTAAGGCCTCGCCGGTGAAAATACCTTGCGCTCCTTCTTTTTTGGCCAGCCCGTCAGCCAAGCGCAACATTGATCGGCGATAAAGTAAAATCAAATACTTGGCCGGAGATAAGGTTTTAAATCTTATTTGAATTTTATGGAAAGGAAAAAGAATCAACTTGCTTTTTATTTGGTAAGCGTTTAATTTTCCGATGATTTCTTTTGTTTTCTCTATGCTTTTATTGGAAACCAAAGGAAAGCTGTGGAAATGCAAAAAAACCACCTGGCAGCCCCGCTTCATCGCCAAATACGAGGCCGCGGGCGAATCGATGCCGCCCGATATTAAAGAAATCACTTTGCCGGCAGTAGATAGGGGCAGACCGCCCGGCCCCAAAATATTTTCGGTAAAGATATATGTATCTTTTTCCCTGACTTCCAGGAAAATTTCTTTTTTGGGGTTTTTCAGCTTCACCTTGCCCGAAACGACAGCGCCGATTTCTCTTTCCAAATCCTGGCTGGAAAATGAGTGCCGGCCCGTTCTTTTGGCCCGCACGGCAAAGGTTTCGTTTTTCTTGACAAAGCCCTTGAATTTTTCTCGGCAGAATTTTTTAATCTCCGATAATTCGACTGTTCCCAGAGGTACCACCGGAGAAAAAGAAACTACGCCAAAAATATTTTTTAATATTCCAAAAACCGCCTCTTTGTCTTTGACATCAATGGAAAGAAATATCCGGCCCCGCTCTTTTTTCAGCCCAAAATTAACGCCCGCCATCTTTAAATGGCGGGATATATTCTCGATTAGTTTCTTTTCGAATTGGCTGAAAACAAACCTTGATTTCAAAAAAATCTCTCCGTAGCGGATAAGGATTACTTGATTAATTTGCTTCATTTTGCCCTGGAAATTCTTATTAAACCAGAGCAGGTGATTATCTCAATTCCTTGTTTTTCCAATTCGTCCAAGAATAAATTAACGCCCAAGGAATCGCTGGAGATGTGGCCGGCAATCACCACGTTGATATTGGCTTTTTCCGCTTCTTCCCGGTGTTTTTCCGAAATATGCATACCAATAACCGTGCCCGCTCCCGCCTGCACCAATTTTTCATAGATTTCCGGCGCGCCCTCGGTGCCACCGGTCATTTCGGTAATCACGATTTTACCGGCCCGATTTTCCTCGCTGCCGACAAAAATCTTTGGGCCCGCTCCGATTTTTATCGCTTCTTTATACTCCGGTATTTCTTTGAGCGACTTGATGATATCTCCCACAAAAACCGGGCTATCTTTTTTTAACTTAGCCTCGACAAAACGAGCTGCCAAGTTATCACAAGGCGCATGAAGACACATAAAAGGCACACCTAGATGCCGCGCCATATCTACGGCGCGGTTATGGTTGTCCGCTGAAATGCCCCGCGCCACTTCTTCAATTCTTTTTTTCAGCATTTTTTCCGCCACGTTAATCGGCACGCCGTATTGCGCCAGCACATCTATCTGTAGCTGCATGACATCATCTAAACCGGCCAAGGCCAGGCCGCGGGGATGGTGAGAAATCACCAAATCCACATCCCGCATTTTTTCCGCCAGCAGTAATTCTTCGCCGTCAATATCAATTCCGACCAAAACTTTTTTGACTTCCTTTTCTTCTTGACCGAATAAAATCCTGGTGTCGGAAAAAGGACTAACTAACCGCTCTGAATCAAATCCTTCTTTTTCTTCCGGTTCCATTTTTTCGTATTTTTCTTTCAGCCGAGCTAAGTTTTTGGCAATATAATCATTCTCGCGAAAATCGGCATCGGTACCTTTTTTAATTGCCAATTGGTATATTTGTTTTATTTGCATAATTTTTGAAAAGTTTTTCGTATAAATCACTGATTAATTGTTTCTGTTTTTCCGAATCCGAAATCTCCCGGCGAATCCGAGCTTTCTCTTGGCGAACAAATTTGCGAATGCCTTTGGGAAATCTTTTTCTCATTTAAAATAAAAAATCTGACTCTTTTTACAATTTTGAATTTTGCACCGTAATTTTGCATTTTGAGATTTAAGCTCGCTCGCTTATTCTCCTTTTATCACCGCCAAAGGCACCAATTTCGCCACTTTTCGGGATAAGCCCGCCGAATGCACAACCTCTACGACTTGGTCGATGTTTTTGTAGGCCAGTGGCGCTTCTTCGGCAATACCCTGTAGAGATCGGCATTTGACGATAATTCCTTTTGATTCTAGCCCTTTTATCACTTCTTGTCCAGAAACGGCTCTTTGGGCCGCATGCCGCGACATGGCTCGGCCGGCGCCATGACAGGTGCTATAAAATGCCCCTTGACCTTCTTTGGTGCCGACCAAAACATAAGAGGCCGTACCCATAGAACCGGGAATCAAAACCGGTTGGCCAACCTGGCGGTATTTTTCCGGAAGCTCTAAATGATCCGGCGGAAAAGCGCGGGTGGCGCCTTTGCGGTGAACACAAACTTCTGTTTCTTTGTTGTTAACAAAATGTTTTTCTATTTTGGCAATATTATGGGCCACATCATACAGGGCGGTTAAGGGCCGACTTTTTTCTCCCAGAGCGCTTGCCCAGGCCTGCCTGACAAAATGAGCGATCATTTGGCGGTTGGCCCAAGCGTAATTAGCGCCAGCAGACATGGCTGCAAAATAATTTTGGCCTTCAGGCGACTTGATCGGGCAGGCAGCCAGTTCCCGATCAGGCAGATTTATATTGTATTTGGTCATCGCCTGCATCATTATTTTGATATAATCGGTGGCGATTTGGTGGCCCAGGCCCCGGGAGCCGGTATGAATCATAATAACAATTTGGTCTTGAAACAAACCAAACGCCCGGGCAGTTTTTTCTTCAAAAATCTCAGCCACTCTTTGGACTTCGCAAAAATGATTTCCTGACCCCAATGTCCCAACTTGGTCCCGGCCCCGATTCTTGGCGTGGTCCGAAACAAGGGAAACATCGGCGCTGGCCAAACAACCCCCTGCCTCGCAGTTTTGTATGTCTTCTTTTTCTCCATAACCTTGCTCGACCAGTTTTTTAGCTCCTCCGGCCAGGATTTTATCTATTTGCTCAATTGAAAGATTGGTCTGCCTGCCTCGGCCCAGGCCGGAGGGAACTTCTTTCTGTATCTCGGCGGCTAATTTTTCCAGATACGGCTTAATATCTTTTTCCTGATAATCAGATTTCAACAGTCTCATCCCGCAATTAATATCGTAACCGACGCCGCCGGGCGAAATGACGCCATCGGCAACATCCATAGCCGCTACTCCTCCGATGGGAAAGCCATATCCTTCGTGCATATCGGGCATAGCCAAAACATATTTTTGCACACCGGGCAGAGCGGCGATATTGACCAATTGCTCCAGGGATCGGTCCTTAAAGGATTCTTGGAGCATTTTTTCGGAAACATAAGCCCGAGCCGGCACCTTCATATCCTGGCGGAAAGATTGGGGAATTTCCCATAAATTATCCTTTATTTTGCGGAAATTTTCTTTAATAAGAGACATCTTAATACTTTTTTATCTTAATTTATTTTTCCGAAAAAGAAAAGCCCCGCAAAGCGAGGCTTTTTTGTTCTTCTCGGTTTTTTAGGCAAAAAATATTGGGTTCTCATAGCACCAGCCCGAGTTTTTTTGCTCAAAACTGGGAAAACAGGTATAATGGCAGCCATCTCTTATCGGCCAATAACGCCAGTGGTTCCGGCTTACTTTTTCGGGGGATAAATCATTGTCTCCCCGAAAGAAAGCCATTTTGCCGTTTCTGGCGCCCACCAAATTAGCGCCGGCTGGAATCTGACACATGATTCCTCTTTGAATTTCTTGGCTTTCACTCATTTTTATCGGATCCATACTCCCACCTCCCTCTGTTAAATTAAAAAGGTTCAATATTGAACCTTAAAATAAAGCAGGCCTATTGTCAACAATTTTCTTTAAATGTCAAAAAGCACTGTCGCCTCCCAGATACCATCTTCATTTTTTTTCACTTTCAAGTCGTGGTAGGTGACTCCTTTAATATCTTCACCAAATCTGGCCACGCTTTTGCCGGATAACTCGCCTTCCAATTTCGTATCGGAAAAATTCGCAAATTTTACTTCATCATAAACCTCTTTGTTCGTTTGGATTAAATATAAGGTCTCGCTTAAAAAATCCGCCAGCAAAGAATTAAGGTCGGCTGAGGCCACGCCAATCTTTCTCTGGCGCTTGTCCGTTTCCTGAATTTCAGGCCTCAAAACCGCTATCATGCCTTTCAAGGCGTTGGAAAATAATTCCTTTTTTGTTTTGCCAAAAGCCTGAATTTTTACGTCAGCGATGTGGGGTAAAATTTTATAATCTGCCATAGACTTTTTGGTATTCTTCTTTAACTATTTTCCGGTCATCCCATGGTATCTTTTCCCCTTTGGCGACACAAATCCAGGGCTCTGAACCCTTGCCGGTAATAACAACCGTGTCGTCTGGCCTAGCTGAGATTAACGATTCTCTGATTGCCTGACGCCGGTCCAAAATTTTTCTGGCTTTACCGCCAGCGCCTTCTGCCACTTGATTGATTATTTCCAATGGATTTTCGTCGTAGGGATCTTCGTTGGTCACAATCACTTCGTCGCAATATTTGGCGGCTATCTTGCCCAAGACCGGCCTTTTCCATTTATCCCGGCCGCCGCCGCAAGCGCCTAGAACGCAAATCATCCTTTTTTGGACATGCGATGTCCAAATTTGGAGGGTCTGGTAAACTTTTTCCAGGGCATTGGGGGTAAAAGCGTAATCAACAAAGACCTTAAAAGGGTTAGAGATTACCTCCTCCATCCGGCCGGGGATGCCTTCAATTTTTTCCAAGGCCTGCTGACAAATTTCCAAACTGATGCCTTGCGATAAGCCCACAGAAATGGCGGCCAAAGCATTATAAATATTAAAATCGCCGAGCAGTTTCAATTTGAAATTGGTGTTTTGAAAATTAATATCTCCCTGCTTTAAGCCGTAAGTATACTTTTTGCCAGCCGGGAAATTCAAAAAATATCCGGCGTTTTCGTCATCCAAATTGATGATATGAATTTTTTTAGTTGCCTGAAAAAGCCGTCCTTTGGCTCTTTGGTAATTCTCAAAGCCCTTGTGCGCTTCGATATGCTCGGGAGACAGGTTGGTAAAAACCGCGACCTCAAAATTGATAAATTTATGGCGGTATTGTTTTATACCCTCCGAAGTTACCTCAATAATCGCGTACTGGCATTTTTCATTAACCGCCTGCTTTAAAAACCTCTGGATTTGCCAACGGCCGGGCATGGTCATTTTCAACAGGTTCGGTTGCTCTTTCTCTCCGATTTTAAAACTGATAGAAGATAAGGAAGCGGTTTTGTAGCCGGCTGCCTCAAAAATCTTGGCTATCATTTCCACGGTGGTTGATTTACCGTTAGTGCCGGTGACGCCAATAACCTTTAAGGATTTTGAAGGGAAGCCATAGAAAACCGCGCCCAAAAGCGCTAAGATAAAATGATACCAGTTTATCAGAAAAGAAGGGATGATTTTTTTAATCGTATCCTTCATATTTTTATTCTATACTAAAAATAAGTATGTTCAAATTGCGTTCAAATTTCCAGCCCAAAGGCGACCCCGTACCAAAACTTGTTTTGGTACGGGGCAAGCCAGCCTTAGTTTTATGAAAAAATTTCGCTTAATCTCAAAATTTCGTCCTGCTGGAGATCAGTCAAGCGCCATAAATAAATTGGCAAAAAATATAAAAAATGGCGCCAGCCATCAGGTTTTGCTCGGGGTAACGGGCTCGGGTAAAACCTACACCATGGCCAAAGTGATAGAAAAAACGCAGCGACCGGCCCTGATTATCTCACATAACAAAACCTTGGCCGCCCAATTATATCAGGAGTTCAAGGAATTTTTCCCGGAAAACGGCGTTCATTATTTCGTCTCCTATTACGACTACTACCAGCCCGAGGCCTATTTGCCCCAGACCGACACCTATATTGAAAAGGATGCCAAAATTAACGAAGAGTTGGACCGGCTGCGGCATGCGACTACGCAGGACTTATTATCCCGCAAAGACGTGATTGTGGTGGCTTCGGTTTCTTGCATTTACAACATCGGTTCGCCCCGGGACTACCAGCAGGTTTCTCTGGAAATAAAACCCGGGCAAAAAATCACCAGAAAAGAATTTTTAGGCCAGTTGGTGGCCCTGCAATACCAAAGAAACGACATTGATTTCAAGCCCGGCACCTTCCGCGTCAGGGGAAACACGGTTGATATTTATTTAGTTACCGGTAAGGAAATTTTAAGGATAGAATTTGGGGGCGATAAAATAGACAAAATTTTACTTCTTCCAGTATCTTTTTTCTCGCAATTAGAAACGTACTATCAAAGCGATCGCCGAATTAACGCGTATCAATTATACCCGGCCCATTTTTGGGTAACACCGCAGGAAAAAATTAATTTAGCTCTTGGAAATATCAGTTTGGAGCTGCAAGAAAGAATAAAAGAGTTGAAAAAAGGAAGCAAATTATTGGAAGCGCAGCGCCTAGAACAAAGAACCAATTACGATTTAACCTTGCTCAAAGAAAGCGGCTGGTGTCATGGGGTGGAAAATTATTCCCGGCACTTGGAATTTAGAAAACCTGGTAGTCCGCCTTACACCTTAATTGATTACTTCTCTTCAGATTTTTTAATTTTTATCGATGAATCCCATCAAACCATCCCCCAGCTAAGAGCGATGGCGAATCAGGATAAGGCCAGAAAACAAACTTTGATTGAATACGGCTTTCGCCTAGCTTCGGCCATTGACAACCGACCGCTAACTTTTAAGGAATTCAATAAAAAAACCGGCCAAGTAATCTATGTTTCGGCCACGCCCGGAGATTACGAAAAAACAAAAACCCTTCGACAGGCTCAGGGTAAATCAAATTATATTGTTGAGCAATTAATCAGGCCCACGGGATTGTTGGAGCCGGAAATTGAAATCAGACCGACCAAAGAACAGGTAAAAGATCTGATTTTGGAAATCAAAAAAATAAAAGAAAAAAAGCAGCGGGTTTTAGCCCTGACTTTAACTAAAAGATTAGCCGAGGCCTTGGCCGAATATTTGGCCGAAGCCAATATTAAAACCCAATGGCTGCACGCCGAAGTGAAAACCCTGGAACGGCCGCAAATCCTCAAAGATTTAAGAGAGGGAAAATATGACGTACTGGTGGGTATTAATCTTTTAAGAGAAGGTCTGGATTTACCCGAAGTTGCTTTGGTGGCAATCTTGGACGCTGATAAAGAGGGTTTTTTGAGAAGTGAAACAACTTTAATCCAGGTGATGGGCCGGGCTTCGAGGCACCAGGAAGGCCGGGTGATTTTATATGCGGACAAAATAACCGGTTCAATTGAAAGAGCAATTAAAGAGATAAAAAGAAGACGCAAAATCCAGACGGCTTATAATAAAAAATATAAAATTAAACCGCAGGCAATTGAAAAACCGATCAGGGATTGGCCTTTTTTTTCAAAACCCCGCAGTAGAGCAATCTCACTACGGGGCAGAGGAAAAGAAATCAGCGCCGAGTTTTGGCAGATTCGCGACAAAAAATTGCTGGAAAAAGAAATGCGAGAGGCGGCCAGAAACTTAGATTTTGAGCGAGCCGCAGAAATCCGAGACTTGATCCTTCGACTAGCTCAGGATCAACCCTGAGTTTACCGAAGGGGTTGATTAAAAAAATAGAATAATATAGTATAAAACATTATGCCCCGTAGTGAATTTCGACCGCTACGGAGTAGCCGTAATAAATAATTATTTGTCGAAATTCTACTACGGGGATGGCAATCACATCTTCAGCAAAAAAAGCCCTGCGCCAGAGCCAAGGGCGAAGAATAAAGAATCTGCAAAAAACCAGAAAATTAAAAGCCCTCCTAAAAGAGATGCAAGTTCTGATTTCGCAAAAGAAAACCGAAGAAGCAAAAAAACTCTTGCCCCAGGTTTACAAAACTCTGGATAAGGCCGCCAAAACCGGCCTGATCAAAAAAAATACCGCTTCGCGGAAAAAATCTAGAATTGCTTTAGCAATCCAGCGACGCTAATACTAATATACGAATAACACACGATTGACGCGAATAATTTATTCGTAAATTCGCATGTCATTGGCGTATTGGCGTCGCGTTTTCAAAGCTCGGCAACAAATAATTCCAAAGCCGCTTCCTGGTTCAATTTTCCGGTCTTCATCTCAAAATCTACCTGAAATAATTTCCGGTAGATTTTTTTTAATTCCGGCAGAGCAAACCTCCTCGCCCCTTCCAAACTTTTTTTAACCACAAAAGGATGAAGGCCGGTCTTTTTTACTATCTCAGAGTAAGAATACTCTTTCTCGGCCAGCTCTTTTACCTGGAGCAGATTGCGAAATTGGGAAATAATCATCCCAAATAATTTCAGGGGCGGATTGCCTGCTTCCAGATGTTTTTTCAAAAGCACCAGAGCGGTTTTTCTGTCCTTTCGCGCCAGCGCGTCAATAGTTTTGAAAATATCATTTTCAATTTCCGGCCTTACCAGAATATCTATATCTTTTAATTGTAATGGTTCTTTTTTACGAAAACTGACCAATTTTTGTATTTCATTAATCAGACGCCAGGAGTTATTGCCGCTAAACTCAATCAGTTTATTGATAAAATTAAGGTCGGCCCGGCCACCCAATTTTTCAATTTCTTTCTTAACCCAATTTTTCAATTTCACGCCTTCTAAAAAATCGAATCCCTGCGCCTTGGCGTATTTTTTCAGGGCTTTTAATAATTCATCGCTTTTTTTTATTTCACTGTTTTCGTAAATCAAGATATTATCCTGCGACCGGCTGAGTGTTTTGAGGTTTTTCAGAAATTTTTCTTTGAAATCATCGTTATTAAAAATGTCTTTTAAAATTACCAGTTTCTTTTCTTTGAACATTGAGGCCTGCTGAAACTCGTCTTGAAAATCTTCAAATCCTAAATTCTCGCCTTCAAAATATCTTAAATTCAAGCCGCTTTTGCGCCTTTCTTTATATTGGACAACTATTTCATCCAATTTCTCCTTCAACCTGTAGGTATCCTGGCCGTAAAGAAAAATAATCATATTCTTTTTGATATTTATGACAAAAACATCTATTTTTGGCAGCGGGGGCAAAAGAAAGCGGAACGGCCACCGATTTTTGCCATTAAAATTACTGATAAATTATGGAATCGATGTCGAGTACTGTTAATCTGCCATCACAGTCTAAATCTTCTTTTTCTAATGTCTGAGTGCATTTGTGACAATTATAAATTGTTTTTAAATACTTTTTCTCTAACAAGGGAGGAATAAAATCATAGAATTTTCTCTCATTTGGATATTTTAGTTTAAAGAATTGATAAAGACCCTTCGTCCCCTTTAGCAGATTACATTTCCTGCAGGCCCATATTTGATTTGAGATGCCTTGGACTAAATTACATGTTCTACACTCTGGTTTTATAAGTAAAGATCTCGGTATAATGTGCTCCCAATGAAGATCTTTAGTGGACCCGCAATATACACATTTCTTTTCTGCTTCTACAAATTGTCTATCTTCTCTTGTAATTTTTGACCAACTCTTTTTCCCCGTCTTTAAATCTTGAAAAGCTTCTCTTATAAAGCCGAAGTGATCTTGTTTCGCACTCTTTCCATTCGCAACTTGAAACGTACTCCTTGCAATAATTTTAGCGTACTGATAAAAAATGAGGTCTTGGATTGTTTCTATGCCCATCATCTTTCTATAATCGTGGGCGTTTTTACTTTTACTCATAATAAATTTAGTTATATCGATCTGTGTTTTGTAAAAAAAACGAAAGAGGGACAGATTTGTTTTAGTATGCATCGCTCACAAAATGGCCTTTTAGCAAAACAAATTTCTCTCCCATGTTCCATTAAAAGACAACTAAATTCTTTCCAATGTTTTTTAAGAATCACTCTCATTAAGTCTCGCTCAATCTTATCCGCATTACTATTCTTTGATAATCCTAATCTCTGTGATAATCTCATAACATGCGTATCAACAACTATCCCCTTTATTTTTCCAAAGGCAAATGTAAGAATAATATTTGCTGTCTTCCTGCCAACACCAGGCAGTGTTATTAATTCTTCCATAGTCTGAGGAATCTTCCCATTAAATCTTTCTATTATTTGTCGACTGGCACTAATTATATTCCTTGCTTTGTTTCTATAAAAACCAGTGGGCTTTATATCATCTTCAAATTTCTTAATATTTGCCATCGCGTAATCATTTACATTTTTATATTTCTCAAAAAGATCTTTTGCTACCATATTTACCCGTTCGTCAGTGCATTGCGCAGAAAGAATAGTAGAAACTAAAAGCTCTAAGGGGTTGCGAAACCTTAACGCAAGCTTACGATGTGAATACTTATTTCGTAATAATTTAATAATTGTCTCTATATTCTTCTGAGATGTATTTTTGTTATATCTCATATTTACTAAATCATACCAATCATAGACCATTTTAATCCATTATCTTGCTGTAACCCACCACTCATTAAAGGTATTGAATTTTATCACTATCCCAATTTTTTTCTTTATCATATCTAAAACTTCAATAAGCTCGCTCTTTGAAGAAATTACATTTTCTTCAATGTAATGACCAATTAAGTCATCTAAATCTATATAATTATACTGACTTTTCAATTTATTAAAATTTCTCACTTCGTTTAAGATAAGAGTTAAATAATATTTTTCCATACTGGTTTGATTTTTATTTAAGATTATTATAATTTGAATATTCTTCGACCTTTTTATTGTAAATTTTCCTTAAATCTCTAACAATTGTTTCTACTTCCGGGAGTTCTGGCACGGTTTTAAAATAAAGTTAGTTTTTTATTTTCTTTTGGTTTTTCTTCTTTCGTGGAACCGGGTAGGCGCGGGATTAAACTGAAAAATTCAAAACTGGCCAAGAGTTTTTTGGCCTTTTCTTTGTCGTAACCAGACCAATGGCAATCCCCTAAATCAAAATCCAGGGGCGCGTCGTTTTTAAGCTGAGTAAGTTTTTTAGATAAAAAAGCGTCTTCTTTATGCTTTATCAAAAGTTCTTTTACGCGCGGCGATAATTTCTCGGCTTTTTTGGAGCCCGCCTCAATTTCTTGGTATAAACTTTCCAAACTGCCGAATGCCAAAAGCAGTTCGATAGCGGTTTTCTCCCCGATACCCCGAACGCCCGGAATATTGTCGGAAGGATCGCCCCGTAAGGCCTTGAAATCAACGATTTGGGGAGTTTTTAGGCCCTGATATTTTTCTTCAACTAATTTTTCGTCGTATAAAACCGTGTCTTTGACGCCTTTGCGTAAAAAATAAATATTGGTGCGATCATCAATCAGCTGCAGAGAATCCTGGTCGCCGGTTAAAATAATTTTGGCAACTTCTTTGCTTTTATCGGTTAGCGTGGCGATAATATCGTCGGCCTCGTAGCCCTCTTTTTCAAAAACCGGGATATTAAAAACCCTTAAGACCTCTTTTACCTTAGGAATCTGGTTGGATAAATCTTCAGGTGTAGGCGGCCTTTTGCCCTTGTATTCTTTGAATTCTAAATGCCGGAAGGTGGGTTTTGGCAAATCAAAGGCGGCCGCGATGAAGTCGGGCTGGAAATCTTTAATGGCGCGAAAAAGCACCAGCAAAAATCCGTAAACCGCATTGGTTTTTTCCCCGTTTTTGGTGGCCAAAGGCGGCAGGGCGTGAAAAGCGCGGTGAATAACCGAATTAGCGTCAATAATAATTAATTTTTTGGTCATTTGATTGTAATCTGCCTTTTGTTTTTATCAACCCCGTTAGAGATTTGTTTTCTCCGCCCCTTTTTCTTATCCTCAGAATCTCTAACGGGGTTGATAAATTCGAATTTAAGAGTTATTTTATTTTTGGGCAGGATGGTTTTGATTTTTTCAGACCATTCCACCGCCACAATATTCTGCGGATTGGCAATAATTTCTTTAAAACCCAGCTCTAAAATTTCTTTTGGGCTTTTAAGACGATAACAATCAAAGTGATAAAAAAATTTGCCTGCCTGCCGGCGAGGCAGGAATTTTGAGCCCCGGAGTTTGAACTTTCTGAAGATGATAAAGGTCGGGCTGAGGATTTTTTCATGAATACCCAGGCCTTTGGCCAAGCCCTGCAAAAAGGTGGTCTTGCCCGAGCCCAAATCGCCTTCCAGAGCGAGCAAAATGGCGGCTTTTGAAGGCTTAGTCTTCAAAATTTCCCTGGCCAAAACCGCGGCGACCCGCTTTGTTTGTTTAAAATTGCCAGTTGTGAATTGTGAACAATTGACCATCTAATCTAAATAAGATACACTTAACTAACTATAACAAAATTTCACCCCGATTAGAAATTTTACAAACAAGATAATAAGAAAAAGATATCAATACTTAAAAGATAAATTTTTTACTTAAAGCAAAATATCAAAAATTTCTAACGGGGTTTACCCCGTTAGAAATCCCTTTGTTTTATATCTGATATTAAAATTTATATTATCAAATATGTTTTACAAATTTCTAACGGGGTTTACCTTATGGAAAGGGTAAAAATCACCGGACAAGTGGATATTACTCGGGCCAGAACCGCTGAAATCCAGCAGGAAGTCAAAAATCTTTCGCTTTACAAAGAGAAGATTGAGAAATTTTTAGCCAGCAACGTCACCGAACTCCTGGAGATTGTTTTGGCCGGCGCCGTTGTGCTTGACGGCTCTGATATCCATCTTGAGCCCGAAGAGGAAAAAGTAAAATTGCGCATCAGGGTTGACGGTATCTTGCATAATGTGATTGATTTGGATTTTAAGGTTTACAAAACCCTGCTTTCCAGAATAAAACTCCTGGCCGCCTTAAAACTCAATGTGGCCAACCGCCCCCAGGACGGCCGTTTTACTATTTCAATGGCTGAAATCATCATCGAAATCAGATGCTCCACTCTGCCCTCACAGCACGGCGAAGCGGTGGTGATGAGAATTCTTAATCCAAAGAGTTTAATTGAAATGGAAGCGCTGGGATTGAGAAAAGATTTGATAGAAATCTTTGACAAAGAAATCAAAAAGCCCAATGGTATGATTATCGTAACCGGACCCACGGGTTCGGGCAAAACCACTACTCTTTACGCGGTCTTGAAAAAAATCAACACACCCGATGTTAAAATTATTACCATTGAAGACCCGATTGAATATAATCTCGAGGGGCTTTCCCAAACGCAGGTGGATTCGTCAAAGGGCTACACTTTTGCCAACGGCTTGAAATCTATTATGCGACAAGACCCTGACGTCATACTGGTGGGCGAAATCCGGGATTTGGAAACCGCGGAAATCGCCATGCAGGCCGCCTTGACCGGCCACTTGGTTTTTTCCACCCTGCATACCAACGACGCGGCCGGAGCGGTTGCCCGCCTGGTTGATTTGGGTGTCAGGCCGGTTTCTATCGCGCCGGCCATTAATATGGTGGTGGCTCAAAGATTGCCCAGAAAGGTTTGCAAAAAATGCGCTAAAATGATCTCCCCAACGCCGGCTGACCTGGAAAGAATAAAAAGGGGGCTGGCGAAAGTGAAAAAAGAAATCCTGCCCGCTTCTTTTCCTAATAAAATAAAAATCCCTCAAGCTAAGGGCTGCGCGGCCTGCAACAATACCGGCTACAAAGGCCGGATCGGCATCTATGAGACCTTTTTAGTTGACGATGAAATGGAAAAATTGATTTTATCTTCGCCCTCAATTGTGGATATGAAAGAATTGGCTATAAAAAAGGGCATGGTGTTAATGCCTCAAGACGGCTTGATTAAGGTTTTGGCGGGCCTGACCACTATTGAAGAAGTGACCAGGGTGGCCGGAGAATAAAACCCCGTAGTAGAAATTTGACAATTATTTTATAGATAAAATAATATACACCGAAGACATGGTCAAATTTCACTACGGGGTGAATAACCGCTAAGATGGGGGCAACTTGGTATTTGGAACGCAAAGTTTAGAATTTTTCAAAGGTATAATCCCGCTCCCGCCGGATTATCCATTTAAAAAAATTCCGAGCCCCCATCTTAAGGGTTATCCGAATGATAATGTATTATAATATATTATGAAGAAATTGTCAATAGCAGCGGCCGGCTTAGGCCTTTTTTTGTTTTTTGCCCCTCAGGCCCTGGCCGCCGGGTCTTTGGCGGTAGTGATTAATGAAATTGCCTGGATGGGCAGTAAGGTGGAAGGAATTGAATCAAAAAATTGGTGGCGCTATGAATGGCTGGAGCTTTATAACAATAGCGAAAGTGAGATTTCTCTTGATGGTTGGACAATTGAATTATATCGGACCCAGCTTGATTGGAAATTAGAATTGAATAAATCCATTCCGGCCAAAGCCTACTATCTGATCGTCGCCTCTGATAAAATCTCCTCTGATTTCGACTTAAATTATGCCAACCTCTCGGGCAAATTGGTCAACACCGGCCAAAAGATTATTTTAAAAGATAACACGGGTCAAATTATAGACGAAGTTGATTGCCTTTCCGGTTGGTTTACCGGCGATAACAACACCAAACAAACCATGGAAAGAATTAGCCCTAATCTTTCGGGGCCAGACCCTGCTAATTGGCAAAATAGCCAAAATCCAGGGGGAACGCCAAAAACAAAGAACAGTAAACAAAAAACAGAGGACGGCGAACAGAAAACAGAAAGCCCGGAAGAAGGACTTTTGACTCCTTCTGGGGCAGATGAAAAAGAAAATAAAATTTTAAATTACCCAATAGGAGTTTTATTTAATGAAATTCTGCCATCGCCCGAAGGACCAGACGAACAAAATGAGTGGATTGAAATTTACAATCAAAATAATTTTGCCGTTGATTTGACTGGCTGGAAAATCGAGGATGCTAGCGGCAAAACGGTCGATTATGTTCTCCCGCAAAATACAAAAATTATGGCTTACGGCTTTCTGCTTCTCGGCCGACCCCAAACTAAAATTACTTTAAACAACAAGTCGGATGGCCTGAAACTTTCTTCTCCTGACAATAAAATAGTTGACCAGGTCTCTTATCAAAAAGCGCCGCTAGGACAATCTTACAATAAAACGGGAAGTGGTTGGATTTGGAGCCCTAATTTAACGCCCGGAAAAACTAATGTCATCCCGGAACAAAAACCAAAAGAGATTGGGCTTTCACCGGAAGACCAGTCCTTGAAAAATAATGGATTTAGCGATACAAAAGGGTTAGCGATGGTTAGTTCGGGAGCAATAAAATCATTAACGCCTTTTTTAATTTCCCTTCTTCTGGCTGTTGCTTCGGGAATTGTAATCTTATTCCTGAAAAGAAACTTAAGCAAAATACAATAAATATGTCGGGGCATTCGCATTGGCATTCCATCAAACATAAAAAATCGATTACCGACGCTAAAAAAAGTAAGTTTTTTTCCAAAGTTACCCGGGAAATCGTTTTGGCCTCGCGCGAAGGAGGTAATAAACCTGATTTTAACTCCAAGTTAAGGTTGGCGATAGAAAAAGCCCGGTCGGTCAATATGCCGGCTGACAATATCGAAAAAGCGATAAAGCGGGGCGCGGGCGAGGATCAGGGCGAGATTTTAGAGCAGTTTTTGTTTGAGGCCTATGGCCCGGGGAACGCTGCGATTTTAATCGAAGGCATCACTGATAATAAAAACCGGGCGCTGGGGGAAATAAAACAAATTCTGCACCAGCACAACGGAAAAATGGTGGCCGAAGGCGCGATTAGGTGGATGTTTGAAAGAAAAGGGGTGATTGTGATAAATAATGAGCAAAAAACTACGGGCAAGGAATCATTGGAGTTGACGGCAATTGAAGCGGGCGCTCAGGATTTTTCCTGGCACGATGATTTTTTGGATATTTATACCAAACCAGAAGACTCGGAGGGAGTGAAAAAGGCCCTGGAAGAAAAAGGTTATAAAATAGATTCAATTTCCTTGGATTGGGTGGCAAAAGAAACAATGGAATTGCCGGAAAATGAAGAAAAAAAGTGCGAGGAGCTTTTTGAGGCCTTAGATGAATCTGACAGCGTCCAAGAAATTTACAGCAACCTTAAAGATTAGTTAAATTCTTTGTACTAATTTATTTAAAATATGATAATCTTAGGCATTGACCCGGGCACGGCCAGCACGGGCTATGGCGTAATCAAAAAACAAAAGGGGGGTGTTTTCAAATGCCTGGAATACGGTTTAATAAAAACTCTGCCGACCGTGGGCCGTGGCGAAAGATTGAAAAGCTTGAATAGCCAATTGGCAAAATTGATAAAAAAACACCAGCCCCACATCATGGTGGTGGAGCGACTCTTTTTTTTCAAAAACTTAAAAACCGCCCTGCCAGTCAGCCAGGCCGAGGGCGTGATTCTTTTCACCGCGGCCAAGAAAAAGATCCCGGTGTATCAATTTACTCCTTTGCAGGTAAAAATGGTGGTGACTGGCTATGGCCGGGCGGAAAAAAAAGACGTCCAGATAAAGATCAGGCGGCTGTTGAAGTTAAAAGAAATACCCCGGCCCGATGATGCGGCCGACGCCTTAGCTATCGCCCTGACTTATTGTTTGGCTGGGGAAGCCTAAGTATTGACAAGGGCCTTTGGTGCTATATACTATTTAAATAGATATTAAGAAATAATCCCCTTTTTGGGGAAAGGTCGAAAAAATTACAATTTAATATAAAAGTTAATTATGATTTACGACGAAGAATATTTAACTACCTTCGCCGGTGAGGATGAAGATGAAAATTTAGACCCGGAAGAAGAAAAAGAAGAATCGGAAGAGGAAGAACCGATCGAGTAATAATAACCCCGCCTTCCGGCGGGGTTTTAAATTAGTTAATTTTTATAAATTTACGTTTTCCCGTCTGGATAATCATTCCTTTTTTTATTTGGACAATTTCTTGCCAGTTTGGCTGCAGCTTATCGTTTATTTTTACGCCTCCTTGCAAAATCAACCTTTTGGCCTCGGATTTGGAAGCGGCCTGCCCGGTTCCAACTAGCAAATCCATAACCGCAAGGGCTCGTTCTTTTATTTTCACCTCTTCAATTTTTGCCGGCGCTTTTTTTTCTTTAAAAACCCGCTGGAACTCGGATTCGGCGGCCCGACTGGCATTTACTCCATAATAAAAAGCGGTAATTTCCAATGCCAGGCGATTTTTGGCGTCCCGGGGATTTTTGGTTTCTTTTTTTATTCTTTCAATTTCCGACAAGGATAGATCGGTTAAGAGTTTAAAATAATCCCAAATCAATTTATCGGGAATGGACATAATTTTACCGAACATTTCGGCCGCGCTTTCTTTTAAGCCGATGTAATTGCCGTAAGATTTGCTCATTTTAACCTCGCCGTCCGTACCAATCAGCAAGGGCAGGGTAATAATGTCTTGTTCCGGCAGGTTGTATTTTTTCTGGACTTTTCGGCCCATTAAAAGGTTGAATTTTTGGTCGCTGCCGCCGATTTCCAAATCAGCCCTTAATTCCACTGAATCGTAACCTTGGAGCAAAGGATAAAGCAATTCTGACATACTGATATCGATATTGGCTTTGATCCTTTTTTGGAAATCATCCCGCTCAACCAAGCGAGCGTGGGTAAAACGAGAAGTCAAATTAATTAGAAAGCCCAGGTTTTTTTTATTGTACCATTCGCTATTGTGCCTGATTTCAACTTTTTTAATATCTAAAATCCGATCCGCCTGGCTAATATAATCTTTCATGTTTTTTTCAATCTCGGCGGAGGTTAAGGGTTTTCTGGTATTGGCGCGATCGGAGGGATCGCCGATTTGAGCGGTAAAATCACCGATTAAAAAAATGATCTGGTGCCCCAAATCCTGGAAATTTTTGAGTTTGCGCAAACAAAGGGAGTGGCCCAGGTGTAAATCGGCGGAAGTCGGGTCAATGCCGAACTTAACCCGCAACTTTTCTCCTTTTTTCAGCCGTTTTTCCAAATGGGGTTTGGAAATAACCTCTTGAACGTTACGGGATAAAATTTCTTCGATTTTTGGGCCATCGGTTTTCATTATTATAATTTACCTTGCCGGCGACTTTAAAGCAAGCGAATTTATTATCGGGTAAAAACATGTTATTATGATTATGTTTATACCTTACCCTTAAAAATGCCCCACCGAATATTTAACCGTAAAATTTTCCAAAAAAACAAAAAACTCTCTAAGGCCCGCCGCATTTTAAAAATAATGATGTGGGGGGCTTTGGTTTTGATCGGCACGGCTTTTTTGATATTTTTTTATTACGCCAAAGACCTGCCGCGGCCGGAAAATTTTACTGAGCGGACATTGAGCCAAACCACTAAGATTTTTGACCGCTCAGGCCAAACCTTACTATATGAAATCTACGGTGAAGAAAAAAGAACTTGGGCCCCGCTCGATATTATCCCCCAACGCCTCAAAAACGCGGTCATCGCCTCCGAAGACGCCAACTTCTATCAACATTTCGGTATCGACCCCAAGGGTGTGCTACGTTCGATTTTAATTAACCTCAGGTTGGGCAAGCCGGTCTACGGCGGCTCCACCATCCCCCAACAATTGATCCGCTCAACCTTTTTCTCAACCAAAAAAACTTTACAAAGAAAAGTACGGGAAATTATTTTGGCGCTGGAATTAGACCGGCGCTACTCAAAAGACCAGATTTTGGAGTGGTACTTAAACCAGGTGCCTTTCGGCCAAAATACCTATGGCGTCGAGGCGGCCAGCCAAACCTATTTCAGAAAGCCGGTGTCAGAAATCTCCTTACCCGAAGCCGCGGTTTTAACCGCTCTTATCCAAGCGCCGAGTTATTTATCGCCCTATGGCAACCATAAAGACGAGCTGTTGTCCAGAAAAAACGTGGTCTTGGACCGGATGACGGCTCTGGGATACATCACCAAAGCTGAGGCGGAGCAGAATAAAATAATCGAGGTTGTTTTTGCCAAACCCGCTCCTTTAATAAAAGCCCCTCATTTTACTTTATGGGTAAAGGATTATTTAACGACAAAATACGGCGAGGATTTTTTAAGGGGAAAAGGCCTTCGGGTTTACACTTCTTTGGATTGGGACCTGCAGCAGGCAGCGGAAAAAGTGGTGGCGGCAAGGGCAAAAATCAACGAAGTCAATGGCGCCTATAATACCTCCTTGGTCGCCATTAACCCCAAAAGCGGCGAGGTCTTGGCTATGGTTGGTTCAAAGGATTGGTTTGCTGATTCTTATCCGCCAGGCTGCACACCCGGCACCAACTGCTTATTCGAGCCCTACCCTAATGTGGCCTTAAGGGGACGGCAGCCAGGATCATCTTTTAAACCCTTTGTTTACGTTACGGCCTTTAAGAAGGGCTTTGACGATAAATACGTAGTGATAGACGAGCCGACTAATTTTGGCACTGAGCAAAATCCATATACGCCTCAAAATTACGACGGTAAGTTCCGGGGCCCGGTTACCTTAAGAGAAGGCCTGGCTCAATCCTTAAATGTACCCTCAATTAAGGTTTTGGATGATCTGGCAGGTTTGGGTGACAGCATCCAAACCGCCAAGGACTTCGGCATCACCACCCTGACTCAACCCCCTTCTTTTTACGGACTACCTTTGGTTTTGGGTGGCGGCGACGTTAAATTACTGGAAATGGTTTCCGCTTACGGTGTGTTCGCTAATGAGGGGCTACAAATACCACCGGTGGCAATCTTAAAAATCGAGGATTCAGATGGTAATATTATCGAGGAGAATAAAAAGACCTTAAAAAGAGTGATCGAAAGGGAGCCGTGTCAATTAATCACCAGTATTCTTTCTGACAACAACGCCCGGGCGCCGATTTTTGGATATAATTCCTCAATGTACTTTGAAAATTACCAGGTGGCGGCGAAAACCGGTACCACCCAGAATTATAAAGATGGTTGGATCATCGGCTACACCCCCCAGATAGTCGCCGGTGTTTGGGTGGGAAATAATAATGCCGTCCCCATATCAGAAAAACCCGGCGTGGTAGTGGCCGGGCCGATTTGGCGAGGATTTATGGAACAAGCGCTTTTGAAGCTTAGCCCCTTGCCCCAACGACCTTCGCTTCCGCAACCTGAAAACCAGGAATTGGAATAGTTGTTTAGTCCTATAGCGAGCAGAATGCTCGATATATCGGGCGTCGCAACGCCCGCTATTGAGGCAGGAAATTTCTGATTTGATCGACCAGTTGCTGGGGGGTATAGGCGGTTTTAATTAAATAATCCTTGGCGCCCAAGTCCAGGGTTTCTTTTTTTGTTTTGGGCTCGTCGTAGTTGGAAAAAGCCACCACCGGTATCTCGGCGGTTTTTTTTAATTTTTTGATCTTTCTCAAAAATATCGTGCCGTTCTCTCTCGGCAGTAAAATATCTAATAAAATCAGGTCGGGTTTTTTCTTTTTTAAGTATTCCAGCGCTTCTTCGGAAGAAAAAGCCAAATCCGCCTCATAGCCGGCTTCTTTAAGTTTGTCTTTGTACATTTCGGCTAAAATTTTTTCGTCTTCTACTATCAAGACCTTGAACATAAAAGTTGATTTTATTTATAGCGAAGTAGATCGATATATCGAGCATTCTGCTCGCTATAGCGAATGGCATTCGATATATCGAGCATTCTGCTCGCTATAGGAATTACTTAATTACTTACTAGAACCGACCATAATCGGCATTACCACATAAAGATAGGTGGAATCGGCCATTGGCTTTAATACTGCTGGTTCGTCGTTTTTATTTAACTCTAGAATCACCTCGCTGGTTTTAATATTCAAAAGGCCGTCAATTAAAAATCTGTGATTAAAGGTAATCTCCATCGGCTCGCCTTTAATTTTTCCGGCCAAAAAAGACGAGTGTTGCCCTAAATCAATGTTTTGGCTGAAAATTTCCAAACCGTTTTTCTGGGGAATGATTTTAAATTTAATCTCACTGACCTTGCCGCTAAAAAGGGCGGCGATTTTTATCTGATTTAAAAATTCGTTTTTATTTAAAATAACCTGGGTCTGATATTTTTTGGGAATAATTTCCTGGTAGGCCGGGTATTCACCTTCTATCAACCGGGAAATAAGTTGGGTATTGGGATGGGGGATTTCAATGATCTGGTCTTCGAATAAAACTTGATTTGGGGAGAAATATATCTTAATATTATTTTCGTCCTCGCTAAAAATATTCACTATTTCTTTGGCGGTTTTTTGCGGCAAGATAAAAGAGGCCTCTTTGTTTCCAGTCTGTTTTTTTATTTTATCGGGAAAAATAGTTTTTTCGGCCAAGCGAAAAGAATCGGTGGCGGTGATTTTAAGGCCATCTTTCTGTAAAGAGAAATACACTCCGGAAATCTCCGGCCGAGTTTGAGAAGGAGTGGCGACATCGACCACCTGAGACAGGCCTTCACAAAAAGATTTTGTTTCAATTTCAATATAATCTTCTTTTGGAATTTGAGGGATAATTGGAAAATCCTCTGGGGGAAAAATTTTAATCTGGTTTTTAATATTTTCCGATTCAATAATTAAAAAATTATCCCTTTTTTCTAAAAGTACTTTTTTATTGGGCAGTAGTTTAATAAAATTAGAAAAAATATTAATTGGCGTCACCACCTCGCCCCCTTCTTCTATTTTGGCAAAAGAGCACCACCTTATTGCTAGCTCTAAATCAGTACTAATTAAATTCAAAAAATTCTTCTCTGTTTTTATTAAAACATTATTTAATATGGGAAGAGAAAAGGATTTTGCCGAAGCCCTTTCTATAATATTTAAGCCCCTTTTTAACTGTTCTTGTAAAATAGTTAATTTCATAAATAAGTAATTTTTTATTGGTAAATAATATTTCTTATTGATAAATAAATTATTATTAGTGTTAGTGGTGGGTAAAAGACGGGAAAACAGATTTTTTAATTCAAAATGTTGATTTTTGTTTGTGTTTTTTTTGTGGATAAAATGTTTTTAGGTTGGGTAAAAAATCTTTTCAAAAATTTTTATCTTTTTTATCCACCAACAATCAACAAACCCAACAACTACCCACTAACGTTTATTTATTTTTAGGAGCTATAGATTCTTTGTTTAATCAAATTTAACTCTTCGGTTAATTTTTCATTCACCTGAAGCTCTTTGGAGATTTTATCACAAGCATGGATAGCGGTGGTGTGGTCTTTCCCTTGGAATTTTCGGCCGATAAAAGGGTATGAACTCTTTAACTCTTCTCTTAATAAGTACATCGCTATTTGACGGGGGAAAACAATTTCTTTTTTACGGGAAGCAGTTAATATTTCCCTTTCCCTTAAATCATAAAACTCCGCCACCGATTGGATAATTTTCTTAGGGGTGGTGATTTTTGGCGGGGAAAGGAGGAGGCTTTTAAAAAGGGACTTAACTGTTTCTAAATTGGGCGTCTTATTATTAACCCTTTGATAAGCCACCAAACGATTCAAAGCGCCTTCCAATTCCCGGATATTTCTTTGGATGTTGGAAGCGATATAATGTAAGATTTCGTCGCCAAAATTCACGCTCCGTTCCAACATTTTTGATTTTAAAATAGCCACCCGCGTTTCAAAATCAGGGGCGCTGATATCGGCGATCATCCCACCCTCAAAGCGCGACCTCAATCTTTCCGTCAGCGCGGGGATAGTTTTTGGCGGCCGGTCGGAAGAAAGAATTATCTGCTTGTTTTTTTCGTATAAACTATTAAAAGTGTGGAAAAATTCTTCTTGGGTTTTTTCCTTGCCCGCTAAAAACTGGATATCATCAATAATCAAAACGTCAACTTGGCGGTAATGTTGTTTAAAATCCTCCATGCCGTGATTTTTAATCGAGGTAATAACCCCGGAGGTGAATTTTTCTGCTGGCAGATATTTTACTTTTTTATCGGCGAAAATTTTTTTCACCTCATTCCCCATTGCCTGCAGAAGGTGGGTTTTACCCAACCCAACGCCGCCGTAAATAAACAAAGGGTTGTAAATAAAGCCGGGTTTTTTTGCTACAGCTTGGGCGGCGGCGTGGGGCAGCTCATTAAAGGGGCCGACAATAAAATTTTCAAAAGTGTAGCGCGGGTTGAGATTGGTCTCTTTATCAACCCGGAACTCAGGAAATTCTAATTGGTCAAAAGGTGGCAGGGTGATCCTTTCTTTTTTGGGCGCCTTCGTTTCTTGCTTACCAATAATATATTTTATTTCTTTTATTTCAATATCCAAACTATGGAGAATTTTAAAAATAATCTTATCGTATTTTTGCTCCAACCATTCCTTAGCAAAAGAATTAGGGGTGGAAACGACCACCTCGCCTTCTTTTTGGCCGATGATTTCAGTGCCTTTAAACCAAGTGGCGAAATTAGCCGGTGAAATACTTAATTGGATTTGGGCCAAAACCGCCTGCCAAAGGTCTTCTTTGATCATAATTTATAAGGGTTGAATTATGGTTTTAAACTATCCTCCATTATAACCAAACGAAAGAAAATGTAAAATCACGATAAAAAAAGCCCCGCTGTTGATAATTTGTGGACAAAATGTGCAAATTGGAGTAAGATAGAAAGAGATTTTAAAATAAATAATTCTTAAAATATGTCCATCACCTACCAACCCAAAAAGAGGAAAAGAGCCAAAACCCACGGGTTTTTAAAAAGAAAAAAGACCAAAGGCGGTCGGCGGGTGCTGCGGGCCCGGCGGCGGAAAAACAGGTGGCGCTTGGCGCTCTAGTTTTTTATGTTGTCAAAAGACCAGCGGCTCAAAAAGAAAAAAGATTTCGATTTGGTTTTTAAAAAAGGCAGCGGCCTTAAGGAAAGTTTTTTAATTTTAAAATTCCAGCCAGGTCAATTTAAAAAAAGCCGTTTCGGAATAGTGGTGTCGCAGAAAGTTTCCAAAAAAGCCGTGGTCCGCAATAAAATCAAGCGTCGCCTAAGAGCGCTAATTCGGCAGGCCGAGCCTCAGTTTAAAAAAAGAGTGGATGTGGTTATTATCACCCTGCCCGGTATTGAGAAAAAAGATTGGCAAGAAATAAAAAAAACAGTTGGAGACCTTTTCCAAAAAGCAAAACTAATTTAATGTCAACTTTTTTAAAAAACTTAGCCGTCAAAAGCGTTAAATTCTACCGATTTTTAATTTCACCTTATTTGGCCAGCTGTTTCGGGCAGAGCTGCCGTTTTTGGCCCAGTTGCTCAGAATATTCTTTATTGGCTTTTGACAAATACGGAGTAAAAAAAGGTTTTTGGCTAACATTAAAAAGAATTTTTAAATGCCATCCCTGGCACCAAGGGGGCATTGATTTACCATAAAATGAACTTTGGCGACATTTTCAATTTAATCTTATACCAACCGCTTTTCAATATTTTGGTGTTACTATATGAGTATTTGCCGGGCCACAATTTCGGCGTAGCGGTGATTATTTTAACTTTATTGATAAAGTTTGTATTTTATCCTCTGGGTACGCAAGCCATCCGAGCCCAAAAAGCCCTGAATGAACTTCAGCCCAAACTGCAGGAAATCAAGGAAAAATACAAAAATGACAAAGAAAAACAGGCGCAGGCAACCATGGAGCTTTATCAAAAAGCCAAAATCAATCCTTTTTCCGGCTGCCTGCCGGTCTTAATCCAATTGCCGATTTTATGGGCTCTTTACCGGGTTTTTTGGCAGGGGTTTCAGGCAGAACAAATGAAATATCTTTATAGTTTTGTGCCTCATCCGGGTATTATCAACCCGAATTTTTTAGGGATAATAAATTTGAGCCAACCGAATATGTATTTGGCGGTTTTGGCCGGTATTTTACAGTTTGTCCAGACAAAAACCGCCGCTCCCAAAGCCCAAAAACAAAACACCTCCGGCAAGGATGCCATGGCGCAGATGGGCCGAATGATGCAAAAACAGATGCTTTATATCTTCCCGGTAATAACAGTTATGATTTTATGGAGATTGCCTTCAGCCCTTGGCCTTTATTGGTTGGTGACTATTATCTTTTCCATAATTCAGCAGTATCTTATTTTCAAAAAACAAGCGCCGGTAAAAACTTAAAAACATGTTAAACCAAGAAGAAATCAATAAAACAAAAGAAGCCGTAGAAGAATTTTTCCAAAAAACCAACTTGGAGGTTGAAGTGGAAATTTTACCGCCGGCAGAAGGTACCCTATCTATCAACCTTAAGAGCCCGGAACCCCAGCTTTTAATTGGAGAGCGGGGCGAAACTTTAAGAGAAATCCAGCACCTGCTTAAAATGATTTTAAAGAAAAAAATAATCACTACCGAGCCGTTTTATCTTGACCTTGACATCAACGACTACAAAAAGAAAAAAATCTCTTATTTAAAAGAGATGGCGCGCTCGGCCGCTGACGAGGTTGCCCTCAATAAAAAAGAACAAATCCTTCAGCCCATGTCTTCTTATGAACGAAGAATTATCCATCTGGAATTAGCCGACCGCCAAGACGTTAGCACTGAAAGCGTGGGCGAGGAGCCGGAAAGAAAAATAGTTATCAAGCCGCGCGTTTAAATAAATAAACCAAGAAAAATAAAAACAACAGAAAATTATCCTCTGTTGTTTTGTTAAGCCGCTTTAGCATAACTGGCGATATCACCAGCAACAGTATCTACATCTTTAGAATGTTTCCCCATTAGTCGCTCGACCGCACCGAAAATCTTGTTGAGTGTTTCATTTTCAAGGGCATAAGCCCGGAAAACAAATATAGTCCACCAAGGGACGATATTTAAAAGTGGTACAAATTCCCAAACAACCCGTCCGATAAACTTACGATAAAGCCTTTGTTTAATAAAGCTAACCTTTCCCATAAGCCAAATCCTTAGTATTATCCAAGCAAAGATATTTACAATAGTACCAAGTAGCCCAAAGGTGAAAAGAACAGAAAAAATGTCTATAGAATCTTTAGCTAAAGCCACCAAAAAAACACCAGTAGGGAAAGAAGGTCTTTGAGGCATGCGTGCCTGCAATTCCTCAAAGTCCTCCTCTTCTAATTCTTGGCCCGGCTCCATTTCATACTCCAACTCTTTATTTAAATTATTAACATTAAAATTAAAAATCTGCGGCATAAAACTATCTTTCTTCTGGCTCTTTTTGAGCGGTTTTAA
>Ga0315282_10003201_pt1 | contig 29462 bp, 23 predicted proteins | sample YL17G07_20_MG_FD_203693 | JGI IMG/M metagenome (GOLD analysis project Ga0315282, IMG submission 203693) | Sediment microbial communities from Yellowstone Lake, YNP, Wyoming, USA - YL17G07_20 | ecosystem: Environmental > Aquatic > Freshwater > Lake > Sediment | place: USA: Wyoming | collected... | reverse complement strand
CATGGAGCTGTTTTATTTTTTCCAGCGACTGCATATAGCGGCCCATATCTCCGTCCGGCGGGCCGACGAAGCTTGTTCCGTCTCCGACCACGAGGTCGCCGGTGAAAAGCGCCCGCTTGTTTTCGAGGAAAAGGCAGATATGGCCGGGGCTGTGTCCGGGTGTGCTCAAGACCTTGAGCGGCCCGGCCTCGCTTTCGATTACCGGCTCGTCTCTTATCCATTCGTCAATTGCCCGGGCCATGCCCCTGGCGTTAAGCAGGTCTTTCTCCAACTCGTGCGCAAGAATGCGCGGAGCAAAATGGGCCTTGACTTCCGCCATCGCGCCGGCATGGTCAATATGGCCGTGAGTGATGATGAGCTTATCGATTCGGCCCGAATTGCCCGCCAGAACCGATTGAAGCTTGGCAACGGTCTGGTCCTCGCGGTATCCGGTATCGATGAGTACCAAATTTTTGCGGCCGAGCAGGTAGAAAAACGGCCGCGGCCATCCCGCGGCAGGGGGCGTTTCGCAGGTCAGGCGAAAAACCCCGGGGGCCGCCTGCTCCGGGCCGCTCATTTATAATCCAGGACGATTATTTCCTGCTGGTCAGGCAGCTTGGAGATGAGGTAGGAGTTGCCGCTGATTCGCTTGACATTCTTTTTCCCGGCGAGGAACGGCTCCAGCTTGTTGAGGTCCAGCTTGAGCGCCGCGGTCTTGTAATGCATGGGGAAAATGATTTGGGGATTGAGCTGGCTCACGACCTTGTTCGCGGCCTCGGCATCAATGGTATAGACCCCTCCCACCGGCAGAAACAGGACATCCGCCTTGCCGATTTGCGCAATCTGTTCCGGGGTCAGGGGCCTGCCCAGGTCGCCCACATGCGCCAGGCGCATGCCGGGCATCTCGATAACCATGATTGAATCCTTGCCGCGCGAAGAGTCGGACGCATTCTCAAAATGCCAGGCGTTGACACTGTAGATATGCACATCCTTGAGCGTGAACTCAATCTTGTTCCAGCCCTTGGTCTCGGGATTGAGGCCGTGAAAAACCCGGGGATTGCCTTTGGCCATGCGCACGAAGTTGTGGTCAAAATGCTCGTGGCTGACCAGCACGATATCCGGCGACACCGAGGGCATGGCATAGCCCAGGTCCGGGGCAAAGGGGTCAGTGAGGATTTTGACCCTGGCCGGGGAAATTATCTGGAAGCATGACTGGCCGAACCATTGCACCTTGACTTGGGCCTGGGCCGGCCCGGACGGTAACGCCAAACCTAGAATAAAAAAACTCCCCATGACCGCAAAAAGTTTCTTCATCATCGTTCCTCCGGTTTCACTTGGTGACCCGGAAATAGAATATCATCCGGGTTTTGCCCACCTGAATCTCGTCCCCGTTCCGAATCTTGACCGCAGACACCAGCACCTTATTCACGCGCGTACCGTTCCTGCTCGCCAAGTCCTTGACCGTTATCTTGTCCTTGCTGTGAATCTCAATTTGCGCGTGCCGCTGGCTCACGGACTCGTCGTCCAGATTGAGTTCCGCGCCTTTGCGGCCAATCACCGTGCTCCGCATCCGCAGCCGGAAATGCTGGCCCTTGTTCGGCCCTTCCTCAACCGTGAGCGCGGCATGAAATTCCTCGGGCAGCTCCGGGTTGAAAAACCCCTCGCCCAGGACGCTGGTGTGCTCGTCCATCACCGGGGTTTTTTCCAGCTCCTCGGGAGTCGGCTCATGGTAAATAGCATAAGGGTCAGAGGCGATGCTGAACAAAAGCCTGGTCTCGCCCATTTTGATCTCATCCAGGTTCTGGAGCGGGCAGGAGCTGACTTGCTCGCCGTTGACAAAGGTGCCGTTGGTCGAGTTGTTGTCATAAATCATAATATCGTCGCGGGTGACCTCAATGGTGGCGTGCTTGGAGCTGATGGTCGGGTCATTGATGATAATCTCGCAATTCTTGCGGCCCAGGCTGGTGGTGAGACGGTTGAGCTGGAATTTTTTGCCAGCCTCGGGGCCCTCCAGAACCTCCAGGTAAAGTTTCAGGTTGTGCGGAATCTCGCCTTCCGGGCCTTTCCGCTCCCCGCTCGGTACCTTGGTGTCTTCCGGCATGGTGTACATATCTTAGAAAAATTATCCGCCTCCGTCAAATAACTAAAGTCCAATCGCGAGAATTGACTTTTGCAATGGCTGATGCTATTTTGAGACGCAAAAAATCTGGGAGGTGGAAATATGGTCAGGGAAGTGGTGATAACCGGCGGAGCCCGGACCGCCATCGGCGCGTTCGGAGGCGCCTTGATGAACATCCCGGGGCCGGACCTGGCCGCCATGGTGGTGAAAGAGGCAATGAAACGCTCCAAAATCGAACCGGCACTGGTCGAGGATGTGATCTTCGGCAACTGCATGATGCGGCCGGATGAATACACCGTGGGCCGGCTGGTGGGGCTTAAAGCCGGCATACCCTTCACCACTCCGGGAGTCACCATCCAGCGCCAGTGCGCGAGCGGCATGCAGGCCGTGGTTTACGGCGCGCAGCAGATCATGCTCGGGGACGCGGACTGCATCGTGGCCGGCGGCGTGGAGATGATGAGCCGGGCAATCTATTATTCCAAAGACGCCCGCTGGGGAGCACGGCTCAAGCACCAGGAGTTGAGCTGCGGCATCTGGGACGGACTGACCGACGCCTATTGCGGACTGATTATGGGCCTGACCGCGGAGAACCTGGCGGAAAAATACAAAATAACCCGCGAGGAGCAGGATATCGTTTCCTGCCGGTCCCACAACTGCGCCGAGGCCGCAATCAAGTCGGGCAGGTTCAAGGACGAGATTCTGCCCCTGCCCATCCCCCAGAAAAAAGGCGAGCCGAAAATGTTCGACACTGACGAGCATGTGCGCTTCGGCATGACCATGGACCAGCTCTCCAGGCTCAAACCCTCGTTCAAGCCCAACGGAACTGTGACCGCGGGCAATGCCAGCGGCATCAATGACGCCGCGGCTGCGGTGGTGCTGATGTCCAGAGACAAGGCCAAGGAGCTGGGGGTCAAGCCCATGGCCAGGCTCGTGAGCTACGCGGCCGCGGGGGTGGAGCCGGAACTCATGGGGTACGGCCCGGTGCCCGCCACCAAGAAGGCTTTGGCCAAGGCCAGGCTCAAACTGTCGGACCTCCAGCTTATTGAATTGAACGAGGCCTTTGCCGCGCAATACCTTGCCTGCGAGAAGCTGCTCGGACTCAACCGCGAGCTTACCAATGTCAACGGCTCGGGCATCGCCCTCGGCCATCCCGTGGGATGCACCGGAACCAGAATCATCATCTCGCTCCTGAACGAGATGAAGCGCCGGGGCAACAACCTCGGCCTGGCCGCGCTCTGCGTGGGAGGCGGGATGGGGATGGCGAGCATCTGGGAGCTGCTGTAATTCCCTTGGCCATAAAAAGACGCGTCAGAATTTTCTACCAGGGCGCTGTGCAGGGAGTGGGGTTCCGTCCCCACCTTTACCGATTGGCCAAGGTCTATCATCTAACCGGGTGGGTGAATAATGACCCCGCAGGAGTAACGGTCGAGGTTGAGGGCGAGAAAAAAAATCTCGAACTGTTTTTCCAGGAGTCCATTTCCCGGCCGCCGGTCCTTGCCCGGATAAAAAAAGTCTCCAAGACCGAACTCCCGAAAGCCGGCTTCAAACATTTTGTGATTCGCAAGTCAAGCCGCTCCGATGTGGTCTCAACCCAGGTCTCTGCCGACGCAGCCACCTGCCCGGATTGCCGGCGTGAACTCTTTGACCGCAACGACCGCAGATACCGCTATCCCTTCATCAACTGCACCAACTGCGGCCCGCGCTTCACGATTATTGAGCGCATCCCCTATGACCGGCCCTTCACTACCATGAAAATTTTCAAGATGTGCCCAAACTGCCAGGCTGAATATGACGACCCGGCCAACCGGAGGTTCCACGCCCAGCCCAATGCCTGCCCGGTCTGCGGACCAAAACTGTCGCTCCTCGACCGCCAAGGCAAAAAAATCCCCGGAGACCCCTTCAGCACGGCCATAAAATTCTTGCAAAAGGGAAAAACCATCTCGGTGAAAAGCATCGGCGGATTCCAGCTTGCCTGCGACGCCTTGAATGAAAAAGCCGTGGCCGAGCTCCGCCGGCGAAAGCTCCGGGAAGACAAGCCTTTTGCTCTGATGGCCCCTGACCTCCGGGCCATAAAAAAATTCGCAACCGTGTCCAGGGCCGAGCAGGAGATGCTCTTAAGCCCGGAGCGGCCCATCGTGCTTTTGCGCCGGAAGCGAAATGCGCGCGTCGCCGAAAGCGTTGCCCCGCTCCAGAAAAATCTCGGATTCATGCTCCCCTATACCCCGCTCCACCATTTGCTCCTCCGCGAGAGCCGGATGCTCCTGGTAATGACCAGCGGCAATTTGAGCGACGAGCCTATCGCCTTTGAAGACCGCGAGGCCATGCGCCGTCTCCAAAACATCGCTGACTTTTTCCTCACCCACAACCGGCCCATCTTCAGCCGCTGCGACGACTCCGTGATGCGAGTGTTCGAGAGCAAGCCCTATCCGCTCCGGCGCGCGCGCGGCTATGTTCCAAGGCCCCTGGAGCTGGTCTTTCCGGAAAAGCGCGGCCTGCTCGCAGTGGGAGCGCATTTGAAAAATACTTTTGCTTTGGCCAAGGCCGGACAGCTTATCGTGAGCCATCATATCGGGGACCTGGAAAACCTGGAGACCCTTCGCGCGTTCGAGCAGGGCATCGAACATTTCAAGTCCATCTTCGAAATCGACCCGGAAATGGTCGTCCATGACCTCCACCCGGACTACCTCTCAACCCGGTATGCGCTCCAACTGAAAATCCCCAGGCTCGCGGTCCAGCACCACCACGCGCATGCAGCATCAGTCATGGCCGAGCACGGCCTTTCGCAAAAAGTGCTCGGAGTCTCGCTGGACGGCACCGGGTATGGAACCGACGGCCACATCTGGGGCGGAGAGTTCCTGGCCGCGGACTATTTCGGGTTCGAGCGCAAGGCGCATCTCAAATACATTCCCATGCCCGGGGGCGAAAAGGCCGTGCGCGAAAGCTGGAGAATGGCCCTGGCCTGGCTGGACCGTATCTACGGCAAGGATTTGTGGAAACTTGAGCTCCACTTCCTGCGCAAGATAGACCATGCTCGCGCCAAGCTGGCCCTGGCCGCTTCAGCCAAGGGCATCAATGCTCCGCTCACCTCCAGCATGGGCCGGCTCTTTGACGCAGTCAGCGCCATCCTCGGCGTCAGGCTTTTTGCCAATTACGAGGGCCAGCCGGCCATTGAGCTGGAGATGAGCGCGGACGAATCCGAAGCCGGGGCATACAGGTTCGACTATGGCGAAGAAGATGCTAAAATAATCATCGATCCGGAACCGGTGCTTCGGAGCGTGGTGGAAGACCTGCTCAAGAAACAAAGCCCGGGGAAAATCTCGGCGCGATTTCACAACGCGGTCTGCAGGATGGTGAGCGAGGTCTGCGTCCGCGTGAGGGATGAAACCGGATTGAATGATATAACCCTCTCCGGAGGCGTTTTCCAGAACTGGTGGATCTTATCGCAAGTCAAAAAGCTGCTGGAAAAAGCTCGCTTCCGGGTTTTCACGCACCGGCTGGTTCCGGCCAATGACGGAGGAATCAGCCTGGGACAGGCCGCAATCGGCTTGAGGAGGATGAAAGATGTGCTTGGCAGTTCCCATGCGCGTTCTTAAAATCGAAAACAACCTCGCCACGGTCGACAGCGCGGGCGTGCAAATCCAGGCCGACGCCAGCCTGGTGCCCGGGGTCAAGGTGGGAGAGTATGTGTTGGTTCATGCCGGCTTTGCCATCGAGGTCTTGAAGCCGGAGGAGGCCGAGGAAACCCTGCGGCTGATGCGGGAGATGGTGGAGGGTTCGGAGGAGTCGGCTTGAAATATCTGGAGCAGTTCCGCAGCCATGAGCTTGCGCAAAAGCTCTCGGCTAAAATCAGGGAAATCTCGGGCCGGGAGAAAATAACTCTGATGGAAGTCTGCGGAACTCACACCACGGCCATTCACAAGTTCGGAATAAAAAACCTGCTGCCGGAAAATATGCGCCTCATCTCCGGCCCGGGCTGCCCGGTGTGCGTGACCCCCAATCCTTACCTGGACCGCGCCATCAGCCTAAGCCATCTCCCGAAGGCAATGGTCACGAGCTTCGGAGACATGCTGCGCGTGCCCGGCTCAAGCCAGAGCCTGGAACAGGCCAGGGCCGAAGGCGGCAAGCTGAAAATGGTCTACTCGCCCCTGGACGCGCTCAAGCTGGCGCAGGAAAATCCGGAGCAGAAAGTGGTGTTCCTGGCCGTGGGCTTTGAAACCACTTCCCCGGCCATCGCCGCCACCATACTCAACGCGGAAAAACAAAACTGCCGAAACTTCTTCGTCCTGGTCGGCCACAAGCTGGTGGCTCCGGCCATGAACGCCCTGGTGCAGAACAAAAAAATCGGCATCAACGGCTTCATCTGCCCGGCGCATGTCAGCGCCATCATCGGCGCCAGGGCTTATGAATTCCTCGCGCGCGATTTCCATATCCCGTGCGTGGTCGCAGGGTTTGAGCCGCTCGATATCCTCCAGGGAATACTCATGCTCGCGGAAATGGTCGTATCCGGAAAAGCCGAGGTCAAAAACCAGTACCGCCGGTTCGCCACCGAAGCCGGCAATCCCAAGGCCCGGGAAATCCTTGAGCAGGTTTTCGAGCCGGACGATTCCGAATGGCGCGGCCTCGGCTGGATAGCTAAAAGCGGGCTCAAACTCCGGGAAAAATTCCGAACCAGGGACGCGGAAAAAATGCTCCCGGTCCGGGTTGAGCCGCCAAGACAGCACAAGGGATGCAAATGCGGCGAAGTGCTTCAGGGACTGATTGAGCCTTGGCAGTGCCGTCTCTACGGCAAGCCGTGCACGCCGGAAAAACCCGTAGGCCCGTGCATGGTCAGCTCCGAGGGCGCCTGCGCAGTTTACTACAAATACCTGGGAGCAAAAAAATGAGCAGGGAAAAAATCCTGCTCGGACACGGCGACGGCGGAAGGCTCTCCCGCAGCCTGATTGAAGAAATGTTCGCTCCCGCGTTCCAAAATCCAGCGCTCGCCCCGCTCGCGGACGCGGCCCTGCTCAAGCTCCCGTGCCAAAAAATCGCCTTCACCACCGACTCTTATGTGGTGAAGCCCATTTTTTCCCCGGGCAGCGACATCGGCAAACTCGCGGTCTTCGGCACCGCCAACGACCTGGCGGTGATGGGCGCGCGGCCGCTTTTTCTTTCCGCGGGCTTCATTCTTGAGGAAGGCCTGGAGATGGAAACGCTTGAGCGCATCGTTAATTCCATGAGTTCGGCCGCGAAAAGCCTGGGAGTGAAACTTGTCACCGGCGACACCAAGGTGGTGGAGCGCGGGAGCGCGGACAAGATTTTCATCAACACCGCGGGCATTGGCGAGCGGCTTTATTGGCCCTCGCTCGGAAGAGCTTTGTGTTCCGGGGATGAATTGCTGGTCAGCGGCACGGTCGGCGACCACGGCATATCCATTCTCGCGGCGCGCGGGGAGTTGAAATTATCCATCCCGGTCAAGAGCGACTGCAGCCCGGTCTGGCCCATGGTTAAAGCTCTCCATCAGGCCGGGGTCCAGGTCAAGTGGATGCGCGACCCCACCCGCGGAGGCGTGGCCAGCGCACTCAACGAACTGGTGGATAAAAAGCGGCTCGGGCTTATCCTGTTTGAGGAAAAAATTCCGCTGCGGCCCGCGGTTGACTCGGCCTGCGAGGCGCTCGGCCTGGACCCCCTTTACCTCGCCAACGAGGGCAAGGTTTTGGTCATCGCGGCCAAGGGAGAGGCCGCCAAGGCGAAAAAAATAATCCGGAAAATGCCAGGCGGAAATGCCTGCGAAATCATCGGCAGGGTGGTTGCAAATCCCAAAGGCAAGGTGATAATTGAAACCCGCGTGGGAGGAACGCGCATCCTGGGAATGCTCGCCGGCGCTCCCCTGCCCCGGATCTGCTGAAGGAGACCAACGCTTTGAAGCGGCTGATTGGAAACATCGCGGGCAATCTCCAGGACACGCCCCTGGTGGAGGTGCTCGGCTGGATTTACACGCAATCCTTAGAGGGACAGCTCCTGGTCAATGTCCGCAAGGCCGAGTATAAAATATTCTTCTTCAAGGGCGTGCCCATTTTCGCAAACTCGTCGCTAAGCTCGGACAACATCTTTGAGATGCTGGTCAGCATGGGCCAACTTGAGCGCGATGATGTTCCCAGGCTGGAAAAAATGGTTCAGGAGGGGAGCACGCCGGAAAAAGCCCTGGGACAGATGGGCGTGGTGGACAGCACCCAGCTTTATGAAATGCAGCGGCTTCTGGTCCGTGAGCTTATCATCCGCGCCTGCGGCCATCGCGAGGGCACCTACCATTTTGAAGAGGGAGACAGCTCATCGCTTGAGGGCCTGCCCATGTTTGACATCAGCCCGCTCGCGGTGATTTACGAGGCTATCAACCGCTACCTGCTCCAGCTCCTGCCCCAGAAAATCCAGCAAATGGCTTCCAAAAAAGTCCACCTCAACCCTATGGTCAGCAGCCTGGAGAGCGTCCCGGAAATTTTCTACAAGCGGACCTATTTGCTGGACGATTTCAACCAGGAGAGGTCTGTGGAGGAAGCCATTTCGCTTCTGCTCAAGGAATTCAACGACCTGAACCAGGCGCTCACTTTCTTCTATGTGATGTATTCCACCGGCGTCCTGCTCCTGGAGCGCGACAAGCCGGAGGTGGAGAAGCCGCCGGCCCCGGAGCCGGAAAAGCCCGGGCCAAAAAAAGCCGAAGAGCCGCCTCGGCCAAAAGAGGATTACAAAGTTGATTATATTTTTGTGGCCCCTAAAAAGAGACCGAAAAAAAAGGCGAACCGGGATAGAATTGCGGAACCTAAAAAGAAAATTGAGCTCCAAGAAATTCCAGCTCCCCCTGCCGCCAAAAAAAAAATAGTGGAAACGCCGGCCGAGCCTCCCAAAAAAGAAACCCAGCTTGAGCCGCAGGCCCAGCCCGCAGCAACATCCGCGCCGGCCCAAGAGGAACCCGATTTTGCGCCCAAGCTGGACCTGCCGCGCAAGCTCGATTTGCTTGAAACCAAGGCCCGCTCTTCTCCTGACCACTTCCAACTGCTATCGCTCAAGCCGGACAGCCCGGTTCAAGAAATCGAGCAGGGTTATCACAACCTGGTTCGGCAGTTCTCGCTCGAAGAAATGATTAAAGGCTCGGACCCGGAATTGAGCCGTCGCGCGAAGGAGCTTAAGAAAAAAATTCAAAACGCGGTTCATACTCTTTCCAGCCCGGAAAAACGAGACGAGTTTGAAAAATCCATTTACAAGGACGAGCTGGCGCGCGCCTACACGCTCCCGCTCAAGCGCGAGCTGGCGAGGAAACAATTTGAGCGCGGCAAATGGTACCTGAACAATCACCGGCCCGACCTCGCGCTCGAGCGCTTTGAGCAGGCGGTCGAACTCGACCCGGAAAAAGCCGACTATTTCGCCTATGTGGGATGGGCTTTGTACCGCGCGTCCAAAGGCTCAATGACCCAGATCGAAGGCTACTTGAACCAGGCGCTTCGGCTAAGCGCCCGCTGCGACACCGCCTGCTATTTCCTCGGCCTGATCGCCAAGCACGAGGGCCGTGAGGACCAGGCCCGGGATTATTTGCAGCGCGCCCTGGCCATCAGCCCGTCCAACCGGAGCGCGAGCCGGGAACTCGATTCCATAATCAAGCACGAGAAAGAAGCCGGAATTTTCCAGCGGCTCTTCTCCCGCAAAAAGTGAGGGGAAAAAATGGAAAAATTGGACAAGCTGCTCTCCAAGCTAAAGTTTGATGAAAAAGGCCTGGTCCCGGCCATTGCCCAGGATGTGGACACGAGGGAAGTGCTGATGCTGGCCTATATGAACCGCGAGTCCTTGCGCCTTACCCTTGAGACCGGCCTGTGCCATTACTGGAGCAGGTCGCGCCAAAAACTCTGGAAAAAAGGCGAGACCAGCGGCAGCCTTCAGCGGGTGAAAGAAATTTTTTACGACTGCGACAATGACGCGCTTCTCATCCTGATCGACCAGCAGGGCCCGGCCTGCCACACCGGCAACCGGTCCTGCTTCTTCCGAAACCTGAAAAAGGATTGACCCCGCGCTTAAGCTTCAAACCGGTCCGGATTCAGAATTCCATTTTTTCCAGATGCCGGATGCCCGCCCGGATGGGCGCGAGAAATCCGAAAAGGGAAATGGCCAGGACCAAAGCTCCGGCAGCAATGGCCGAGGAGAGCGCCCAGGGAGAGACCGGTTTGCCGGTGAAGCTTGACTCCAGGTAGACAAAAGTGGGATAGGCCTCAATCACCACCACGGCAAAAATCATAACTAAAGCCACAATCATATAGAGCGCACCACCGAAGCCGACCGCAATCTTGGCCGGGTTCTCAATGAAAAAGCGAGGATAGAGCGCTCCGAACCCGAGCGCCATCCCCACCACGGCAAAGCTCATCACCAGAATGGTGAGCATGCTCACGCACGAAACCAGGGGCGAAACCTTGAGGTAATGGTTGGTCAGCATGACCAGGGCCTCGGCGATAATCACGAGCAAAGGCCAGGCCATCCAGAACTTGGTCCACAAAAAGCGCCGGAGCGAAATGGGCGAGGTCTTGATTATCCAGAAGGCGCGCCCCTCCAGGCTGGTCAGCGGATAGACAAAGCGCGCGCTCAACGCGCTTAGCACAAACCCGGCCAGGCCCATGTTCATATAGCTGACCGCGTTTTTCAGCCGGAGCTTGTCCAGCGGTATCTGGTCCAGCGGCAGCACCCGGAAATTGAAAACATAAATCACCATCAGGGCCGCGAGCAAAAAAAGCTGACTCCACTGGCTCGCGTCCCGCAGAAAGCTCTTGACCTCCTTCAAGAACATCTGCTTGAGCGAGGGATGGAACGGCGAGCCCACAAAATCAAGCAGCGACTGAACCGGAGCGCTCCGGCTCAAGCGCGCCCGGCTCGCCTCCTGCGCCTTGGAAAAACTTTCCTCATAAATCCAGAGCCAGGTCCAGTAGGCGAGGAAAATGCTGAAAAGACCGGTGCTGACCAAAAGCCAAACCATTTGCTGCGCTCCGGCCCAGCCGGCCTGGCTGAACTTGAAAAGCGCCTCGCTTGCCCAGTAGCTCGGGAGCCAAACGCTCATCGGCTGCTTGAGCGTGAGCATGAATTCAAAAACCGTTTCCTGGGTCTGCGGGTTGACCAGCCGCTCCGGACGAATCAGCCGGAGCATGGTCACAATAATAGCCGCGGCGATGATGCTGGTTATGAACAAAAGGTCGCGTATGCGTCGAGCCGGAAAACTGTTCACCAGGACCATAATTAAAATATGCGCGAGCGCCGCAGGAATGATGAGGAAGAAGAACAGGACCGCGATGCAAAGCAGGTAATAGGCGAGCCCCAGGTGATATTCCGTGCCGAAGGCGAAGAGGATGGGCAGGCCGAAAATGAACAGCATCCAGCTTGATTCCAGAAGCGCCACGAAAAACCTGCCCAGAAACAGGCTCTCTTTCCTTACCGGCACCGAGTTCAAAAGCTCCAGGTCCGAGGCGATGAAATAACTGCTCAAGCCGGTCACCAGGTTGGAAAAAATGAGCACGGAAAGGAATACCAGGAACACGAGCGAAAGCATCACCCGGTTGAGCAGGTCGCCGATCAATTCCATCCCGGGAATAGGCTCGTCCATGGTCACGCTGTGGAAATAATTGAAGAGCCAGAGCGAGCCGAAATAGCTCAAGAGCAGAAATCCTCCGCCCAGCGCGAGCAGGAAAAAGCTTCTGGCCCGGGCTTGCCGGTCGCGCATGGTGTTTTGCAAACTCTGGATTTCCGCGGCGATAAGGAGCAAAAGGTCTTTAATCATATCCTATAAATTGGATGCAGCCGGCTCAACCGCCGGTTCGCAACTTGGAGCTTATTTTAGAGCCAAGACCAAGAACTGGCAAGAGGCTATTCTTGCGGCAAGGCTTGGCCTTACAGTTCCCGGCCTCGGATGAACTCCCAAACCCGGCTGCTGATGCCCCGAGCGTCCAGGCCATAGACCTCGCGCAGCTTCGCAGAAGAGCCGTGTTCCACAAACTTGTCCGGAATGCCGATGCGCAGGAATTTCAAACGGTCAACGCCCCTGGATGCCATCAGCTCCATCACCCCGGAACCGAAGCCTCCGGCAAGAACATTCTCCTCAACCGTGACCACTGCACCGTGCTCATCAGCAAGCTTGAGAAATAACTCCTCGTCCAAAGGCTTGGCAAACCGAGAGTTCACCACCGCGGCCTGCAACCCTTTTTCCAGAAGCATGTCCGCAGCGCGCAGAGCCGGCATGACCGTGGCGCCGATGGCGATGATGGCCGCGTCTTTGCCCTTGCGCAAAAGCTCGGACCCGGCAAAGGGCAGAACTTTAAGCTCCGGGTCCATCTCCACTCCCTCTCCCCTGCCCCGAGGATAGCGGACCGCAACCGGCTGGTTCAGCGAGAGCGCGGTCTTAAGCATGTGCTGGAACTCGTTCTCATCCTTGGGAGCCATAATCACCATGTTGGGCAATGCGCGGAGATAGGTCAGGTCAAAAAGTCCCTGGTGGGTTGCGCCGTCCTCGCCCACAATCCCGGCCCGGTCCAGGCAGAAAATCACCGGCAGCTTCTGGAGGCAGACATCGTGCAGAATCTGGTCAAAAGCCCTTTGTAAAAAGGTGGAATAAATCGCAACCACCGGACGCAGCCCCTCGCAGGCCGCTCCCGCGGCAAAGGTCACGCAATGCGGCTCGGTGATGCCCAGGTCATAGACCCGGTCCGGGAATTGGTCTCTTACACGGTCCAGACCCGTGCCTTGGGGCATGGCCGCGGTGATGCCGATCATTTGAGGATTCTCGCCGAAAAGCTTGAGCATGGTCCTGGAAAAAACCTCGGTATAGGAAGGAACTTGCGAGGACTTTTTGCCGTTCCCGGTCTTCAAGTCAAACGGGCCGATGCCGTGGAATCCTTCCGGATTATCCTCGGCATAAGCGTATCCCTTGCCCTTCTGGGTCAGGACATGGAGCAGGATAGGCTCGTCAATTTTCTTGGCGCGCTCCAGATGAAAAATGAGCTGCTCTATGCTGTGGCCGTCAATCGGGCCGATGTAATGATAGCCAAAACCCTCGATCAGCATCCCGGGCGTGAACAGCCCGAGCATGGCCCGGGTCCACCGCCGGTTGATGTTGCTCAAGAATAGCTGAACCGGTTTAGGCAAGGGTTCAGCCAGCCGGCGGGTGAACTTGACCACCTTGAAGGCCCGCGGTCCAGCCATGGCCCGACTCAAAATCCGGCTGATGGCTCCCACGCTCGGGGCGATGGACATCTCGTTGTCATTGAGTATCACAATGAGATTATCCAGGTGCCTGTCCAGCGCGCTTGGAGTCTGGTTCAGAGCCTCCAGGGCCTGGCCCCCGGTCAGACCGCCGTCCCCCAGCACGGCAATGGCCTTTCCCTTTTTGCCCAGAAGCTTCATGGCCTCGGCCATGCCCAGGGCCGCGGAGACCGAGGTCGAGGCATGCCCGGTTCCGAAAGCGTCATACTCGCTCTCCTCCCGCCGCGGGAACCCGGACAGGCCCGAGAACTGGCGGATGGTGCTGAACCGGTCGCGCCGACCGGTGAGCAGCTTGTGTGCATAGCACTGGTGTCCAACATCAAGAATAAACTTGTCCTCCGGAGCGTCAAAAACATAATGCATGGCGATGGTCAGTTCAATCACGCCCAGGCTGCTCGCCAGGTGGCCGCCGGATTCGGAAATAGTGCCCAGAATCTCCTCCCGGATTTCCCCGGCCAGACAATTCAACTCCTCAAGCGTCAGCCGCTTCAGCTCTCTCGGACTGTTGACCCGGTCAAGAATTCTTGGCTTCTGCTCTCCCATCTCAATCTTCCCGGCTGACGATGAAGCGCGCCAGCGCCCGCAAAGGCTCGGCCCGCGGGCCTAAATGCCTGACCGCTTGCAGCGCGTCCACAATCAAAGCCTCGGCCCGCTCCTTTGAATTCTTCAGACCAAAAAGCGCAATATAAGTTGCCTTGGCCTTGCGCTGGTCCGAGCCGGCGGCTTTTCCTGATTTCTTGCCGCTCTCCGCATCCAGGATGTCATCCGCGATCTGGAAAGCCAGGCCGATGCGCTCGCCGAACGCGGAAAGCGCCCGAAGCGAATCCTCATCCGCTTCCGCGAGCCGCGCTCCCATCACCACGGATGCGCGAATAAGCGCGCTGGTCTTGTGGCGATGGATAAACTCCAGGTCCTTTTCCGAACAGGACCCGCCCTGGAGCTCCATGTCCGCGGCTTGGCCCGCAACCATGCCCGAAAGACCAGCGCCCCCGGCCAGCTCCAAAATGACTTGCAGAATAATTCCCGGGGCAAAGCCCGATTCCAGGCCGGCGCGGGCCATTAGACCGAAGGCCTCGGCCTGGAGCGCATCTCCCGCGAGAATGGCCATAGCCTCGCCAAAGGCCTTGTGGCTCGTGGGCATTCCCCGGCGGAAAGCGTCGTCATCCATGGCCGGCAAATCGTCGTGAATCAGCGAATAGGTGTGGAGCATCTCGACCGCGCACGCGAACGGAACCGCCCGCTCGAAATCATCCCGGAAAAATTCGTACCCGGCAAGGAGCAGGATGGGCCGGAGTCTTTTGCCCCCGGCGAAAACGCTGTATCTCACGGCTTGGTGGATTTTAGGAAAATTCCCGGCTTCGGTCGGGAGATATTTTTGCAGACCGGCCTCCACCAGGTTCTTGCGCTCTTTTAAATAGCTCTGAAGCTCAAAACTCAATCAACCTCATCCTCCCCGCCCCCTTCCGCCTCCGCCCCCAAATCCTTCATCTCCAGCTTGCCCTCCCCGGAAATCAGCGTCTCCACCCGCTTCTGCGCCTGCTCCAGGAATCTCTGGCACTCCTTTACCAGCCTGACCCCGGCCTCAAAATCCTCCAGCATCTGGTCCAGGCTCAAATCGCCCGAGTCCAGACGGTTCACGATTTCCTCAAGCTCAACCATCGCCTGCTCGAATTTAAATCTCTTCTTTTTCCTGCCCTCGCCCATCTTATTTATGATTTTAACAGCATAACCCGAAGCGTCAATACCGGCTCCCGGCTTTTTAGAATTTGACCAGCGTGAGATTTAAGATAAAATCAATAAGGTATGAATATCAAAAAAGAAATCTCCCGGCGCGCCAGCCAGTCAGCCAGCCTGATGGCTTCCGCGCTCATGACCAATCTGGAAAAAATCGAGAGAGCCTCTGAAAAAATCGCCGCTGCCGTCAAGCGCGGCAACAAGGTCATTTTTTTCGGCAACGGCGGCAGCGCGGCCGAGGCCCAGCATTTTGCCGCGGAATTTGTCAACCGCATGGTGATGGAGCGGAGACCCCTTCCCGCGCTCGCGCTCACCACGGACAGCTCAGTTCTGACCAGCATCGGCAATGACCGCGGGTTTGACGAAGTTTTCGCGCTCCAGATGCGGGCGCTTGCTCGCAGGGGAGACATCGCCTTCGGCATCTCCACCAGCGGCTGCTCGAAAAATGTGCTCAAGGCGCTCGCAACCGCCAAAAAAATAGGCTGCTTTCGAATCGGCCTGGGTGGAGCGCCGGGTCAAAAGCTGGCCAGCTATTCTGACCTCTGCTTCGCCATCGACTCCAAAAGCACACCCCGCATCCAGGAGGTTCACCTCGCCATCGGCCACATCATCTGCGAGACCGTTGACCTTATCTTGTTCGGAGAGCCAAAGTGAAAAAGCGCGCGCCCAATTCCATCAAGCCCATTGACTGCTCCCGGCTGAAAACCACCTCCCTTTTCCAGAGCCGGCGCAAGGTGAAGAGCAAGGATTTTGCCCGGCCGGCTGCCTCCGGCGCGAAATTCTCCGAATTCTGGAGCCACGGCCTTCCCCACATTCTCGCGGCCGCAAACCTCAAGCTGCTCGCGCAAAAAATCGCGGCGGCGCACCGCCGGAATCGGCAGGTCATGCTCGCCATGGGCGCGCATCCCATCAAGGTTGGGCTTAGCCCGCTGATGGTTGATTTCATTGAGCGCGGAATCATCACCGCCCTGGCCGGAAACGGCGCCGTGGCTATCCACGACTTTGAGATAGCGCTCGCGGGCGTCACTTCCGAGGAGGTGGAGACCGCGATTGAGGACGGCAGTTTCGGCGCCACGCGCGAAACCGCGGACGCTTTTCGCAGAATTGCCTCCCGCTGCGCAAGAGAGCCAATCGGCTTCGGCCGCGCGCTCGGGGAATTCATCATCTCGGAAAAACTTCCCCACCGGAATTTGAGCATCTTCGCAACCGCCTGCCAAAAGGGCATTCCGGCCACCGTGCACATCGCGCTCGGCACGGACATCGTGCACATCCATCCGGGCATGGACGGAGCCGGCCTGGGCAAGGGCAGCCTGCTTGACTTCCGCATTTTCGCTTCCTCGGTGAGCCGACTTTCCGCCGGCGTCTACATCAATCTCGGCTCCGCGGTTATCATGCCCGAGGTGTTTCTCAAGGCCGTAAGCCTGGCGCGCAACCTCGGGTTCAAGCTCAACCAATTCACTGCCGCCAACCTGGATTTCATCTACCATTACCGGCCGCGAGTCAATGTGCTTGAGCGGCCGACCAGCCGGGGAGGAACCGCCATCAACCTGACCGGCCACCACGAAATCATGCTGCCCCTGCTCTTCGCCGGCGTTCTCCAGGAGCTTAAAGGAGGAAAGCGATGACCGAAGCCGCAGCCGCAAGAAAAAAACGAGTCCTGGTGGTGGACGATACTGAACTTTTCCTCATCGCCATGCAGGAGATGCTGGAGAAGGAAGGTTTTGAGACGCTTCTTGCCAAGGACGGCCTGGAGGCCATTCAGACCGTCAAGCATGAGCTTCCCAACCTGGACCTCGTGCTGCTCGATGTGCTGCTCCCGCATCTCACCGGCTTCGAGGTGCTCAAGCAGATTCGCGAGGGCAAGCTGGGAAAGGATTTGCCCGTGCTGGTGATTACCGGCGTTTTCAAGAAAGCCTCGCAGATCAACCAGCTTAAAAAACTCGGCGCCACCGGGTATATGACCAAGGACCTAAAGCCCGAGGAAATCATGCGCCGGATCAAGACCACGCTCGGCCTGATCGGGGAGCAGCCAGCCCGGCCGGAAGCCGCGGAGCAGCCGGAAGAAGAACTTGACCGGGAGGAATTTTTGGGCCGCACCGAGGTGTTCGCCGGACTGGACAAGTCGCAGCTCAAGAAGGTAGCCGCGGCCCTGGACGAGTTGAGCCTGAACAAGGACCGCGCCATCTTCAACGAGGGCGAGGAAGGCGACAGTTTTTATATCATTGTCAAAGGCTCGGTGCGGGTGGTGAAGATGGGCGAGGCCAAAGAGGAGGAAGTGCTTGCGGTTCTGGAGCGGGGCGCGAGCTTCGGGGAAATGGCCCTGGTGGAAAAAGAGACGCGCAGCGCCACGGTGATCACCAACGAGCCGTGCATTATTCTGCGCATGAAAAAGGATGACCTGGAGAAGCTGCTCAAGAGCGACAAGGACCTCGCCCTGGTCATTTATAAAAATTTCGTGCAGATGCTTTCCCAAAGACTGCGCAAAACCTCGGAAAGCCTGACCTTCTCAAGGTCCCTGCTCGAAGAGCTGCGCAAAAAATAAAAAGCATCGCGGCCCATGAACGCCGGAGACCTGAAAACCAGAATTAGCGCGCTCACCGAGCAGGAAATCCGCGACCGGCTCCGGGCCAAGAGGCCCTCACGCGTAGAGGAGGAGGGACTCAAGCCGTCCGCGGTCCTGATTCCGCTCATCAGAAAAAGCGAGGGATGGTGCCTTATTTTCACCAGGCGCAGCCGACAGCTGGAGACCCATAAGGGAGAAATTTCTTTTCCCGGCGGAATGCTCGAGCCGGGAGAAAGCCCTTTGGGCGCGGCCTTGCGCGAGACGCGCGAGGAGCTGGGCATTGAGGATGACAAGATTCATCTTTTGGGCGAGCTGGACGAAATCTTCACCATCACCGGGTTCAGGATTCGACCTTTTGTCGCCGGCATCGATTGGCCCGCGCATTTGAGACCCAATCCCGCGGAAATTGACTCCGTAATTATCCTCCCGCTCGCGGAATTTGCGGACGACTCCCGGCTCAAGACCGAGCACTGGGAGAGGAACGGCCGGGATTTTCCGGTTTATTACTTCAGCTTCGACGATTGCACGGTCTGGGGCGCAACCGCGAAAATGACCAAAAATCTGATTGAAAGGCTCAAGGCCTAGCGGTCGATGCTCAAACTATTTGGAAGAGACTCCGACGCCTGGTCGTATCTCGCAATTTTTCTGCTCGCGTCCTGCCTCTTCCTGCCCATTGCCATCTCTGGACATAGCTCCCTGATACCGCTCTATGAGGATCTGGCGCAGTGGCCTCTTTACCGCCAATTCGTCAACGATTCCTTTGCGCGGTATTTTTTCCCGCTTTGGTGCGAAGGCTTGTATTCCGGACTCGATTTTGCCGGCTGGGGACACGCGTCCGCTTTTTACCCCATGGCGATTTTCTTTTTCTTGTACCAATATGCGCTGGCCGCGACCCTTAATGAATATCTGCATTTCCTGATCGGGGTATCCGGGTATTATTTCCTGGCCAAGACCATAGGCTTGAAAAGAGAGGGCGCCTTGGTCAGCGCCATGGGATATGGCTTCACCTATTTTCTGGCCGCCATGGTCGGCAACATTGTTCCGCCCAATTTCACCTTGACCTATGTCACCTGGGCTTTTGCCCTTGCCTACAGGATAATGCAGAGGCCGACATCCCCGGTTCTCCTGGCCCTGCCCGTCGTCATGGCGCTTCAAATCACGGGCGGGCATTTCGAAATGGTCGCGCTGCAAAATATTTCTCTGATCCTTCTGATGGCCGTGACCTGGACCTTGGATCCCTCTTGCAAACGGCAGGGATTCCGGCCATTCGCGTTGCTCTTCCTTGTTTTTGCCTTCAGCGGCCTGCTGGCGAGCATCACCCTGCTTCCCTCATTGGGAAGTTACGGCCAAAGCTACCGCGTGCTGGGATTTACCTACGACTATTACGCCCGCAGCGTGGAGAGCAATTATGCCTATATTCCCACCTGGCTGATGCTTTTTTGTTTTCCCACTTTCCTCTTGTTCGTCGCATATGCCTTCAAAGATATTCGCAAGCCGGTTTTCCTCGGGCTTATGGCCGTGAGCTTGTTCTCTTTGTTCAGCTCCCTCAACTGGCTGGATTATTTCAAAATCTTCTATCATCTGCCCATCCTGAACAAATTCCCGCCGCGCGGAATCGCGCTGCATTTGACCGTCATGAGCCTGTTCCTCATCTTCGGCATGGGTTTGGATGGCTTTCCCAAAACGCGGGGAAAGAAAACCGCATTACTGGTATCGATTTTTCTCCTCCTTGAAACCGCGGCGGCTTTGGGAGTGTATCTCGAATTGACGCGCCTGCTGGGCTCGCCCAAAGATGAAATCGCAGCCCTGCTTTCGCGGTTCGTGTTATCGCGCGAAGTGATCTTCATTTATCTTGTTCCTTTTACCCTCACATTCTCGATTCTGGCTCTGCTTTTGCGCAAGCAGCGGATCGCTACAGTCTATGTCCTCGAGTTCGCGCTCGTTGTTAACTTTCTGCTCACGGGGTTCCTGCTCGCGCCAAGGAATTCCACGGATGTAATTGAACCCGACCCTGAATACAGCAAATTCCTGTCAAGCATAGACCCGGGCCGGTACCGCATGCAAAGCGTGTATCCCTCATCGCTCTGGTTCAGGGTCAAGATTCCAGTTCAGATCGGAGTTTTTAACGGCACCCGGGCGCCGGACGCTTTCATCTTTCTGTCCACCCTGCGATATACCGAATTCCTGAAAACCATGGACAGCAAGGTCATGAGCCTCAAAGGGGGAAAGGTGGATGATGTGGAGGTTCCTTACCTTTTGAAGTTCGGCGATTTTGTCTCGCTGGAAAATTTGCCGCTGATCAATCTCTTGAACTTGAAATATATAGTGGGCCAGGCCAAAAATATCAAAGCTGCAACCGAATACAATCTCGCTTACGAATATTATCGCTTTGCTCCGCGCAAGAGAATTGAACAGTCCGCGGTTTTTAACAAGCTCATCATCCACCCCCCCGCAAAATTCGGAATAACGCTTTACCTTGCTCAAGGCGATATCCTGAACCTCAAGCTGGAAAGCCGGGATAAAAAATCCTGCGCCTTCATGCTGAACCTTTCTTTTGGAAGCTCAATGGCTGATGCCAGCATTTTCTTCAGCCGAGAAGTCAATGCCGGTGATGAAATCCAAGCGGACTTGAAAACCCTTGCCGGCCGGACCGGGAACCTGATGGTTGAGATCACACCAACTGCGCCCTGCGAACAGGAGTTGGAGATGAGCGCCGTAATCAAGAATCCCTCCCGCCATTTCAGGAGGCTCCACTACCAGGGCATCGATATTTTTGAAAATCCTTCGGCGCTCGAAAGATTTTTCCTCGTCCACGGCGCTGTAGTCTTGCCCGACAAAAATGAGCGGCTGGCGTTCCTGAAGTCTGCAAATTTTGCTCCCGAACAGACCGCGCTGCTGGAACGAAAAATCTTCCTTCCGCTCCCCCAAAAGGCCGGTATGCTTCCCGGAGAAGAAATCAGATATTTCAAAACCCGGTCTTTCTCTGGGAGGATTGAGCTTGAACTAAGGAATCGCGCTGAAGGCATCCTTATATTTAATGACCAGTATTATCCTGGCTGGCGGGCATTCCTGGATGGCAGGGAAACCAGGGTCCTGCCGGTGGACCATTGCTTCCAGGGAGTCTTGATTCCATATGCCGGCGGCCATCGCCTGGTTTTCAGCTACGAGCCGGCCAGTTTTGAATTGGGAATGTGGACGGTCCTGGTTTCGCTATTTTCATGGCTGGCCTGCCTGTCAGCGGTAATTCTCTTCCGGCCAAAATCGAGGCGCGTCTGAAATTTCAGCCGATCTGTTCAAGCCACTTTTGCGCGGATTTTCTCACCAGCTCATCCTTGGCCTTGGTCATCTTGGATAAAATCTTGCGCGCGTCCTCAACCTTGCGCCGGCCCAGGGCATCAATCAAGGCCACCTTCATCTTGGCCGTAAGCTCAAACTTGGCGCGGCTGAAGAGTCCCTTCTCGGCCATCTGGAGCAATTCGAGAAAAAATTCATTGAGCTCGGTTCCATCCGCGGTTTTTTCCATTTTGGAACGCGCCAGCAGTTCGATTGCCTGCTGGAAATAAATTTCCTTATCCGGGTCCAGAGCGCTGCCCGCGGTTTCCCTCGCCAAGTGATAAATACGGTTCAGGCCCTGCTCCGAGATGCTTTCCATTTTCGCCAGGCAGCTCAAGGCGCGCCGACGCACCGACGACTCCGGGTCCTTGAATGAATCCGTGAGCAATTGTTCAATGCCGTTTTCGCCGATGGCAAAAAGATAGCCAAGCGCCTCCTCCCTCACCCGCTGATGCGGATGCTGGAGCAGGGTCATAGCTCGCTCCCTTGCCAAGCCGGATTTTATCTCGGAAAAAACCATGAGCATGTTGCGGGTGAGATACCAGGGAATGTCCGGCTTGTTCAATTCCTCGGCCAAAATTGGCGCGACTTTTTCGCCGTAGCGGAAGAGGATTTCGCAGATCATGCGCCGGACATTGCGGTCCTCGCTGGTCTCGAGCAGGGCAATAAGCCGCCTGGCCGCGCTCTCGCCCGCGGCATAAAGCATGGCCGCGGCCAGTTCCCGGTCATCCTTCTTGCCGCTCTCCATGAACTTGACCAGGATTTCAATGGCCGTAGGCTCGGACAATTTTTTCAAAACCTCCCGCGCCAGCCTGGGTCTTTCCGGGAAGGGAGGGGTCTTGTCCTGGTAATGCGCGACCAGCTTCTTGAAAATTTCGTTCGCCCATTTTTTATTTTCGGCTTCCAGCAGAGCCACCGCCACCCAGATCATCTGGTCTGCGACCTCGCTGTATAACTTGGCGTCCTTGATGAGGTCCATCTGGCCGAGCTTTTGCTCCGGCTCGCGCAGGAAATTGCCGGCCAGCATGGAGGCTGCCACCTGGTTGCGTATCTCCCCGGGCAGCTCCTCATACTTGATGATGTTGCGCGAAAACAGGTCAGCGAGCGGCTCAAGCGCCTGGGCCGGGGCCTCATACGCGATTCTGGCCATGACCCGGCGCAGCACTCTCTGCACCCGGGCCAGGGCCGCGTCTTTTTGCTTGGGCTTGAGATTGGATTTTTCGACCTCGGTTATCTTTTTGGCAAAGACCTCAAAAGTGCCGAGCAAGAGCGGGATGGGAATGGCGAAAAGAATCTGGTCCTCAAACTCGTCAAAGTCAAACTCCTCCACCTGGTCGGCCCAGACCAGGGGAAGCTGCTCGAGCATCTGGGCGATGACCACCGGGTTGGAAACGAATTTGACGATGTCCTCCAGCCGGAGCGTGAGCAGAGCCAGCGGCTCCTCGGAAATCTGGTTGGCCAGGCTCTTGAGCCTTTTCAGTTCCCCGGAAAAACGCGCCAGGATGACCTTGGTCTCTTCCTCAATCTTGGCCGGGACCGCCACCAGGTCGGTCTCAAAGATAAGGTTGAAGTGATAAACCCCCATGTAAATCAGCCTTAGCGCAAGCGCGTCCGCGTTTTCCTTCTCCGGCTGGAATTTGCCCAGCTCGAGAATGAAATTCTTGAAGCGTTCCAAATCGACGAATTTGCGGAAAACAATTCCGACCAGTTCCTTCTGGTCAAAAACCTCAATCATTTTGAAGATGAGCGTTCCGCTCAAATCCGGGGGCAGGACCACGCGGATGCTCCGAGTCGCGGTTTGCGCGCCCTCGATGATGAAGTCCTTGCCGGACTGCATGAGCGCGAGATAAATGCCCAGCCGGTCTCGGCCTTCCATCAGCTTCTGGAAATCCTCGAAAAGCGAGTTGAAATTCTTGGCGCTGTCCGGGAGCGTGGCGTCCGGTGGATTCAAAATCATCTTGCAGAACCGGAACAGGAAATCCGTGAGCGCCTTGGCTGGAACGGGCTTCAACTCGGCCGCAGGCTTGGCCGGAGCCGGCGCCGGCGGGACGGGCCTGGCTTCCACCCTGGAGACGGCTGGTGCGGGCTTCGCGACTTGCGCGGGTTCTTCGACAACCTCGGGCGCTTCAAAAGCCGCTTCTTCCGGAGCTGACGCGAATTCCGGTTCCGGCTTTAATTGCGCCGGCAAAGGCTCTTCGGGCAGGGCCTCTTCATCATCGATTTCCATGGCCGGCTCCGGAGCAGCTTCAGGCTCTGACGCTTCTGCCGGAACCGCTTTGGCTGCCATGGTTTCAGTGGCCGCAGTTTCCGATGCAACCGAAGGTTCCTGCTCCGACCCCGGCTCGATGGCAACTTTCTTTGCCTCAAAATGCTCGCGACCGGGTTCCGCCACGATGACCTCCTCTTCCTCCTCCACCTCCGCTTTGGCCGGCTCCGCGCTTTCAGCTTCTGAAACCGCGGGTTTTGTTTCCAGCCGCTTCGCGGGTTCTGCTTCCGGCTCTTCAACTTTCTTCTCAACCCCGGCCGCCTCTTTTTCCGGCTTGGCTTCGGCCCCAGGCTCTTCAGGCTTTTCCGGCCTGTGGTCAAAAGCCTGCTTGGCGCCTACCTGAATCACCACTTCCTCATCCACATATTCAAACTCGCCATAGTCTTCCCTGGCAGCCTCGCTCTTGGCTTGAATTCGAGCCGGAGCTGCTTCTTGACTCGGAGCTGGAGACGGCTCGGGCGTTGGCCCCGGCTCAACCGCGGGCGCTGATTTTTGAATTTCGGCCGGCTCCTGCTCGGTGAACAAATACGGAAGCTCAAACTCTTCTTCAGACGCGGGCTGGACCGAAGGCTGAATTCCGGGTTCAGGCTCCGGCGGTTGAACTGCTGTGGCAGCCACTGGTTCTGGCGCAGCCTCTGGTTGGACAGGAGGAGACGCTTTAGCCTCCGTTATAGGAGCAGGCTCTGCCGGCGCAACTGGAGCCGGCTCCGGGGCTTGAGCCTTTATCTCTGGCGCGGGTTCGGGTTTTGACTTCGGCGCCTGGACCGGTTTCAAATCCTCGCCGGCGAGCAGCCGATTGAGTTTCTTTTCCGTGAAATTGAGAAAGCTGATTCCGTAGTTGAACCCCTCGCCTCCTTTGGCCGGCGCGCGGTCCAATACCTGGCCGATAATTTCCACCGGCTTGGCCCGGTCTCCGAGCTGGAAGATGAGCAGGATTTTCTGCTTGTTCTCAAAATCGCGCTTGAGCTTGACCGTGAGGCGGCCCTTCTCGAAAGACTTCCGCGCCGCCCGGGCAAAGGCGTCCAGGTTGGGATACTTGAGACTTATCTTTGGAAAAGTCGGCTTGTCTGCCATGGAATTTATAATCTATTATCAACGATTTTACCGGTCTGTAAAGCCGGGCGGGGGCGAAATTGATTTTAAGCTGGAGTATAATTTCTGCGTAAATATTCCGCGCTGCCTAGCCGATCAGGGTGTGGACATAAACCTTGATCTCGGATTCCGGGAGACTGAACTGGGGGCAGATTTTTTTGACGATGCTTTTGATATTCTTGACATAATCCGCCAGCAATTCGAGATTGGCCCCGGGCTTGAGGGTCTTGCCGAGCACCTGTTCCCCGTCCAGGTTATAGATTTGCAGGTAGTCGGGATTTTTTTCCTGGAAATAGACCCGGTGCTGGGCCGGACAGTGGTCAAGCGCTTCCTGCAGCCTGGCGTTGATCTTCACGCCTATGATCAGGTATTGTTCGATCATCTGCAATTTCGAGAAAAGCACAGAAAAATCCCGCTGTCAATTGCGCGGGAAAAATTTTGCCCTTGACCGGAATTTTTTGTTGCGATAGATTTAACCATCTGGTTAAAGGAGGAATAAGATGAAAAGAAGACTTGCGGTTGCGGCTCTTTTGCTCGCGGTTGCCTGGAGTTTGGGCTGCGCGCGCATACTCGGCCATGTTCTGGGCGCGGGGCCGGGCGAGCGAAGGAAGATGGTTTTGGAAAGGAACCTCATGGTTCCGATGCGGGACGGGGTCAAGCTGGCCACGGATGTCTATCGTCCGAAGCAGCCGGGCAAATATCCCGTGATTCTGAACCGGATGCCCTATGGCACGGACTCCAACTCTTTCATTGAGCTGGGCAGGTTCATCGTGAATCACGGCTATGTTTTTGTGAACCAGGACACGCGCGGCACCTTCAGCTCCGAGGGCGAATATTTCCCGCTGGTGTTTGAGCGGAACGACGGCATTGACACGGTCAAGTGGATTTCCGGGCAGCCCTGGTGCAACGGCAAGGTCGGCAGCTGGGGCGTGAGCTATTTCGCCTACACCCAGTGGGCCGAATCCCCGGACGACAACCTGCTCACGGCCATGAACCCGGTGTTCGGCACCGGCAGCATCTACAAGTTTGTCTTCCGGGGTGGCGCCTTGAGCTATGTGCAGATGATTCCCTGGAACACCGGCATGGAGAACGCCAAGCTCAAGAAGGAGGGCAGCGACAGGAAAATTGAGGTTGACCTGCTTGCGGGCGGGTATTACAACGAGGCGCTCCGCGACGCCAGACCGGTTGACCAGTATGCGCTGATGCAGGACCAGAGCCAGATCAAGCTGGGCGTGTTCCACTGGTTTGAGCATCCGGGAGACATCGCGGCCGTGCCTGCGCTCATGTTTGACGGAATGTATTCCCATGTCACGGCCCCCATCCTCCAGGTCGCGGGCTGGTATGACCAGGCGCTGGGACCCATGCTCGATGACTTCGTGAAGATTCGCGCCGAGGGCGCCGGCAACTCCCGCAAGACCCGTCTGGTCATCGGCCCCTGGACCCACGGCGCGCCCGGCATACCCAACAACAAAATTTTCCACCAGAAAACCCTGGCCGGGCTGGAGCTTTACGGCAAGGAAATGTTTGACTGGTTCGATTATTGGCTCAAGGGCCTTGACAACGGCGAGAGCCAGAAGCCTCCGGTCCGGCTTTTTGTGATGGGCGAAAATGTCTGGCACAATGAAAACGAGTGGCCGCTCGCGCGCACCCGCTGGACCAATTATTACATCCACAGCAGCGGCCACGCCAACACCGCCAAGGGCGACGGCAAGCTCGACACCTCGGCTTCCGGGGAAGAGCCTGCGGACAAGTTCGATTATGACCCGAAAAATCCCGCGCCCACCATCGGCGGAGCGTTCCTCCCTTACCAGGATTGGCCCGCGGGTTCCTTTGACCAGGCCGAGGCCGAAAAACGCCACGATGTCCTGGTTTATTTCTCGGAGCCTTTAACCACCGCAGTTGAGGTCACCGGCCCGATCAAGGTTGTGCTTTATGCCGCAAGCGACGCGAAGGACACGGATTTCACGGCCAAGCTGGTTGATATGTATCCGGACGGCAAGGCTTACAACCTCTGCGACGGCGTCATCCGCGCCCGGTATCGCGGCGGCTTGTTGCATCCGAGCGCGCTTGAGCCGGGCAAAATCTATCAATATGAAATCGACCTCTGGGCCACGAGCAACCTTTTCAAGCCCGGACATCGCATCGGCCTGGAAATATCATCGAGCAATTTCCCGCAATACGACCGCAACACCAACTGCGGAGGCGAGGCCGGGAAGGACTGCCGCAAGGTCGCGCGCCAGCAAATTTATCACGACGCGGCCCATGCCACGCACATTATAATGCCGGTGATTCCGAGATAAGGGGGAGTGCCTAAAACTAAAGCCATAATCATCTCCGGGCCGACCGCCTCGGGCAAGAGCCGGCTGGCGATTGAGCTGGCCCTGGAATTCCGGCGGCGGGGCCGGGCCGCGGAGATAATCAGCGCGGACTCGGCCCAGGTTTACCGCTTTATGGACATCGGCACGGACAAGCTCAACTTGGGGGAGCGCCAAGGCATCCCGCATCATCTCATTGATGTTGTGACTCCGGACGAGCATTTTGACGCGGCTATTTTCCGGCGGAGCGCTCTGGAGCAGATTGAAAGGATAAGCCGCGAAAAGGGCGCAGCCATCCTGGTCGGCGGAACCGGGTTCTGGATTCGCGCCCTGCTTTTCGGCTTGTTCGCAGGTCCGGGACGAAATGATGAAATCCGCGCGGAACTGAAAAAACTTTCGCGCGAAAAAGGCCCGGCCTATCTTCACGAACTGCTTAACGAGCTTGACCCGGAATCCGCCCGGCGCATCCATCCGAACGACCTGAACCGCCTGGTCCGCTGCCTGGAAATTCAGAGGCTCACCGGCAAGAGTAGGACCGAGCATTTCAAGAGCCAGGCGCAAGAGCAATCGCTCAACGCCCTGCACCTGGCCCTGAACCTGGACCGCGCTCTGCTCCACGAGCGCATCAACCAGCGCGTGGACCAGATGATGGGCAAAGGATTTCGTGAAGAAGTCCAGAATCTTCGGCAAATGGGCTACGGCGCGGAGCTTGACTCGCAGAAAATAATCGGATACCGCCATTTGCACCAGCACCTGGACGGAGAGATGAACCTGGACCAGGCCATCCACGAAATCAAAAAAGCAACCCGCCACTATGCCCGCCGCCAACTGGTCTGGCTTAGAGGCCAGCCTGAAATCAGCTGGTTTGATGTCTTAAAGGATAATACCAATATGTTTGCCAAAGCCACTAAATTCATGGAGGAATCGAAATGAAAACAAGTGTGGCCTGCCTAGCGATAGTATTATTTTTCTTGGCTGCGGTTCCTGCTTTGGCGTATTTTCAAAAAGAATTGATTTTTGAGCCAACCCCTTCTCTGCCCTCGGCCCATGCGTCCACTATTGTGGAGCTTCCAGACCGCGACATGCTTTGCGTCTGGTATTCAGGCAAGGCCGAAGGCGCCAAGGATGTGGCGGAGTGGGCCAGCAGGTTTGAGCGCTCAACCGGCAAATGGTCCGAACCTTATCTGCTGGTTGACACGCCTGATAAGCCGGAAGGCAATCCCGTGCTTTTTGTCGCGCCGGATAAAAAAGTCTATCTCTATTACGCGACCATGGAAGGCATGGGATGGGCAAGCTCCAGCATCAAATATATGGTCTCAAAAGACAACGGCAAAAGCTTCGGCTCATGGCAATTTTTCCGCAAGCAATGGGGATGGCTTCCGCGCAATCATATCCTAACCCTGTCCTCCGGCGAAATCCTTTTCCCGCTTTACAACGAGATGCCGGCGCGCTCTGAATTCATGATCTCCTATGACGGGGCCAAGAGCTGGCAAAGAGCGGGCGAGATCATATCCAAGCCCGGCAACGAGCAGCCTGCAGTGGTGGAACTGGGAGACGGCAGCTTGATGGCTTTGATGCGAGTCCACGGCAAGGGCCAAATCTGGCAGAGTTATTCGGGGGACAAGGGGATGAACTGGAACAAGCCGGTGCATATCAGCCTTCCCAACCCGGATGCCGGGATTGACCTCATCCGCCTGAATTCCGGGGAGCTGGTGCTCGCCTTTAATAATTCCGGCACCAAGCGCAACCCGCTCTCCATCGCGCTCTCCAGAGACAACGGCCAAACCTGGCCCATAATCAAAAATATCGAGAGCGATGATTTTGAATTTTCCTACCCAAGCCTTGCCCAGGATGCGGAGGGCAAAATCTGGCTGACCTATACCTGGAAACGCAAAACCATCGGCTATGCCCTATTTGACCTGGACTGGCTTAAAAATTGAAAATCTTGGTTAAATTTGCAATCCTATCTTCCGCTCTTCGCGGAACGACGGAGCCGGGAGGGTGATTTTTGACCGAGAAAATCAACCACCCTCTCCACTTCTTCGCCAAGGCTTCGAAATGTCTGCGACCTGCCCATCCCTTAAGGGAAAAAGTTTGGCTGATTTAGGCAACCGGCATAATAAATTCTGAATCCATCAGGGGATGAAACCGTAGTATTTGCCCATCCAGTAAGGAAGCAGCCAGAAGGTTCCGGCTTCCTCGCTCATGCCGCCGGAGGAGGTGCCGGCATAGTCCATGCTTTCCGTGGGCTGCCAGCCTTTGCCCGAGTCCAACTCGTAGGGATTGCCGTTCCATTTCATCACGGTTCTTTCATCAGGCGGGAGCGGGGTCCTTGATTCCTTTTCCCCGAACCTTCCCCGGCCGGCTTTGATTTTGAGGTCCGCGCGCTGGCTGTTGTGGTGGTTCCAGCGCACCAGGTCCAGCGAGATGCGCTTTAGCGTGGAGAGCGACCCGTCAAGGTCAAAATCAGTCCCTTCCGGACTTACCGCTCCGTAAATGAAATTGAAGAGCGGATTTTTTTCCGGCTTCTCAATCTTCCAGGATTTTTCAATGCTGGCCCGGTAATATTTGAGCAGTTCCGGGTCGGCCTCGTATTTGAGCAAAGGGTAATAGGACAGGAAGGCCAGCTCGTCATCGGAATGATTGAGGAATCCGGGAATGTTTATCTTCTGGTTGACCATGAACCTGGCGTATCCCTTGTTCCAGGCCAGGTCCAGATAGGCGTCCTGGTATTTAGGGGCGCCGGTGATGTGATACGCGGCTTTGAGATGGGAAAGAATCTCCAGCGAGTTGAGTCCG
>Ga0315282_10003200_pt1 | contig 29468 bp, 27 predicted proteins | sample YL17G07_20_MG_FD_203693 | JGI IMG/M metagenome (GOLD analysis project Ga0315282, IMG submission 203693) | Sediment microbial communities from Yellowstone Lake, YNP, Wyoming, USA - YL17G07_20 | ecosystem: Environmental > Aquatic > Freshwater > Lake > Sediment | place: USA: Wyoming | collected... | reverse complement strand
TTGGGAGTCTACGGGTTTAACTTGGAAACTAAAAAGATGGAGCTTGCGGCTTTGCATCCGGGGGTTACTTTGGCCGAGATTCAGTCAAGCAGTCAGTTTGAAATTTTGATGCCAGAAACAATCGAAGAAACCCAGCCTCCTACCAAAAAAGAATTAGAAATATTGCGCAAGATTGACCCCCTGGGAATATCATTGGGAAAGTGAAGCTCCAATCAAAAAGAGCATCTACAGATGCTCTTTTTAAATTGGATTGATTGACTTTCCGCTACTTTTATTGTAGATTTATTTAAAAGAACCTTAATAATTTGTTTTCTATTTAAAGTATCGGTAAAAAGTAATCAATGCAGAATGGCCGAAAGACTAAAGGAGGCTTTATGGACGAAATTAAGAAAATAGGTGTGATCGGCGCAGGAGTAATGGGTCAGGGGATTATACAGGTTTTTTTGCAGGCAGGATTTGAAGTCTTTTTTTACGACAGCCGGAAAGAGCAGTTAGATAAAGCAGAAGAATTAATCCATAAGCGATTAAAGAGGAAAGAAGAGAAAGGCGAAATTAGCGCCGGTGAGTTAGACGCAATATTAAGCAAGACAAAAAGAGCAACTGATTTGTCAGCAATGAGAGAAGCCGACTTTATTTTGGAAGCGGTTTCGGAAGATTATAGCGTCAAGGCAAAAGTCTTTAGAGAGCTGGACAAAATTTGTCCGCCGAAAACCATTTTTGCCAGCAATACTTCTTCCATTCCTATTATAAAATTGGGGTCTGCTACCAAAAGACAAGATAAATTTATCGGTATGCACTTTATGAATCCGCCGACTATGGTGACTTTGGTTGAAATTATCAGGGGCAAAAAAACTTCAGAGGAAACTTTTAATCAGGTTTTCGAGCTTAGCAAAAAGATAGGCAGAGAAATGATTATCGAGTCAAGAGATAAACCGGGGTTTATTTGCAATAGAATCTTAATGACAGCTATCAATGAGGCGATTTGGGCTGTCTATGAAAATTTGGGGTCGGTCGAAGATGTTAATAAATCCGTCTTGATTGGAGTGGGCACGAGCAAGCCAATGGCGATTTTGGAAATTGCCGATTTAATCGGATTGGATATTTGTTTTAACATTCTTAAAATAATGCAGAAGGGATTGGGCAGAAAATATCAACCCTGCCCTTTGTTAAAGAGAATGGTTCAAGCCGGAAAATTGGGACAGAAGACCAGTCAAGGATTTTTTTTCTATCAAACAAAAATAAAATAGCCAGAGAAATCTGGCATTTTTATTGGAGATAATTAAGCCTTGAGATGTTTTGGATATAGACATTTTTCAGAATCTATGCTATCCTAATTGAGAAAATCAAAAATCCAGAACTTTAAAAACAAAATAGTGAGCGAGGAGGCAGAATGTCCAAAAAAATTATTTATACTCCGCAGGATTTGGCAGATTTTGATTTTGAAAATGATTTGGGAAATCCGGGTGAGTTTCCCTTTACTCGGGGGACTCGTGAAAAAGGATATCAGGATCCCAAAAAAGGGCTCTGGACAATGCGCCAGTTTTCCGGATTCGGTTCGGCTAAAGACGCCACTGAACGCGATAAGCTTCTTTTGAAAGAGGGCGAGACCGGCTTATCTAAGGCATTTGATACGCCGACTCTTTTGGGTTTGGATTCAGACAACCCTAAGGCAAGGCACGATATTGGCAGAGGCGGAGTAGCGGTTTGCACCTTGGAAGATATGGAAATTCTTTTCAAAGATATTCCCCTTGATAAGATTACAACTTCTATGACCATTAATCTTCCAGCTGCCATTTTACTCGCAATGTATATTGCCGTGGCTGAAAAACAGGGGGTTTCCCGAGATAAAATCGGCGGGACCATTCAAAACGACATTTTGAAAGAATACATTGCTCAGAAAGAATGGATTTTCCCTCCGGAGCCCTCGGTTCGCCTGATTGTTGATACGGTTGAATACTGCACTAAATTTGTTCCTCGCTGGAACACCATTTCAATCTCCGGTTACCATATTCGGGAAGCCGGAGCAAATGCAGTTCAGGAATTAGCTTTTACTTTAGCCGACGGCATTGCTTACGTCGAGGCTTGTCTGCAAAGGGGACTGAAAGTAGATGATTTTGCTCCCCGATTTAGTTTTTTCTTTGATTTTCACAATAACTTTTTTGAAGAAATTGCCAAGATTAGAGCAGCAAGATACCTCTGGGCCCATATTATGAAAGAGAGATTTGGAGCGAAAGATCCCAGGTCAATGATGCTAAGGACCCACATTCAGACTGCCGGCTGCACCTTAACTCATCAGCAGCCTTTGAACAATATAATTCGGGTAGCACTTCAAGCTTTGGGAGCGGTCCTATCAGGAACCCAATCGTTGCATACTAATTCTTACGATGAAGAGTTGTGTCTGCCAAGTGAAGAGGCGGTAACCGTAGCTTTGCGCACTCAGCAAATTATTGCCCGCGAGTCAGGAGTAGCCGATGTTGTTGATCCTCTCGGCGGTTCCTACTATCTTGAGCATTTAACCAAAAAACTTATCAGAGAAGCCGAGGCCTACATAAAAAGAATTGATGAGATGGGCGGAATGATAAAAGCCATTGAGCAGGGATTTCCCCAAAGAGAAATTCGCAGGTCCGCCTGGGAATATCAAAGAGCCGTAGAAAAGAAAGAGAAGACGGTGGTTGGCGTGAACGAATTTGTGGAGGATAAATCCAAAGAGGGAGAATTTGAAGTAAGTCCTCAAATGCAGAAACTTCAACTGAAAAGGTTAAAAACGTTCAAGCAAAAAAGAAATAAAGATTTAGTTCAAAACTCTCTGGTTCAAATAAAAAGAGCGGCCGGCGAAAATGAAAATTTGATGCCGTATTTTATTGAAGCAGTAAAGAATTCTGTAACCTTGGGCGAGATTTGCAGCGTCTTAAAGGAAGTATTTGGCGAATACCAAGAATCGGTGGCTATTTAGAGGAGGTAGAAATGCAGAAAAAAATAAGAGTGCTTCTTTGCAAGGGAGGAATGGACGGCCACGATCGCGGGATATTGGTGGTGGCCCAGGCCTTGAGAGATGCCGGAGTGGAAGTCGTTTACGGTGGTCTTTATTGCTCTCCTGAAGAAATAGCGAGGACGGCTCTGGAAGAAGATGTGGATATAGTTGGAATTTCCATGCACTCCCACGCCCATCTTGCTGTCTTTTCAGAGGTTTCAAGGCTTTTGAAAGAGAGTACCGGAGAGGATTGGCTTCTGCTCGGAGGAGGGATTATTCCTAAGAAAGACGCCCCCTTACTTAAAAAGATGGGAGTCAAAAGAATATTTTTGCCGGGTACCGACACTAAAGAAATCGCCGACTTTGTTTTAAAAACTCATAGCAGAAAAATAGAAAAGAGCGTTTTGCCAGATTTAGTGGAAAGGACCAGAAAGGGAAAGTTTTTAGCGGCCAGCAGATTGATGACCTTGGTTCAAAAAGGGAATCAGAAGGCAAAGGAATTAGTTTCCGAATTTCCCGGCGTCCCGAAAGGCACTCTTTTAATTGGCGTTACCGGCCCCGGAGGAGTAGGGAAGAGCACTTTGATTAATCAGCTTATTTCTTCTTTCCGAAAAGAAAAGAAAACCGTTGGAGTTGTAACCTGCGATCCGGTAAGTATTTCCGGCGGAGCTTTTCTCGGGGACAGAATAAGAATGCGCGAGCATACTTTAGATAAAGAAGTCTTTATAAGAAGTCTGGCTCAATATGAGAATTTCAAAGGAGTCACTCCGGAAACTCCGGACATTGTGAAGATTTTCGGAGTCTTAAAGAAAGAAGTAATCATTATTGAGACGGTGGGAGCCGGCCAGCAGGATTTAGGATTTGGAGACTTGGTAGAAACTCTGGTTTTGGTTTTAATGCCCGGACTCGGCGACGAAATCCAGCTGCTCAAGGGCGGAGTTATCCAGACGGCCGACATTATAGTTGTCAACAAGGCCGAGCTTGCCGGCGGAGACGAGATGTTCCAAAATCTATTAAGTTATTTTGGGAATACCAAAAAGATATATAAAACAAATTCTCTGTCAGGTTCAGGAATTCCCGAATTGGTAGAGGGAATAAAAGAACACAAAAAGAGCTGATATCAGCTCTTTTTTAATTCGTCTGTAAATTTTTTTAAGACAGCCTTGATTTCATCTATAGCTGTTGCATCCTCTATGGTTGAAAAATCACCGAGCGGCTGACCGGCTACAATGGCCTTGATAAGTTTTCGCATAATTTTGCCGCTCCTGGTTTTAGGAATCATACTTACAAAATGGATGTTTCCTATCACAACAATGGCTCCGAGGCTTTGCCTGATCTTTGTTTTCAGAGTATTCTTCAGGTCTTCACTGGGCTGACACTCCGGCTTTAAAACCACAAAAACTTCGGCTATTTCACCCCTTAAGGATTCAGGTTTGCCTACTACGGCACTTTCGGCTACGGCCGGATGTTCAATCAGAACATTTTCTATTTCTATGGTTCCGATTCGATGGCCAGCTATCTTGATAACTTCATCGTCCCTCCCCATAAACCAAATATAACCATCTTTATCTTTATAGGCAGCATCTCCGGCGTAATAGAAACCCGGGATTTTTTCCCAGTAGGTTTTGACATATCTTTCTTTGTCTTGCCAGAGAGTCGGGGTTAAACCGGGAAACGGCTTTTTACAGATAAAAATTCCTTTAGTGTTCGGTGGAAGCGACTTTCCCTTTTCATCTACTATGTCTCCTAAAATTCCGGGCAATGGTATTCCTGCCGACCCCGGTTTTATCGGAATTGAGGCAATCCCAATAGGATAACCTACCATAGGACCGGAGCTTTCTGTCTGCCACATATGGTCAAGAACCTTAATTCTTTTTCTCAAAACTTTTTTGTGGAGCCATTCCAGGGCTTCGGGATTTAGAACTTCTCCGGCGCAAAAAACCATTTTCAGAGAGTTCAGGTCATATTTTTTAGGAAGTTCTGTGCCGTATTTCATCAAACTCCTCACTCCAGTGGGAGAGGTCCAAAATTTAGTAACTTTGTATTTTTCAATAATCATCCACCAGACATCAGGAGTTGGAAAATCCGGAGTTCCTTCGTAAAGAATTGTAGTACATCCAAATAGTAAAGGAGCATATACCATGCAGCTATGTCCCACAATCCAACCGACATCCGAGGTAACCCACCAGATATCACTTTGTTTTAAATCATAAACCCATTTTCCCATCGCGTAGATGTGGGTCATGTAGCCGCCAAGATGATGGACCACTCCTTTTGGCTTGGCTGTGGTGCCGGAAGTATAAAGAATGAATAGCGGTTCGTCAGCCGGCAAAGACAGGGCTTCGGTTTCCTCTTCTTGGCCTGAAGCCAACGCTTCCTCCCAAAAAATATCTCTGCCGGGTATCATGGGTAGGTTTTGACTGGATCGACGGAGAATAACTACCTTTTCTATTGAGTCAGTTTGGGATAGGGCTTCATCCACAATCTGTTTTAAATTTATAGCTTTTCCTCTCCGGTAACTAACGTCGGTTGTTAAGAGAATTTTGGACTGGGTATCTCTAATTCTCTCGGCCAAAGCATCGGCTCCAAAACCGGCAAAAACAACTGAATGCAGCGCCCCGATTCTAACGATAGCAAGCATGGCAATAACAGCTTCGGGAACGGCGGGCATGTAAATAGTAATCCTATCTCCTTGGCCAATCCCCAATTTTTGAAGAGAGGCGGCAAATCTTTTTACTTCATAAAGCAGATGGTCGTAGGTGTATATTCTTGCTTCATTTGTCTCTGAAGAATGCCAGATAAGAGCTGGTTTATTGCCTCTTCCTTTTTCTATATTTCGATCAAGGCAATTGTAGCAAAGATTAGTTTCTCCGCCAGCAAACCATTTAAAGAAAGGATATTTCCATTCAAAAACTTTTTGCCAGGGCTTGAACCAATGGAGTTCTTCGGCCACTTCGGCCCATAACTGTTCAGGGTTTCTTTCTCCCTTTTTTAACATCTGCTTTAATTTTCGAGGATACTTAATGCCAAATATCATGCTTAATATCCGTTCCACTTCCTTTTTCTCCTTTTTCTGAGTTTGAAGCAGCCCCAGTACTACAAATCCTCTCGGATTTGAGTACGGGGCGAGCATACTAGATAGCCGTCAATGTCTCCAATGCTTGCCCCGTACCATTCTGAACAAAGTGAAGAATTGGTTCGGGGTAAATTTAAAAGAACTATTATTAGATAACATATAATAATAATAATGTCAAAAAACTTTTTCTTTTATCCCGTTAGAAAGCGGGTTCAGTAGAAAAAATCTTTCTAACGGGGTAAAATAAGAGAATGAATGTTTTAAAAATTAATGCCAAAAAATTAGATATGGAAATTATTGAAAAAATTTCCGATTGTTTAAAAAATGGCAAAATAATAATTTGTCCGACTGACACGATTTACGGCTTAATTTGCGATGCAACGGATAAAAAGGCAGTTTTACGAATTTTTAAGATTAAAAAAAGACCGAAGGGCAAACCAATTGCTATTTTTGCCAAAAATATTAAAATGGCAAAGAAATTTGCTAAAATAAGCAAAACCAAAGGAATTTTTTTAAAAAACAATAAAATTACGGGAATTTTTGAAGTCAAAAAACAAGCCAAAAAATTGTTAGTCAAAGGCATTGTAAGCCAAGGAAAAATCGGCATCAGGATCCCAAAATATAGATTAATAAATAAATTATTTGAAAATATAAATTTTCCGATAGCCCAAACTTCGGCTAATATCTCCGGCAAACCGGGGTCAGTAAAAATTAAAGTTGTTTTAAATCAGTTCAAAAATCAAAAAAATCAACCCGATTTGGTTTTTGATGCCGGAAATTTAAAGCCGGCAAAGCCATCAAGGGTTATTGATTTAACAGTTCTAAAACCCAAAATATTAAGACTTTAATTTATGGATTGGTATTTGTTCCAACAAATAAATAATTTAGCCGGCAAATCCATTTGCTTAGATGGGGTGGCAATTTTTTTTGCTAAATATTTTGGGTATATTTTGGTGGCTATTTTGTTTTTGCTTCTTGCCAAAGATTGGAAAAAACCCCGAAGAAAGGCCTTTGGCTTTCTACGGGGCAGGTACTGGCAAATGGTGGTTTTGGCTTTTGGTTCGGCAATTATTTCAAAGTTCATAATCACGGAAATTTTGCGCTGGCTCTGGTTTAGGCCAAGGCCGTTTGTGGAACACCGGGTTAATTTGCTCTTGAATCAGTCTGCCGCCGAAGCTTCTTTTCCCTCGGGCCACGCCGCTTTTTATTTTGCTCTTTCAACAATTATTTATTTTTACAATAAAAAATTAGGCATCGGGTTTTTTATTGCCAGCTTTTTGATTTCGATTTCTCGGATTTTCTGCGGTATTCATTTGCCTTCGGATATTTTGGCGGGAATGCTCGTCGGAATTATTACCGGCCTTTTGGTTTTCAAAATCTTTCAGAAAATTTATCAAAAAAAATAAATTTGAAAACAAATTGTATCAAAAAAATCCGCAAGTTGCGGATTTTTTGGTGTCGTATTTTAATTTCAAGTCTTTCTTTGGCAGCAAATTCTTAAAAGAAAAAGCGGAGCGAGATCCTCGCACCGCCTTATAAGTTACTAAAGACAGAGAAAGCGTTTATATCTTTAATTTCGCCAGTAAATTTGCGGTCTTTCCAGCGATTTCACCCGAGATTTCGCCCCTCTCTTCTTTTTGAACTCTTTTTTGGATTTGATAATATAAAACTCTCAAATCGTCATAAAAACCCACTTTCCTGCCAGGGAAAACCTTTGTCTCAATGGGAATGTCAAAGGATACTAAAGTACAGCTATAACCATTTTCTATCTCTCCTTCAATATGAACGCTAAATTCCTCTCCCCGTAATTTAATCTCTAAGCTAGTGAGATTCATACCGATATAATCATCGAAGAGAAGCAGCGATATTTCCATTCCATTAAATTGAGTTTGATAGCACCTTTCTCCTACTTTGATCCAATTCATTCCCTTGGCCTCGTTGATCACGGCTTTTATTATTGTTTTCTGGATTTTCTTGGCCGAGGATCCACCTTCTAACTTTACATTGAACCTTTTTAGAATTTCCTTTGCCTGAATGCCGTAAGATTGCAGCCACCAGTTATTTTCGCAAACCGGGGCAACTAATCCATATAATTTCTTTAATGTTCCGAATGGTCCGCGTTTCTTTATTGTTATTTCCTCTACCTGTTCTCCAAGAGGAGCAAACTTATATTCCGGGTTAAGTCCTCCTTGGATACCAAAAAGAAATGGCTCTTGCGGAGGAGAAAAATCTAGATGGAGCGAAAATAAATGATGGCAACCGGGGAAATCTGAATGGGAAAAATCCGGGGTTAGCTTTACTTCTATATCGTTCCATTCGGTAACATAGGTAACGTCCGAAAACCCTTCTTTCCGCCAAGCAATAAGCCTCTTTTCAGTTGATGAAATTAACTGCCGAACAACCCTATCAGCTTGACGATTCTTTTCCTCTTGTAATTTTTGGTACCTTCTTTTTTCTTCTTCACTAGTTTCTAGGCAAGGATCAGCAACCATTCTTTACCTCCTTTTCTATTATTTTATTTTTGTCAAAGAGCGACTCCGAACTCTATCTAAGAGATTTTATCACACGTGGCAGAAATGTCAAGGGCCAGAAAATTTCAAGAATTTTTGTCTCAATGCATGGCATGGAAAATTTCTTGTGCCCGGGGTGGGACTCGAACCCACACGACCGTAAGGTCATACGATTTTGAGTCGTACGCGTAAACCAATTCCGCCACCCGGGCATCAGTATTAACATTAACAGAAATTTTCCCCCTTGTAAATTTTTAAAAATATGATATCTTATCCTAATGTCAAAAATAATTTCTATTTGCAACAGAAAAGGCGGGGTGGGGAAATCAACAACAGCTGTTAATTTGGGGGTATATCTTGCCGGTCTTGGCAAGCAGGTTCTTTTGGTTGACCTTGACCCCCAGGCTAATGCCACTTTAGCTTTGGGGATAAATCCAAACAATTTAAAAGCCACGCTTTATCAGGTCCTAATTGATAATTTTTCTCCGGAAGATATTGTCAAAGAAATTGGAATTTTTGGCTACAAAATTATTCCCTCAAGCACTGATCTAGCCGGCGCAACGGTTGAGCTGGTTGGTTTGGAAAATCGGGAATTTAAATTAAAAGAAGCGCTCTCCAGGCTTCAAACTAATTACGATTATGTTTTAATAGATTGCCCGCCGAGTCTCTGTCTTTTAACTGTTAATGGTTTGGTTGCCTCGGACAAAGTGATAATACCGGTTCAATGCGAATATTTCGCCCTTAATGGTCTTTCCCAGCTTTTGGATACTATCTCTTTGGTTGGAAAAAGTTTAAATCCTTCTTTAAAGATTATGGGAGCCCTTTTGACGATGCACGACAGGAGATTAAAACTTTCCTGGGAAGTTATAAAAGAAGTGAGAAGAAATTTCCCAGGCTATGTTTTTGATGCCGTAATTCCAAAATGCGTGAGCTTGGCTGAAGCTCCTCGCTTTGGCAAGACCATTTTTCAATATGCTCCAAATTCCGAGGGGGCAAACGCTTATCGAGAACTTGCCCAGGAAATAATTGAACTGGAAAAAACTGCAGAATCGAACCAACAATCCAATATCCAGCATCCAACATCCAATATCCAACATCCAATATCTAATATCTAATTTTATGCCAGGTCGCGGTCTTGAAGCTTTAATCCCCCAGAGGGGACAAAAACCGATAAAATTTGCTCCGGAAAAAGAGGCGGTTTTTTTGATTGAGGTTGATAAAATAAAGCCGAATCCCTTGCAGCCGAGGCAGGATTTTAATAAAGCCGAGTTGAAAAGTCTGTCGGAGTCAATAAGGGAGCATGGAATTTTACAGCCTTTAATTGTGACAAAAATTGAAAAAGAAGTCTTGGGCGGCGAAAAAATAGAGGTAGAGTATGAGTTGATTGCCGGTGAGAGAAGGCTTGAGGCCTCAAAAATGGCCGGTTTTTCCGTGGTGCCGGCGATTGTCCGAAAAACAGGAGACCAGCAAAAACTGGAAATGTCTTTGGTTGAAAATGTCCAGAGAGCTGATTTAAATCCGATGGAAAAAGCCTGGGCTTTTAAAAAATTGGCAGACGAGTTCAATCTTTCCCAGAAAGAAATTGCCAAAAAAGTTGGCAAAAGCCGGGTGGCCGTCGCAAATACCATAAGACTTTTAAATTTGCCATCCGAAATTCAAAAGGAAATTCAGAAAAATAAAATTTCCGAAGGGCATGCCCGGGCGATTTTATTATTGCAAGACCTCAAAAAACAAAAAAACCTCGCAGACAGGATAATAAAAGAAAACCTTTCAGTCAGAAGAGCCGAGGAAATAGCTCACAATATTTTGCAGCCATCCAAGGAAAAAATTCAAAAACTCGCCAGAGAGATTTCCCAGAATTTGAAAAACCTGGAGGATAAATTCAAAAGAATTTTGAAGGTTAAAACTCTGACTTTAAAAATCAAAGAAGGCAGGCCAAGATTAATTATTGAGTTTGAATCAGAAAAAGAGCTGAAAGAATTTGAGAATAAATTAAAAGTAACAAGTAACGAGTAGCAAGTTTTAAAGTAATTATTTAATTGCTACTTGATAATTGCTACTCTCCGTTTACTCTCTTTTAATTTCGATAACCCCTTTGACATTTTTTAAATTCAAGAGGAGTTTTTCGGCCTCATCAATATTGGAAACTTCAACTTTAGCCGAAAAACAGTCGATGCCGTCTTTTAATGTTTGAGCGCTAAGGCTTAAGATGTTTATTCCGGTATTGGTAATAGTTGTGCTGATGTCTTTCAGCATCCCGAGTCGGTCCTCGGCCAGGACTTTCATCGGTAAAACAAATTTTTTGGCCTTAACATCCTCCCAGTTGGCATCAATTAATCTCTCGGGTGATTTTCTTTTGATTTCTTTAATCGTTTTGCAGGAATCCAGATGGACAATTGCCCCCCTGCCCTTTGTTATATAGGCGCAAATTTTTTCTCCGGGAACTGGCGAGCAGCAACTGGCTATTTTTATTAAAAGATTTTTTTCGCCTCCGATTTTAATTGGAATTTTGCCAAGTTTGATTTTGGCCTCTTTCGCAGGAGCCGGAATTTCAAAAATTTCCTCTTCCTTAAAAATGTTTTTGATTATTTGTCTCGGGCTGATTTCGCCCTGGCCGACAGCGATTATCAGGCTTTCTTGAGTTGACTGGGAAAATTTTTTAAGCAGCTTTTCTTTTTTTTCTTTCGGAAGCTTGTCCCAGGTTGTATTTTTAAATTGCATTAAGGCCTGATCAAGAATTTCCATCCCGTGTTTGAAATTTTCCTCTGCGGCCTGGTTTTTAAACCAGCTTTTTATCCGCGATTTTGCAATACTTGTTTTGACAAACTCCAGCCAGCTTCTTTTTGGATTTTTTTCCTTTCCGAGAATTATTTCAACCACATCCCAGTTTTGGAGAATTTTATTCAGGGGCGCTATTTTTCCGTTGATTTTTGCGCCGTGGCATCTATGTCCCAAATCGGTGTGAATTTGATAAGCAAAATCGAGGGGGCAGGAGCCTTCGGGCAGGTCAATCACATCTCCCTTTGGGGTCAAAACAAAAACCCGGTTTTTAAAAAAATCAATTTTAAGATTTTCCAGGAATTCTTCGGATGCCTGATTTTCTTTTTGCCATTTTCTTAACTCTTTTACCCAGCCGAATTTTTTCCCGTCTATTTTGAAACCATTTTCCGGCTTGCCCATTTCAACATAGGCCCAGTGGGCGGCTACTCCATACTCTGCTTCTTCGTGCATTTTCGGCGTTCTTATTTGAAATTCGGTAATTTTTCCGTCAATGCAAAAAACGGTTGTATGCAGGGACCTGTAACCGTTGGGTTTCGGCATGGCAATGTAATCTTTAATAAGGCCGGGCAGGGGCTTCCAGAGTTTGTGGATTACGCCAAGGATTTTATAACACTCCTCAATTTCCTCTGAATTGGTAATAATTCTTAATGCCACCAGGTCATAGATTTTGTCAAAATCCATATCGTTTCTTAAAAGTTTCTGATAAAGGGAGAAATAATGCTTTGCCCGGCTATGAATTTCAAGAGGTTCAATCCCTTCTTTTTTTAATTCTTTTAAAATCACCGGTTTAACCTTTCTGAGATATTTCATTCTCTGTTCATACCTTTCCTTGATATTTTCCATGAGCCATTTATATTCCTTGGGATAAGCATAGGGAAATGCCAGATCTTCAAGTTTTCCCCGAAGCTCTCCGATTCCAAGTCTATAAGCTATGGAGCTGTAAATTTCCAGAGTTTCCTTGGCAATTCTTTTTTGTTTTTCTTCGGGAAAAACATTAAGAGTTTCCAGATTATTTAACCGGTCGTAAAGCTTGATTAAAACAACCCTCATATCTTCGGCCATGGCCAAAAACATTTTTCTTAAATTTTCAACATATCTTTCCATTCCCTGATATTGCAGTTTGCTCAATTTTGTCACCCCTTTTACCAAAAAAGTGATTTCTTTTCCGAACTCTTTTTCCAGAGTTTTTTCGGGAACGCCGGCATCTTCAATGGTGTCGTGGAGCAGGGCGGCGGCGATAGTCGGCGCATCAAGATTCAGTTTGGCCAAGTTTTTTGCAATAGCAATCGGATGGACAATATATGGCTTGGAGCTTCCGAGCCTTTTTTGGTCCCTGTGGGCATATTTTGCAAATTCAAGAGCCCGCTCAATCAATTTTTGATCTTTTTGGTTGTATTTCTTTTTGACTATTTTTAGAAAATCATCCATACCATCAATTATAGTTTAATTTTCAATTGAAGTATAGCACATTTTCAGCCCTTGACAAGATTTTTATTTGGGTGTATACTAAAGTATTAATAGCAACTTGAAAATCTAACGGAGGCGAAAAATTGAATAATCCTTATTTTAACAGCCTTGAACCGATTTGGGAAAACCCGAAATTTGTTTTTGTGGATGAAGGGCGATTAAAAGAAGTTGCTAAGGATTTCGCCGGGGAAGACTTAAAAACGCCGAACTGGCGAGCACCAGTTTATCCGGAAAGCGATGATGAACTTTTTATAGATTTTCTGGGCTTGGTTGACAGTATCAATTTTTGTTTCACTGATATGATTACGAAAGAAAAGCATGAATTGGAATGGAAAAATATGAAGTGTCACGGCTCATTTGCCATGGTTGCGTGCTTAAAGAGGGCCTTAGAAGAAGGAATACCCATTTTGGATTATCAATGGCTAAAAAATGCGACCCTGGATGATTTGTCCTACATTTTTAGGGCTACACATCTAATTCCTCTTTTAAGGGAGAGGAAGGAGATTTTTAATGAAGTTGGCCGGGTTTTGGAGGAAAAATACGGCGGCCATTTTTATAATCTTTTTGAAGAGGCAAATTACCGGGCCTTCACTTCTGACCGCAAGGGGATTGTAGATAGATTAATCAGAGATTTTCCTTCCTTTTTTGATGTCTCCTGGCATGAAAAAAGCCAGACTTTCTTGCAGTTCCACAAAAGAGCCCAGCTTTATGCCATAATGTATCAAGGTAGGGCTCTGGACTCCAAAGGGAAACTATCCTTGATAGAAGATGCCGACAATTTAGGTCCGCCAGCAGATTATGATGTGCCTCGAGCATTAAAGAAATTGGGAATTTTGGAATACGAGAAATCTTTGGAGAAAAAGATAAAAGCCCAAAAGATTATCAAAAAAGATAGTTTGGCAGAGCAGGAAATCCGCGCTCAAATGACTTATGCGATGGTCGAGCTCATTGAAGAAATAAATAAAATTAGAGAGGCAAATAATTGGCAGAAACCAAAAGTTAATATTTTGGAAGTCGATTTTCGGGTTTGGTGGGCTGGCAAAGAAATGGGTACAGATGAGCCTCATCATTTGACACCAACCATCGCTTATTAAACTAAGTGTCGCATGGGAAAGGAGGATAAAAATGCAAAAATCAGGATTGCCGGAAGCAAAATGGAAAGTCAGGCAAAAAGTATGGGTTTCTATAAGCGGTTATTATTTTAAACCCAGCACTATTGTGGCCAAGAAATATTATGAGAATAGAGGTTGGGTCTATAAAGTAAGACTGCCCAATGAGATAGTAACCGAGGTTTTAGAAGAAGCGATTGATAGAGGCGAAACCTTGAGGAAATCCATTGAAGCAGATGAAGCAGAAATCGCTGATTAAAAAATCGGCAATTGAAAAAGCACTGCGAATTGCAGTGCTTTTTGATTCGTCTAAGAGATGGCTATTCTTCTTTTTCGTTTTTCTTAAAAGGAATGATATTTCTGCATTCGGGATATTTTGAACAGCCCCAGAATTTTCCCCATTTTCCTTTTCGTAAAACCATCGGCGAGCCGCATTTGTCGCAGGCCATTTCTCCTTCAGCTGCTTTTTCGGTATCTGCTTTTGGCAAATTCCTTGTATATTTGCATTTTGGATAGCCGGTGCAGGCGAAAAATTTTCCAAATCGGCCGAGCCGTATTACCAGAGGTTTCCCGCATTCGGGACAGGTTTCTTTTGTCTCCTCGGTTGTTAATTCTTTTTTTGAAACCACTTTGTATTTTTCCCGCAGATTTTTGGCGAAAGGCTCATAAAAATCTCTGATTACTGGCACCCACTGGGTTTTGGCATCGGCAATTTTATCCAGATTTTCTTCCATTTTTGCTGTAAAATTTATATCAACGATTGACTGAAAATGTTTGCATAAAACATCATTTACCAAGACCCCAATTTCGGTTGGATGGAATTTTTTGTCCTCTTTCCATTTTTTAACGTATCCTCTCTGTTGTATTGTATCAATAATTGGGGCATAAGTTGAGGGTCGGCCAATGCCAAATGATTCAAGGGCTTTAACCAGGGAGGCGTCATTGTATCTTGATGGCGGCTGGGTAAAATGCTGCAGACCTTCAAGTTTCAAAAGTTTAAGAATTTCCCCTTTGGTTAAAGGAGGCAAAATTATTTCCTCGGATGATATTTCATAAATTTTTGTAAAGCCGTCAAATTTTATTATTGAGCCGGTTGCTCTGAAAGTGTAGCTTTTGGCAAGAATGTCAACGAGTGTTTGGTCGATAATTGCCGGCACCATTTGGCAGGCAATGAATCTCCGCCAGATGAGATTATAAAGTTTGTACTGGTCTTCGGTTAGAGAATTTTTAATTGAATCCGGTTCGCGACTTGGATCTGTCGGTCTGATTGCTTCGTGCGCTTCCTGGGCTCCTTTGGACTTGGTTTTGTATTTTAGAGGCGATGGGGGAGCATAATTTTTGCCAAATTTTTCAAAAATATATTTTTGAGCACCCCTTAGCGATTCTTCGGAAAGATTTAAGGAATCGGTTCTCATATAAGTGATTAAACCGACCGAACCTTTTTCAATATTGATACCCTCATAAAGCTGCTGGGCAATCTGCATTGTTTTTTTAGCCGGAAAATGAAGTTTTTGGAAGGCCGCCTGCTGCAGGGTTGAAGTGGTAAAGGGAGGATAAGGGTTTTTCTTAACTTCTTTTTTTTCAATATTTGAAACTTTGTATTGGGCGCCATCCAAATCTTTTAAAATTTTGTCTGCCTCGGTTTTATTCTTAATTCCCTTTTGAGGAATCACTTTAGCCCCCTTTTTGTATAAAGTAGCTTCAAATTCGTTATTTTTGATTTTTGATTTTTGATTTTTTATTTTGAGGAGCTTGGCGACGATAGTCCAATATTCTTCTTTTTTGAATTTCTCGATCTCTCTTTCTTTTTCAACGATAAGTCTGACCGCTACCGACTGGACTCGGCCGGCCGAAAGACCTTTCATAACTTTCCACCACAAAAATGGCGAGAGCTTAAAACCGACAAGCCTGTCCAGGATTCTTCGTGCCTGCTGGGCGTCGACCACGTTTAAATCAATTTGGCGCGGTTTTTTGAGCGCTTCCTCAATAGCGGTTTTTGTAATTTCGTGAAAAACAATGCGTTGGATTTTTGATTTTGGAAGCGAGAGCGCAAAAGTTAGATGCCAGGCAATGGCCTCTCCTTCTCTGTCTTCGTCGGTTGCGAGAATTATGTTTTTGGCTTTTTGGGAGTATTTTTTGAGTTCCTGAACAACTTTTTTAGACTTGGAAAGAATAAAATATGACGGCTTAAAGTCATTTTTAATATCAATTCCGATTTTTCTTTCGGGTAAATCCCGGATGTGGCCAAAAGAGGCTTTTACTTGGAAGTCTTTGCCTAAAAATTGAGAAATTGTCCTTGCCTTAGCTGGACTCTCGACTATTATTAAATTCATAAATTTCGAATCAATCGCGAATCCGATTCGCGAATATTCGCGAATAAATTAGAGATTGATTAGCGAAATATTATATAAATGTTTCCTCCTAAATTTCTTACCTTTTTCTGAACCTCCATCAAAAGAAGAGTTGAAGAGACAATATTTGTGTTAAGTTTAGTTTTTTCAACAATTTTGTCAATATGAAGCGGTCCTTCCTCCAAAATTTTCAAAATTTTTTCTTCTTCGGCCGAATCGGCTTTAATTTCGGTTTGTTTTTGCTCAAGTTTTTTTAATGGCAAATTTAATTCTTCCAAAATATCGTTTACATCGCTAACCAATTTTGCACCTTGTTTGATAAGATAATTTGGTCCCTCAGATGTAGGAATATTTATTTGTCCGGGAACGGCAAAAACATCTTTACCCTGATCTGCCGCCCAGGAAGCGGTAATCATTGCTCCGCTTTTCATTTTCGCTTCAACCACCAATACTCCGAGCGAAAGACCAGAAATGATTCTGTTTCTTTGGGGAAAATGATATGGAAGACCTTTATCTCCAACTGGAAATTCCGAAATAACTGCCCCGCCATTTTTAACAATTTCTCTGGCCAGTTTTAAATTTTCCTGGGGATAAATGCTTCTTTCGTCGATTCCTGAACCCAGAATAGCGATTGTTCTTTTTTTGCGGGAAACCGCGGTTTTGTGAGCGACCGTATCAATTCCCCTTGCCATTCCGCTGACAATAGTGAGCCCCGCATCAATTAAATCAGCGGTAAGCTCTTCGGTAATTTGTTTTCCATAATTTGTGCATCGTCTCGTTCCAACAATTCCAAAGCAATTTTCCTCGGCAAAAATTTCTCCTTTTACATAAAGAATTTGAGGCGGAATTTTAATTTCCTTGAGAACTTTGGGATAATTTTTGTCCCAAATTGAAATTTTTTCGATGTTTTCCATCCCCAGTATATCAACCCCTCACTTTTAAAAAAGCATGGGGATGAAACTAAATTATTTTAATTATTTCGCCCAATAATAAACCCCTTATTAATTATCAAAGTACGGGGTTGTATTACTGGGCATCTCTTCTGCTTAGTATAGCATCTAAATTTAAATTCTTAAATTGGGAGCCATTTATTTTTCATCCCCTATTTTTTTTATTGACTCGGCAATCACCCTGCAGAAGAATAAATTCTCTACGGGGCAGGCCCCGCAGAACCCCGCCAGGGCGGGGCCTACGGGGCAAGTCTGGCAATTTTTAGTTTTTCTACGCTTTCTGAAATCATTTGACAATAGAGGTTAAGTCCGACTTGGTTTATGTGTCCGGATTGTTCTTTGCCCAAAATATTGCCCGCACCCCTAAGTTCCAAATCTTTTAAGGCGATTTGATAGCCGGAACCGAGGGCTTCGGCTTCTTTTAGGGCCCTTAATCTTTTCTTTGCCTTTAAAGAAAGGCGAGAGGGATATAGAAAGTAAGCCGTGGCTTGAATTTCGCTTCGGCCGATTCTCCCCCTGATTTGATAGGCCTGGCTAAGCCCCAGTCTTGTTGAGTCGGCAACAATTAAAGTGTTGACATTTGGAAAATCAAGGCCGTTTTCAATTATGGTCGTAGCAATCAAAACATTTGTCTTCCTTTCCTGCAAATCGGCCATTGCTTTGATCAGTTTTTGCTCTGGCAGGCGGCCGTGGGCGATTCCAATTCTGGCTTTTGGTGCCAGTTTTTCAATAAAGTTCTTTGCCGCCCCGATATTTTCCACCCGGTTGTGCAGATAATAAACTTGCCCCTTTCTTTCGAGCTCGTTTTCAATCGCTTTTTTTATAGTACTTTCTTTAAAAGGCATAATAAAAGTTTTTATTGGAAGACGGTGGCTGGGTGGCGTTAAAATCAGGCTGATATTTCGCAGATTTGATAAGCTTAAATATAAAGTTCGTGGAATCGGCGTGGCGGAAAGTGAAAGAATATCTATCGAACCGCGCATTTGTTTTAATTTTTCTTTTTGTCTGACCCCAAATCTTTGCTCCTCATCTATTACCGCCAGCATTAAATTTTTAAATTCGATATCACGGGAAAGGAGGCGGTGGGTACCAATAACAATGTCAATTTCACCGGATTTTATTTCTTCAATTATCTTTTTTTGCCGGGATTTTGGCTCAAGCCGGGAAAGACTGGCAATTTTAATTGGAAATTTTTCCAGCCTCGATTTGAAAGTCTGAAAGTGCTGGTTGCAAAGAATGGTAGTTGGGGCAATAAGCATTGTTTGTCCTCCGGATAGCACGCATTTTGCCATTGCGCGTAGGGCCACTTCGGTTTTCCCAAACCCTACATCGCCGCAAATAATCCTGTCCATGGGTCGGGACCCTTCCGTATCTTTTTTTATTTCCTCGATTGCTCTTAGCTGGTCAGGGGTTTCAGGGTGCTGGAATGAAGTTTCCAATTCCCTTTGCAGTTCGTCATCTTTGAGATATGGCGGACGCGATATAGTTTCTCTTCTGGCATAAATTTTCAAGAGTTCTTTGGCAAATTTTTCCGCCTCTTCTTTAATTTTCTTTTTAGTCCTTTGCCAGACCTGGCTCCCAAGTCTGTGAATTTTCGGGGTGATAAATCCAACGTAGCGGGAAAGTTTTCTTTCTAGGCCAATTGGAACATAAAGCTTATCACCAGCTGCATACTCCAACATATAATATTGTTGTTGGTTGTAAGTTGTTTGTTGTTTGTAGATTCCAATTCCGTGGTCCAGATGGACAATATAGTCGCCCGGTTTTAAATTTTTCAGGTCGGAAAATTCCTTTTGAATTCGGATTTTCTTTTGGAGGATTTTTCGGGAACTTTTTTCATCCTCAATTTCGATTCCCAGGGTTTCAATATTTTCTATTCTGTTTCCCAGAAATTCTAAACGCAAAGCCCGCTTCAAATTGATAGGGAAAACATCAATAATGTTTCCGAGATGGGAAAATTCACCCGGCTTTTCGATTATTTGGACCTTTTCATAGCCAAGTTCGTCCAATTTTCTTAAAAATTCCATCAGGGGGAATTTCTGGTCTTTTTCAAAAACAAGAGTATTGTCCTGCCAGAATGATTGAGTCTTTCTTGCTTCCAGAATTTCCTGAAAGTTGTTTTGGAACCACAAAGAGCCCCGTTCCAGAAAATATGGGGTTATGCCGACTATTAAAATTTTGCTTGGGCCATTTGACATCCTTATTCCGTTTTGCTAAAATATAGCAGATACAAATTAATTGTAAAGAACCTTGAAAAAATAAGGTGTTTTGTAAGGTAAAAAGTAAACGAGAACAGAAAGGAGGCGAAGAAAAATGGGCCTGGCATTAGATCCTAAGAAATTAGGAATTAACCTTCCGCCTGGCTTCAGTCTTAAGGATGAGGAGGGTGAGATTCGTCTAGAAAGAAAGGGGCGGATAGGTAGGATTCTTTTCTCTAAAGATATCGATCCTAAAGAAATCGAAAGAATTGCCTGGCGATTGTACAATAAAGTGAAATAGCCATAGGAATTAATTGAAATCGGAGGTTGAACCTCGGAAAGTAATCCAAAACCCGATTCCAGAAGGAACCGGGTTTTTTATTTTGAAAATTTTAAAATTGTCCCGCCTTTTGCGGGATCCCGCTGTGGCGGGAAAAATTGTAAATTGGAAATTAGTTGTATTCACTCATTGCCTTTTCCAATCCTTCCCTAACCGTCATTTCAATCGCTTCAACACATTTTTTGATTACTTTTTTCAGAATTTCTTCTTGAGTTGGAGTAATTTTCTGTTCCACCAAAAAATGAGCCATAAATTTTGATGGACGTGCCCCCACACCATAACGAGCACTAGCGCCTTTGGCGCCAAAATGTGAAACATGTGCTCGTTTGGTGTGGGGGCGAGAGGGAATTTTCCTGTTTTGCTCCGTCCAGGTACCAATTCTAAATCTTACAAAGTTTTGGGTTTTTAGCGCCCTCATTATTGATTCTACGCCTTTGTGTCCGGCTGAACCGCGATTTTTAACAATTCGGATAGTTCCCAAAGGAAGGTCAGCATCGTCGTGAATCACAAACAAGTTTATAGTTTTTAGTTTATAGTTTTTAGTTAATTTCGTGACAGCCTTGCCGGAATTGTTCATAAAAGTTTGGGGCTTAGCTAAAATCACTTTTTGCTTATCAATTTTTCCCTGGCTTATTTCTGCTTGGAATTTTTTCTCATGCTTCCAGTCAGAAAAATTTTCAATTTTTAATTTTAAATTTTCAATTACAGAAAAACCGATACTGTGTCGGGTTTTTTGATATTTTTCACCGGGATTGCCAAGCCCTGCAATTAAAAACATAATTTTATTTAATTAAATTTTGAATATACTGCTGAATCTTGGTGTAATCAAATTGGCCGGCTTTTGGCCATAAAACAAATCCAAGATTATTTACCGTCCCTGAGGTGATGAGACCGGTTGAGGGGTCAATTACCTTATAAACAATATCGTCTTTGTGGAAATTTTGAGCTAGCTCCAAAATTCTGGCTCCTTCCTCTCTGGTTAGATTGGTTTCAAAATAGGTGGATAAAATTCTTTCGATTTCCAAAAAAGTCGGCAAATCGGAGAGCAAATTAAGGTTCATAGCTTTTTCTCTTACAGCCTCAATTATTTGTTGTTGGCGGGTCATTCTGCCATAATCGTTTCCTTTGGTATGCCTTACCCTGACATATTTTTCAGCGGTTTTCCCATCAAGATACTGCCAGCCGCCGGGCATTATAAAAGTTTCATAACTTCGGTTGGGACCTGGAAATTGCGAGTCATATATCGGTTCATCAACAAAAATTTTTACGCCGCCAACGGCATCAACCAGTTTTCCAAGTCCCTCAAGCTTAATGACGATAAAATAATGAATTTTTAAGGAAGTGATTTCCTCAATTGTTTTTTCTAAAAGTTCAAGGTGCTCCAAATTTTTTAACTTTTTTTTGTCCAGTATATAAAGAGAATTGATTTTTGCAATATAGCCGTCGGGGATTCTAACCATTAAATCCCTGGGTATGGAAATCAGGGTTGCTTTTTTGAGGTCCTGCAAATTGAGGGAGGCAACAATAATGCTGTCGGTAAGATATGGTGCAGGGTTGCTGCCACCCGGCATCCCCAAAACAAGAATATTCACCCGGCCCTCATCCTCGCCTTTTAATTTTTCGGTTTTGATGGTTGAAAACGGTAAAAGATTGAAATTTTTTGTCGCTTTTGCCTCTGTGTTTTCCGCTTTTTCCAATTTTGGCGGCTGGCTTTCGTTTAAATTAGAATTGACCGTTGCGGTCAGGGAAGTGGGGACGGATTCCAGAGAAAAAGAGAGTCCGGGCAGAGATATGATTTTAAGACTTATTGCCAGAATTAAAAACAGCCCCGTTCCCTGAGAAAGTTTTAAAGCGATTTTTTTGAAGTTAACCCCTTTTTTGCAGGGAAAAGGACGGCTAAAAGCTCGACCGAGAGATTGATTAAGGTTATAATAGATATTCATTTTAACATTAAAATAGGCATCTGGCACAGACCTTTTTGTTTTATTTATTGTATCAGGATTTTTGATTTTTTTCCATAAGCCGGGCTTGCTAAAAACTTGTGATTGAGTTAAAATAATGCTAAAGATAAAATACAAAAAATAAATTTTGAGTGCCGGGTTTTATGCTGAAATTTTTTTCTTTTTTGTGGGAAGTTGCAAAAATTATAATTATTTCTTTGTGCATCGTTATTCCGATACGTTATTTTTTGTTTCAGCCATTTTTCGTCAAGGGGATGTCGATGGAGCCGAATTTTGAAGATGGCGAGTATTTGATTATTGACGAAATAACCCCGAGATTTGAGGATTATCAAAGAGGGGAGGTGATAGTTTTTAAATTTCCTCAAAATCCCTCCCAGTATTATATTAAAAGAATAATCGGGTTGCCCGGTGAAACGCTTGAATTCAAGGATAATAAAATAACCGTTGAAAACAACACATCGAAAGAGGATTTCGTTTTGGACGAATCAAAATATCTTTCCGGCGAATTTGGTTTGCAGAATTTGCAAATTACTCTCAAAAATGATGAATATTTTGTGATGGGCGATAATCGCGGCGCTTCATCTGATTCACGAAGATGGGGTGCTCTGCCTAAAAATTATATTGTTGGAAGGGTCTGGCTTGTGGCCTGGCCATTTGGCAAATTCGAAAGGGTTCCAATTCCAGCTTATTAAATATTTTTTAATTTAAAACACTTATGAGCAAAAAATTTTTACAAAGTCCGCCGGGTATGTCGGATATTTTACCGAAAGATCAAGATTATTTTGATAAAATTTTATCAGTAGTCAAAGATTTCGCCGATTTTTACGGTTTTAAAAAAATTGATACACCGATTCTGGAATTTAGCGAACTTTTTGAAAAAGGAATCGGGTTATCAAGCGATATTGTGGAGAAGGAAATGTACACTTTAAGAACAAGGGGCGGAGATAGACTGACTTTAAGGCCGGAAGGAACGGCACCGATTGCCAGGGCCTATTTGCAGTATGGAATGCAAAATCTTCCCCAGCCCGTAAAACTTTTTTATTTTGGCCCCTTTTTCAGGCATGAGAGGCAACAAGAAGGAAGGTACAGACAATTCCATCAATTTGGATTTGAGATTTTGGGTGAAAAATCACCGGCCATAGATGCCCAGATTATCCAAATTTCTTATCGGATTTTAGAAGCATTGAAAATTAAAAAAATAACCATTTTAATTAACAGTATTGGTTGCGGTTTTTGCCGTCCCTACTTCAAAAAAATTTTAAAAAATTATTACCATTCTAGGGTTAACCAAATTTGTCCGGACTGCAAAAAGAGACTCAAAAAGAACCCTTTGCGCGCGCTGGATTGCAAGGAAGAAAAGTGTCAGAGAATTAAAAATCAGGCCCCAAGAATTATCGATCATCTTTGCGAGGAGTGTAAAAATCACTTTAAAGAGGTTTTGGAGTTTTTGGATGAACTTCGCCTCCCCTATATTTTGGACAATTATTTGGTCAGGGGCCTTGACTATTATACTAAAACAGTTTTTGAAATTGTTCCTCTGGATATAGCCGATTTTAAAAGTGGAGCGGGATTTGAAATAAAAAATCAGATTGCTTTGGTCGGCGGCGGAAGATACGATGATTTAATAAAACTTTTTTCCAGAAAAGACGTGCCAGGAATTGGTTCGGCTGGCGGAGTGGAAAGAATTATCAAGGAAATAAAAATGGAGGGCAAGGTTTTCCCCCAGCCCAAGAGTCCTGCGGTGTTTTTGGCACAACTGGGAGATTTGGGGAAGAGAAAAAGCCTTAAACTTTTTGAAGATTTTCAAAAAGCCAGAATTTCTATTGCCGAATCTTTTGGTCGCGACAGCATCAAAAGTCAATTGAAAATTGCCGACAGGTTAAAAGTAAAATATGCCTTAATTTTGGGCCAAAAAGAGGCCTTGGATGGTACAATTATCTTGAGAGAGATGGATAGCGGCAGGCAGGAAATAATCAGATTTGATAAAATAGTCAATGTAATAAAAAGACGGTTGAAGAAGTAGGGGGATATGGACTGCATCTTTTGCAAAATTATAAACAAAGAAATTCCATCAAAAATTATTTACGAAAACGATAGAGTTTGCGCTTTTTACGATATTAATCCCAAAGCGCCGGTTCATATCATTATCGTGTCAAAAGAACATATAGAATCCGTTAACGAATTAGACGAGGAGAAAAAAGATGTAGTCGGGCAAATGATAGTTGCGGCAAAGGAGATAGCCAGGAATAATAACATTTCAGAGGGGTATAAACTCCTTTTTAATGTCGGCCAGAAAGGCGGACAGATTATAAAACATCTCCATTTGCATTTAATGGGTGGATGGGAATAACCCACTAATAGCCACTAATATCAACACCAATAGTCACTAAAATTTTTTTAAATAACATTAGTGTTCGTTAGTGATTATATTGGTGGAATTTAGTGGATTAATAATGGTTGAAGTTCGCAAAAAAGAAGGAGAGTCAGTCGCAAGCTTGGTCAGGCGATTTTCTTATCGCGTTCAAAAAAGCGGAGTTTTGGTGCGGGCGAAAAATATTAAATTTCTTCGGAAAGAAAGGACAAAAAGAGAGAAAAAACTGGCCGCCCTGCGAAGAGTCAAAAGGCAATCGCATTAAAATTTTGTATTTCGTTTATGGAGTTAAGTGAACAAATCCAGGCTGATTTAAAAAACTTTTTAAAAACCGGTAAAACTTTTGAAGTCGGCGTTTTAAGGATGGCCATAGCCGCGCTTCATAACAGGGAAATTGAAAAAAGAATTAAGCTTTCAAAATCCGAACCCCTTGAGAAATTGGATGAATTATCGAAGCTTAGCGAAGAAGAAGTCATCGCTACGATTTCCTCAGAAATAAAGAAAAGAAGGGAGGCAATTATAGAATATGAGAAGGGAAAAAGGCAGGATTTGGCTGACAGAGAAAAAAAAGAAATTGAAATTTTGCAAAAATATCTGCCAGAGCAGCTTTCCGAGGAAGAAATTAAGAAGTTGGCAAAAGAAGCTATCAAAAAAATTGGCGCCGAAGAACCCAAAGATATGGGAAAAGTAATGGCAGAGTTAATGCCAAAGGTTAAGGGTAAAGCCGATGGCAGTTTAGTTTCCAAAATTGTAAAAGATTTTTTAACTCCGAAAAATGAATAAAAATATTTTAACCCCCAAAAGAGCAGAAAAAATCCAAAATGAAATTTATCGAAGGATGTCCTCCGAGAAAAAGTTTAGAATAGCATCTCAGCTGATTTCGTTAGAAAAAAAACTAAAAGAATCCAAAGAAATAATTAAACAATCGAAAATAAGAAGATGATAACAACTGCCGAGCAACTTTTATGTAAAATAGCCAGAATCTTAGAAAGCTTTAAAATTATTTACGCCATTACCGGTGGTTTCGCTGTAATTATTTGGGGGAAACCGCGTTTTACCGCCGATATTGATATTATTGTAGAATTAGTTCCTCAAAATATAAAACCTTTGGCGAGGGCCCTGCTTTCTATAGATAAGGATGTCTATGTTTCTGAAGATATGATGCGAGACGCTCTAGAACATAAAGGAGAATTTAATTTTATTCATCCCCAAACTGGCTTAAAAGTAGATTTTTGGGTGAGGGGCAGCAAGGCAGATATTTATGGAAAATTAAAATTTGAAAGAGCCAGAATTAAAAAGATTAATAATCAAGAAATATATTTTGTCTCTCCTGAAGATTTAATTTTAAGCAAACTAACTTGGTCCAAAGACAGTGAATCCACTCGCCATTTAGAAGATATTAAAACCATTTTTGAAATTCAAAAATCGAAACTTAATCTAAATTACATCAAAAATTGGGCCGAAAGGCAGTCAACAATTAAAATTTTAGAAGAGGTATTAAAAAAATAAATGCTTTCTACTTTTACCCTATACTAATTTTGCGATATAATTCAAAAGCAGCCCGCTTCGCCCAAGAGGGGATGAGCCTATTCGGCTCACGCAGGCTGCAAGAGATTTGCTAAGATTTTTGATAGCAATATAGAAATTCAGTACGGGATAGCAAAATTAGTACAGGGCATGGGTTTTTGGAGTAAATTAACCCCTACGAATTACGAATTTTTACGAATATACCCGATTGCCAAATACGAATTTACGAATTTGGGCAATCGGTTACGAATAATATATAATTCGTATCCGAAACTGCCAATTCGTAGATTCGTACGTCGGTTTCGGTATGATTGAAATCAATAATTTAACCAATAGTCGGGTTGATAAAAATTTTTTAAAGAGAGTTGCAAAAAAGGTTTTAAAAGAAGAAAATAGAGAAAGAGCGGAATTATCCATTGCCCTTATTGGGCCAGCAAAAATCAGAGAGTTAAATAAAAAATATCGGAAGAAAAATAAAATAACGGACGTTCTGGCTTTTCCGGACAGTGAAATGGGGTTCGGCGAGATAATAATTTGCCCGGAGCAAGTTAAAAAAAACGCTAAGAGGTTTGGCGAGAATTTTGAAAAAGAATTAGCCCGGGTTTTGGTTCATGGAATTTTACACCTTCTGGGATATGACCATGAAAAAGACGAGAGAGGGGCCAGAATTATGAAGGTGAAAGAAGAATTTTATCTTTCTAAAATAAAATTTAATTAATTTTTATATTTTTATGGCGCGCGATTATTTAATTTCTGGTCTTGATATCGGCAGTTCCAATATCAGATTAGTTGTTGCCAAAAAGGCAAAAACATCTTCGAAGCCCGAAATACTGTCAACGGCATTTTTGCCGTCTTTTGGAATTCGCAAAGGAGTAATCACCGATATTCAGGAAGTAACTGATGTGATAAAAAAAGTTTTGGAAGAGGGAGAGCGCACCTGCGGCAGGCCAATTGAGCATGCTTATGTTAGTGTTGGAGGCAGTCATATTGCTACTACCAGAAGCTGCGGAGTGGCTGCCATTTCAAGAGCCGATGGAGAAATTTCAGAGGAAGATATTGGACGGGTAATCAAGCAGGCCGAGGCAATTTCCCTGCCGAGAAATAGAGAGGTTATTCATGTTATTCCCCGGGAATTTATTATTGACGGAGAAAGGGGAATTAAAGACCCCCTGGGAATGCATGGAATTAGGCTTGAGGTGGAAACTTTAATAATTCACGGCTCAACCCCATTTTTGAAAAATTTTTATAAATGTTTAGAGGTATTGGGACTTTTGGATCTAAATAAGATGGTTCTTTCACCTCTAAGTTCTTCCAGAGCCGTTCTTTCAAAACGTCAGAAGGAGCTTGGGGTTTTAATGCTTGATATAGGAGGCGGTACAACTGGAATGGCGGTATTTGAAGAAGGAGACCTTTTGCACACCGCTATTTTGCCGCTCGGCTCCTCGCATATCACAAATGATATTGCCATCGGTCTTCGCATTCCCATTGATATTGCCGAGAGAATAAAGACTGAATTTGGTTCGGCAATTTCTTCAGAGATTTCTAAAATGGAAAAAGTGGAATTTGCAAAAATGGGACTGGAAGAGGCAGGCGAATTTTCCAGAAAAGAGGTATCGGCAATGATTGAAGCGCGGCTCTATGAAATTTTTGATTTAGTGAATAAGGAGTTAATTAAAATCGGAAAAGCCGGTCTTTTGCCGGCTGGCGTTGTAATTACCGGCGCCGGAGCCAAACTTCCGTTTCTGGTGGATTTGGCAAAAAAGGTTTTGAAACTTCCGGCCCAGATTGGTTTTCCCCGGGAGTCGGAATTCGGGGGACTGGTTGACAGAATAGAAGACCCTTCATTTTCCTCGGCGGCTGGACTTGTACTTTGGGGCAAAGATGATTTGGAGGGGGAAGAGGGAGCAAAAATTTCTTTGTCTGGTTCTGGTTTTGGAACAAAAATCAAAAAAATTTTTAAAACTTTTTTTCCATAAAAAATAAAAATTAGGGTTGCCAAAAATTTTTAAAGATGCTATCTTTAAAAGATTAAAATAATAGTAATTAATTCTTTAATAATTTTCGATGGCTAATAACGAAAATTTAAAAATTAGACATTCGGAAATTAGAAATTAGAAATTTTTATATTATGCCTCGAATTAAACCCGATATTGAAATATACGCAAAAATAAAAGTAATTGGAGTGGGCGGGAGCGGCGGCAACACCATTTCCCGGATGGCAAAATCAAAAATTCAGGGAGTTGACCTTGTCGCCCTTAATACCGACGCCCAGGACTTGCACCACTGTTTCAGTCCAGTAAAAATTCAGATTGGGAAAAATGTGACTCGTGGTCTTGGGGCCGGAATGAATCCGTCCCTCGGAGAGCAGGCGGCAGAGGAGAGTCAGAATGAGATTGCCGACTATTTGAAGGGGGCGGATATGGTTTTTGTCACCTGCGGTCTTGGCGGAGGGACTGGCACCGGCGCTATTCCGGTTGTGGCAGAAATAGCCCGCGAGCTAGGGGCTCTGACAATAGGCGTTGTAACAAAACCGTTTTCTTTTGAGGGAGCTCAGCGGCTAAGAATTGCTGATGCCGGACTCGCCAAGCTTCGCGACAGGGTTGACAGTTTAATCATTATTCAAAACGACAAAATTTTAAGCATTGTTGATAAAAAAATAACTTTGCTTCGTTCTTTTTCCATTATTGATGACATTTTAAAACAGGGTGTTCAGGGGATTTCTGATTTGATTACCACCCCCGGACTTATTAATGTTGATTTTGCCGACATTAAAACAATTATGGGAAATTCCGGCCAGGCGTTGATGGGCGTGGGAAGGTCTTCAAGTGCCAATCGGGCTGAGGAAGCTGCGAGAGAGGCTTTAAATTCTCCCTTGCTTGATATTTCAGTTGATGGGGCAAAGGGTTTGCTTTTTAATATAGCCGGCGGAGAAGACTTGAGTATGGTTGAAGTTGATAAAGCGGCGAAAATAATTACCCAATCAATGGATCCGGATGCCAGAGTAATTTTTGGAGTGACCCAGGACGACCGTTTAAGAAAAAGAGAGATTAAAATCACCGTCATTGCCACCGGTTTTAACAAAGATATCCAGCCTTCGCTTTTCAAAAAAGAAGAAAATTTTAAAAATTTTGGGCAAATGCCCGATGTTGAAAAAAGCGAAAAAAATAAGAAAAACAATTTAGAAGAAAATTTAGAAGAAGAAAAAGAATGGGATGTTCCGGCTTTTATTAGAAAAAAGAAATAGGCTCGGGCTTGCCACACGAAAAGATACTATGTCCGACCCCAGCGAGGTCGGACCGCTCCCGCTCGGCCTCGCTCTCTCGTTCGCCTTCGGCTCGCTCGAACCATGCCCGTTCGGCCTGCGCGAGGCTTTTCTTAGCGGCAAGCCCTCGCCTTAGAGGAAAAAGGAATTAGAAGGCTCTTTAAAAATTGAATAATTGAATTTTGAAAAAAAAATAAAAAGAAAGGAGGTGAAAAATGGAAAAAGAAAAAATTACGGATTTTCTTAATGAATTGAAAGAAAAAGAGCTTTGTTTCCAGGATTTTAGGGACATGAAAGAACTTCTTAAAAAAATGGGGAGCCCGGACGGGCAGCTTTCGGAGGTGCTGGAGAGAAAACCCCATTCCATGATTTTGAAAAAGATTGGTTTGGTAAAAACTTTGAAATTGGAGCATAAACTACCAAAGGCCCTGCTGTATCTTTTTAAATTAGAAAAGATTCTACTTAAGGATGAAGCGCCATTGCTAATAGGTAAAATCCAAGAATATGATCTTCATCAGAATCGAGCATGTGGTCGGCCAGTAGAAGTTGAGCTTTTGATGGGAGAGGTTACAGATAAAGGAGAGGAATCAAATT
>Ga0315282_10003199_pt1 | contig 29469 bp, 22 predicted proteins | sample YL17G07_20_MG_FD_203693 | JGI IMG/M metagenome (GOLD analysis project Ga0315282, IMG submission 203693) | Sediment microbial communities from Yellowstone Lake, YNP, Wyoming, USA - YL17G07_20 | ecosystem: Environmental > Aquatic > Freshwater > Lake > Sediment | place: USA: Wyoming | collected... | reverse complement strand
GAGAGATCCGGCACCTGAATCTGGACATCTATCACTCACTTTACCATTTCCTGCCGCTCGGCATACGAGGCAGGACGGTCCTGACGCTCCACGACCTCATGCTCATTGAGCATCCGGACATCACGTTCCCGCGTCGGTGGCAGGGATACGTGGTGAAGGCATACGCGCAGGTCACGATCAAGTACGCGTTGCGCCGGGCAGACCACGTCATTGCCATCTCGCAGTTCACGGCGGACCGGGCGCGAGCGCTGATGAACGTGCCGGTTTCCCGGATGACGGTGATCCCGCACGGGGTCGAGGATCGGTTCCTCCGCGCAGGCGGACGCGAGGAGGAAAGCGAAGCCCGGGCGATACGGTTGCCCAAAGGGCCGTTCGCCGGCGTGAAGCGCCGGCCGTTCTTCCTCGTCGTCGGGCACAGCAAGCCGCACAAGAACTGCGCCCGCGTGGTCGGTGCGCTCGCGCTCCTGGCGGAGCGTCTGCCGGAGGTGGAAGTCAGGTTCGTCGGTCGAGGTGAAGGGTACGAGCAGTTGCGGGTTCAGGCGGCGACCTTGGGGCTCGGCAGTCGTGTCCATTTGCTCAGGAACGCCCCGGACGAGGGGCTGCTTGCGCTCTACCGCGAGGCTATCGCGCTGGTGATGCCCTCGCTCGTCGAGGGTTTCGGTCTGCCCGTGCTCGAAGCGCAAGCGGTCGGCTGCCCGGTCATTACGAGCAACCGAGGCGCGCTTGCGGAGACCGCCGGCGACGCGGCTCTGCTCGTCGATCCGCTCGATAGCTGGAATATCGCGGCGGCGATGGAGCGGGTGTACCGAGACCGGGAGCTTCGCGCCTCACTCGTCGAACGGGGACGGATACGAGCCGAGGAGTTCACGTGGGAGAAGACAGCCGCCCGCACGCGAGCGGTCTACGACCTGCTCATGGACCATCCCGTTGCGACTGATTCTGCGGTCGGCAATCGCCTGTCGCCGCAAGTGGCGTAGGTAGTCGATCATGAGTGCAGCAGCCGTACAGAGAGCCGATGCTGCAACCCTTGCGCGGGGAGCGGTGGTCAACTTCATCGGGAACTTCGGGCGCCTCTCCCGTGCCGTTTCCTTCATGCTGATCGCCTGGCTCTTCGGTGCGGAAACGCTCGGCCTGTACCTCCTCGCATGGGCGGCGACGGAGTTCATCCGGCGGTTCGTCAGCTACGGACAGGAACCGGCGGTCGTATTCTACCTGAGCCGCGCCCTGGCCGACAACGACGACGAGCGGGGTGCGCGCATCGTTGCTTCGAGCCTGCTCATCACGTTCGCCACGGGAGCCGCAGGCGGTCTGTTTCTCTGGTGCGCCAAGGGGTTCGTCGCCACGACGCTCCTCACCGAACCACGCACGCTCCTGGCCTTCTCGCCGTTCGTGTTCGCCATCCCGTCGTTCGGCATCATAGGCACGTTGCTCGCCGCGACGCGTGCGAAGAAGGTGATGAGGTACGAGGTCATCGCCCGGTCATTCGTCGAGCCATTCACGCTTCTTGTTGGCACGATACTGGCGTGGGTGTTCGACCTGGGGTTGTTCGGTCTTGCCCTCGCACAGACGACCGCGCTGTGGCTATCGGCGTTGGTGTGTTTCACCCTGTACGGCTCGCTCTATTCGCTGCGCGGGTTGCTGCGGGGACTGAAGCGTCCGACCGAAATCGCGCGCATCGTTCGCTATGCGACGCCCGTTGCGGGAAGAGATGTCCTCGCGCAGGGCGTGGCACGGATCGACCTGTTCATCGTGGGTCACGTGCTCGACGCCGCGGCGGCGGGTGTCTACGGAATCGCCGTAGAGGTTGCCAGCCTTTCGCGATATGCCCGGCAGGCGCTCGAGCCGATCTTCGCGCCGCTCATCGTCGAGCAGCACTACCGCGCGGAGCGCGAACGGCTGTCGCACACCTACCGCAACGCCACGCGGTGGGCGCTCCTCGTCAACCTCGTGGTCTTTGGCATCGCGGCGCTTGCAGGGGGCACGTTCCTCAAGATATACGGAAGCGCCTTCGCGGCGGGGGGTACGGCCCTGGCGATTCTCGTCCTAGGACAGACCATCAACGGGGTGTTTGGCCTCTCCGAGATGATGCTGCTCATGATCGGGCGTCCGGCACTGACTCTGGCCAATGTGACGCTTCTGCTGACCCTGATCGGCACGCTTGACTACACCTTCGTCCACCTGTGGGGCATCACCGGCGCGGCGATCGGGACGGCGAGTGCGACGGCTTTCGTTGTCTTCCTGCAAGTCTTCCAGGTCCGTCAGAGGATCGGCGTGCACCCCCTCCGGAAAGCTCTCGTGAAGCCGCTGCTGGCATGTTCGGGCGCGCTGCTTCTCTCCTGGATTGTCCCGCTCTGGAGACTGCCTGCCGACGTTGACCACCTCCTTCGGGCGGCGCTTTTCGTCGCACTCTACTTCATACTCCTCATGCAGTTGGGGCTGGAAGAGGAGGAGCGGCGCCTGCACAAATGGGTGAAGGCGCACTTCGCCTGGACTGCGCCCTCGGCGAGCACCCGGCGATAGAGCGGTCCTCCGCCGTCGGGGTTTCCCCACGCCGTCAGAGCGGGTAGAGGTCGGTATCGACGCGGTCCCCGTCGATCGTGTGGAAGGGATGGGCGAGGGCTGCCGCCAGTACCTCCGACGCTCCGGCGGACCGAAGCGCGTCAGCACAAGCGCCGACCGTCGCCCCGGTGGTGATCACGTCGTCCACAAGCAGCACCCTCCGCCCTCGAACCAAGTCGCTCCGATCCACAGAGAATGCCCCAGCCACGTTTGCCGCTCGTTCGGACCTCAGCCGGATCCTCGCCTGTTGCTCGGTCTTGCGCACCCGCCGAACGGCGTCGAACGCACACCGGATGCCGAGCGCCTTCGCCGCCCTTTCCGCCAGAACATCCGACTGGTTGAACCCGCGCGCGCGCAAGCGTTTCCGATGGAGGGGCACCGGGACGACAAGCTCCGCTCTGTGTGCCAGGGGATGGCCGACGAGGGTGGCGGCGAGGTGGTTCGCGAGGATCTCTCCTACGAACCGGTGGCGCTCGTACTTGAAGGCGAAGAAGAGCTCGCAGAGCGAGGCATACTCGGTCGCTATGATCCGGGCGGAGACATTGGGTGGCAGCGCCGAGCAGGTTGGGCAGCTACCGTCACGGTAGGCGAGTCGCCGGGAAGTGGAGGAAAGGAGAGCGGTGCAGCGCGCGCAGCGCAGTCCCGTGAGCGACACCACGCGCTCCGAGCACCTGCGACAGACGGCGTGACCCTCTTCAAGCGGGCCACGACACACCGGACAGGCGGGCGTCCAGAGCGCATCGGCGGCGGCGACCAGCAGACGGCGGATCAGGTGCGCAGAGCGAGTGTGAGGGCGAACCGCGCGGTCAGGATCATGTCGCGCACGAGATTCCATGTCAGGCGGAACCAGTTGATTCGGTGGTACGCGCGGCGCATCCAGTGTTCGCGAGTCTCGTGCCAGAAGTGGTTGAGGTCCTGTCGAGTGTACGTCCAGCGGAGCGACAGCAGGTTCAACCGCGCGAGGAGAATGCGCATCCGGGAGGGGACACGCACCTGCGCCTGCGCGAACGCCTGTTGCCAATCGGCAAGCCGGAGCCGTGCTCGCTGAGTGGAGAGCACAAGCTCGTGCATAGTATCAGCGATCCGTGCTTCCACCTCGGTTCGCCGCCGGGTCTGGAGCCACAGCTCCTGTAGTTCCCAGAGCAGGTGCACCCGCCGGTAAAACTCCGTCTTCAGTTCCCTCACGCGCGCTCTGAAGAACCGCCACCGGGGTTCGATGGGCAGGCCAGGTCTTCGCTCAGTGCGCGCTTTCCGTCGAAGGAAGCCGGTGGCCATGGGGTGGCTGTCTTCCACCTCGAAGGAGTTCTTGTACCACATGAAGTTGGTGAACAGGTTCCAGTAGTTCCTCGGATGTCCCCGGCGGAGGATCGCCTTCATCGTGTCCATCCGGTAGAACTGTCTCCATGCACGCTTGTAGGTCTCCAGCCACTCCGACCCGGACATCTTCGGGTGACGGGTAGCCGCGTGGAACGAATCGTAGTTGTTGAAATCGGGGTCCAGGTAGCCTCCCTGTTCGACCAAGTCTTTGTGGTCCTGGGAGCCGGGCAGCGGTGTGAGCATGAAGAACGACGCCTGATCGACCTTTACCTCCTCGGCGAGCCTCCGAACGTCCTCGCTGACCGACTGCGGCGTATCGAAGGGGAACCCGATGATGTAGCCCACATGGGCAACCACTCCTGCCGCGTGCCACGCCTCGACCATGCGACCGTAGTCGGACACGTCGTTCTGGTTCTTCCCGGCGGCCTTGAGGTTCTCGGGGTTGACACTTTCCAACCCAATGAACACCTGCGTGCATCCGGCGCGGGACGCAACGTCCACCAAGTTTGGAATCCGGTACGCCTGCACGTCAACCTGCATCATGAACGATAGGTTGTACCCCTTCTCCCTGAGCGCAATCAACTCGTCGAGAATGGCACGCCAGGTCTTGTTCCGACCGAAGTTGTCGTCGGTGAAGAAGTAAAAGCTGATCCCGTCGCGGTAGTTCTCGATGATCGCGTTCCGAAGATGCGCCGCATCTCGGCAGCGCATCTTGCGTCCCTGCACGTTGATGATGGTGCAGAAACTACAGTTGAACGGGCATCCCCGGCTGGTGTCAACGGTGCCGAACCTCGATACGGCGAAACGCTTCAGGTAGCTGCGCGGGAGCTTGGGGACCGGCTGGAAACGGAGGTCTGGCAGGCTGTTGAGGAAGTTGTAGCGCAACTCCAAACGGTCGTTCGCAACGTCGGAAAGCAACTGCCCCCACTGCTCCTCCACCTCACCGGCGACCACGGTGACTCCGATGTCGGTGAGCGCCGCAATGTCCGGCGTGCCTTCGGGGAACATCGCCGTCATGCCGCTCACGTGGAAGCCACCGATCATCACGGTCACTCCCTGGGCGCGGAACTGACGCGCGAGGTCGCTTGCACGGGCGAACTGGTTGGTCTGCACGCCCGCAAGAGCGACGACAAGGCGTGTCCCGTTCCGGCGCGACGCCCGCACAATCCGCCTCACGGGAACGCGCATCACCGCTTCGTCGACAAGGTGCGTCTCAACGGCAACGTGATCGCCAAGGAGGCGCCGCTTCCTCACGTCTTCCGTCAGCCCGGCCAGGCAGCCCAGGGTGTTGCTCGGAAGCACGCCGCGCCAGTGCCTGACGACATAGCCCTCGTCATCGTAGCGTGCCGGTTTGACGAGGTAGACGACGAGCTTCCGGATAGCGGACGGAGCGGCAAGAGTCCGTTCATCCTCGGTCCGGACGCTGGCCACGTCGAGGAGTTGCTCCATGAGCAGGACCTTTCTGTCGGATAGGCTGTGTTCCACGAACGCCCGTCAAGTGCCTCGCGGGCTTTCAACATCTATGTTGTGGGTTCTCCCACGGTAGACCGGACACTCGTGTCCCGCACTGTCGCCCGACAGGTGGGCTTCGGATCTATCCGCAGTTCAAACATTGAAGGCCCGCCAGGGCGCTGTCAACACTATGTTGACGGGTTCTCGGGCAGACAACAATGTCTGCCCCACCACCACAGCCTATTGCTGGGGCGGGCATTCGTGCCCGCCAGATCCTTCATTGCAGCGTCGAAGGCCCGCTAGGGCCGCGAAGCCTTGAGCCGGTACAGCGACCGTTCCCGGGCGAACGGGCGGCGCGCGCCTCGCCCGTGCCGTTCTGGACAACTCTATCCTTCCGTCATTGTGAGGGTCATGTCTGTTTCAATGCGAAACGGCCCGGTGGGCTCGTCTGCGCTTCGGACTGCGTCTGCCGCGCACGGCGCGCGGGATGCGTTCGACCGAGCGACGAAAGGGAAGACGCTGCGCACAGGAATGATAGGGTTTCCTGTCCAGTATTCAAAGGCGCAGACACCCTCTTCGGGAGGCTGACGAGCGGTTGCAGGCGATAGAGATAGGGCCGACGACGGGCGAGCCGTTCGATCGCCGGACCTCGGGTCTGTTCACTCCCCGAGCATCTCTTCCACCTTGTTCAATAGCTCAAGCGGGCTGAACGGCTTGGCGAAGTAGTCGTCCGCACCGACCTCCTTGCCCTTCTGTCGATCCGCTTCCTGTCCGCGCGCGGTCAGCATGACGATGCTGCTGGTGGCGGTTTCCGGGTTTGCCCGCAGTCTGCGGCACACTTCGTAGCCGTCAATACTGCCCGGCATCATGACATCGAGAATGATGAGGTCAGGATGGGTCTTCGCAGCCATCTTGAGCGCGCTTTCGCCGTCGCCAGCCTTGTGAATCTCGTAGTCACCGATGTTGAGGGTCGCCTCCACGAGCTCGCGCACTTCAAGCTGATCGTCGACGACCAGGATCTTCTTCATCGGTCCCCCCGAGAAACAGCGAACGTTCGATCTGGCGAACCGCGTGCCTCGCCGCGCCCATCCCCCCGCAGCGAGACCGTCAGACCGATACCTCGACCGTGCTGTGCCGGCGTCCCTCGAGCAGCGAGGCGCGCCGCACGATGTCCTCCACCGTCGCACTCCGTCGAACAACTTCGAGGCGCCGCCCTCGCCACAGGCGCTGGATGCCGACCACGTCCGCAGGCTCTGCGAGGCTGAGCAGCGCAAGATTGCCCGTACGGTGCTCTGCGCTCAGTTCTCTGAGCATGACTTGCTGCTCGGGCATCGGCAGGGCCAACACAACGACGTTCGGCAGTTCCTGCAGCGCCGTCGCCAGTCCCGCCTCAACGGTCTCACAGACAACGGCCTGCCACGCGTCTTTTGAGAACGCCGCCGCGAGCGCCTCGGTAGATTGGTACGACTGACCAACGATAAGCGCAAGCGGTTCCACCCCGGCAATGGGTAGCGCTACGCGAACGGTCGTCCCGACGCCCGGCTCGCTTTCAACCCAAACTGCTCCCCCGTGGTGCCGGACGACCTGCTGGACAATCGACATTCCCAACCCCGTCCCGGGAGCCGCCGTGGTCAAGGCATCGGCACGGTAGAACTTCTCGAAGACGTGCGCGACTTGCTCGGGCGTCATCCCGATGCCATGGTCTTTCACCGTGATGATCGCCCAGCGCGAGCTGGCCTCGCACGCGACGGCGATCTCGCCCCCTTTCGGTGAGTACTTGATCGCGTTGCTGAGCACGTTCCTGACGATCTGTCCAATCCGTCCCTCGTCGCCGACCACCTCCGGCACGGGCAGCAATCCAGTCACGTCGATGTGGTGCGCCGTGGTCGAGCGCTGAGCCACCTCCGCCTCAGCCGCACAGATCTGCTGCAGGTTGCAGCGCGTGAACCGAAGGACGTCTGCACCTGACATCTCCAACCGGGAGATGGTGAGCATGTCGGACACGATCGAGGCAAGGGCGACCGACTCCTTGTTGATGTACTGGAGAAAGCGACGCTGCTCTGTCTCGGAGACGGTGCGGGTGAGGAGGATTTCACTGAACCCACACAGTGTCGTGAGCGGCGTGCGCAGTTCATGCGCCGCCGTGGAGACGAACTCGGTCTTCATCGCGTCGAGCTCTTTGGAGCGTGTCATGTCGCGGAAGACCGTCACGTATCCGAGCACATCGCCGTTACGAGCGTAGACGGTGGCGGTGCGCGCCGAGAGGAATACCTTGCGACCTTCACTCATCACCTCAAGCTCGACCTCGGGCAGCTCGTGGAGCGCCGCCGCCGTCGGGGGAACAACCTCGTTCGCGGCTTCTTCGCCGATCGCGACATCGAGCGTGGTCGGGCCTTCAGCGTCCGAACTGATACTGAAGATGCACTGTGCCGCAGGATTGGCGAGGACGATCCGACGGTGCAGGTCGGTGACGATGAGACCGTCGGTGACACTGAGGAGGATCGCGTCCATCCGGTCGCGCTCGTTCCCCAGTTGTCGCGTACGTTCCGCGTTCGTCGCCGCAAGCGACCGATTGAGTGCGACAAGCTGTTCGTGCAGCCTCGCCTTCTGCATCTCCGGGATGACAAGCTCCACCAGTTGCTCGAGAAATCCCTTCTCTGCTTCGCTGAACGTTCGGCGCTCCCGGAGATGCAGGACGAGCATGCCGAACACCTGCTCTCCCGCCACAAGCGGAAGCGTGGCGGCGTCGCCCGCCCCACGTTCACCCCCGACGTCCCCCGGCACCCACACGCAGCCGGCTTCGCGTTCGCCCGTCAAGGGCAGCGGGACCTGCGTCTGGAGCACGCCGGTGGGAATGGGCTTCTCCTTCGTGACGTAATCGACGATCTCCGTGTCAGTGCCCGAAGCGGCGACGATGTACAGTTTCTCGTCGGACGGGTCGGTTTCGTAGTAGGTGACGAGCTTGAGGCCGAAGAGGCTTGAGAGTTCCTCGAGGAAGATGTCAAGGATCGTCTGGTACGAATCGGCGCTCGTCAGGCGACGGGCCAGGTGTGCCAGGTGCTGAGAGAAAGCGTGGCGTTCCCGTTGCGCCTCCGCGAGCCTGATGCGCGCAACGCCAGTTCCCAGTTGGCGACCGATGGCGAGAAGGATCTATTCCTGCTCGGGGGGAGGACACGCCCGGGAGAAGGAGATGAGATTGAGCGCCCCCACCACCCTCCCGCCTTCGGATACCGGGACCACCACGACAGACTCTATGCCGTGCTCTCTCATCGCCCTGGCCGAGCTCTCCGGCATCACATCGTCAGCGGTCATCACTACCAGGTGACCGTCCATGAACGAGCCGAACGCTGGAGACTCCCCTACACCTACCTGTTCCATACTCTCCGCGAAGTCGCCCGCCACCCTCTCGTGAGCCGCCAGGCTGAACGTTTCAGCGTCGCCCTCCCGCAGCCGGATCGTCCCGGCATCGAATCGAGTCGCATCGAGCGTCTCGCGGAGCGCGGCGTGCAACATCTCCTCGAGCGAGCTTGCCTTGCCGATGGCTTGGCTGATGGCGTAGAACACTTCGAGGCCCCGCTGCCGGTTCCGGAGTGCTTCATCGGCGGTGCGCAGGTCCGTTACATCCTCGCCGATGCCAATCGTTCCGGCAACGGTTCCCGACGCGTCGTAGACGGTCGTGCTGCTCCACCGGACAAGCCGCTCTCCGGCGCTCTTGGTGCTGATGGTATGCTCCAGGTCGGCGGAACGTACTTCGTCAGCGGTCATGCTGGTGAACAGGTGCCGCACTGAGTCACGGGACCGTTCTGGAACATACTGGTCGATCCAGAGCGTGCCGACGACCTCTTCCTTCGGCACGCCGAGCAAACGTTCGAGGAATGGGTTGACGTACGTGACATAACCTTCCCTGTCGAGGCCAACCGCTGCTAACTGGACATTGTCAAGCAGGGCGCGGTACCGCTGTTCGGAGGCGCGGATGCCGGCGATCATGGCGCTCTGCTCGGTCACGTCTCGCAGGAGCACGACGGCGGTTTCCTCTCGTGCGGTCGGCAACCTGAGCGGAGACGCGGCGATCTCAAAGCACGTCGTACCCGCGCCGACGCCCGCTTCAACCACTTCGATGACGGTCGTCCCCTCTCGGAGAGACCTCGAGACGAGTTGAGCGATAGAGGATGCCGAGGTGGTCTTGAGCGCCTCGTCGAGGGACCGGCCGACGAGGTCCTCCGTCGGTCTGCCGAGGAGCGGTGTGTGGGGAGTCAGGATTCCTTCGATCTTCCCCGTGCTGTCGGCGATGAGGAGAAGATCTCTGAGCGAGGCCAATACGGCCTGCTGTGTGGCGTGCGACGCGACAATCCCCTCTTGCGCGCGTCTCCCCTCGGTCATGTCCTCGATCTGGGCGACGAAATGCACCGGGGTTCCTTGCGCGTCCCACTCCGCCTTCCGACGGAGATGCGCCGCCCGTTGGATGCGCCATACCGTGATCCCGACGAGCCCCAGGAGCAGCAGTTCGATGAGCGCCACGAGCACTACCCGCGTGCGCCACTGCTTCAGGCTCCTGTACGCCTCTGCTTCGTCGACCTTTGCCACCAACCCCAGCTCCAGCACGCCAGTGGCCCGGAACGCCGCCACCACCGGAACGCCCCGGTAGTCCAACCCGTGGAACACGCCCTGTCCCCCCTGGGCGGCTTCCATGGCGGGCAGCCACCGCGTTTCCTCCCCGATGGCAACCGGGAAGCGCCGTACCTCTGGATAGCGCAGTTCGTTTGCCGCTGCGATCCTGTTCCCTTCGCGCCAGAGGATGACGTATTCTTCCGAGCCGACCGGGTTGGCGAACAGCGTTCTCGTACCGGAGCGAATGTCAACTCGCATGAGCAACGCGTGAGTTGGCGGACCCTCGGCATCCCTGGGCCTGATCGGCGCGAGGATGTCGACGTGGAGCGCGCTATCCGGTGGCAGGGGGAAGGGCGAGGTATGCTGCAGAGCCCCCGTCTCGCGGACGCGGGCAAGAGCTTCCTGCGTCGCCGGGAGCAGTTCCAGCAGCGAATCGGTCGTGACGAACCCAGGTTTGGCGATGTCGAGAAGCGCCAGGGTGGGGTGCGCTTGCGCTCCTTCGAGGGAAGGCTCCGACGTTCCGCCGACGTTCCCCCGGCGCCGCAGCGCCACCGGGCGCGCGGCACCAAGGTCAACCAGGCTGTAGGTATCGGCGATGGTCGCGGCTTGTTCCTGCTGGTCGAGCCACCATTCCCTCAGCAACCGGACGCCTTGATCGGCCAGCCGGTTGAGCCGCGTCTCGACCTGAGCGCGTTCTCGTCTCGCGCGGTACCTGACGAGCGCCCAGCCGATCAGGAAACTCGCGAGGAGAGCGAGCGCAGCGATGAGAATGAGCGCCGAGCGCCGCGGAGCAACGGGACGGACCCTCCCCCCTGTCGGTCCCACTGGCATCGACCCACCCCCCCACGAGGGCGTGCGCGCCCAAAGGAGTCGACTCCGAATGTAACGAATCCGGAACTGCGGAGCCGAGCGATGGTTCTCGCGGACAGCGAAGTCGCTACCCTGAGCCGGAACGGCATTGCTTGCCTGACGGGCGTTTCGGGAGTCTGGTCGTGAACGTGCTGCCCACGCCGAGCGCGCTCGACACGCTGATCGTTCCGCCATGCCACCGGATGATCCGCTGAGCAAGGGGGAGGCTGAGTCCGAGACCGCGCGTATTCGCCTTCATGAAGTCCTCACAGCGGTAGAAGGGATCGAAGATGCGGTCAAGGTCGGATGGCGGAATCCCACGCCCCGTGTCTCGAACGGTGACCACGGCGTCGTTCTCCTCCTCGCGGAGGCTCACCCACACGCACCCGTCACGGGTGTTGAAGGTGACTGCATTGTCCAGGATCTGCTCGATGGCGCAGGTGATCATGCTCGCAACGGCCGTTATGACTATGGGCTTCGGTGGCAGTTCGACGGAGATGCGAATCCCGCGCTGCGTCGCCGCATTCCTGCTCATCGCCACTGCACGTTCGATGCTCTCGGAGAGGCTCACTGGCTCCGGGATGAACGTCCCGGTGTCGGCGCCGATGCTCGTGAACGTAAGGATCTGTTCGACGATATCCCGCAACTGCCGAGCGTTGTCGAGTATCCCGGCGATGAACGTCCGCTCCTGCTCGTCGGTGCCGGCCCCGGCGGAGATGTCGAGCAGTTCGGCGAAGCCGAGCACGGCAGTGAGAGGCGTTCTCAGTTCGTGCGACACGATGGCGAGGAACTCCTGCCTCGTCGCTTCCGCGCGCTTCTGAGCGGTCACATCGCGGAGCACCCACACCGTACCGAGGAGGTCCCCGGCTTTGCCCTCATACGTTGATACGTGAGCTTCGAGGTGTCTCGGTGGTAGCTGAGGTAGAGGGATGTCGAGCACGAGGTCCTTGCTGTCGGGTGGCAGGTCCATCTCCAGCCATTCCACCACCCGCTCCAACTCCGGCACCTCGCGCACACGGCGGCCGAGCACCTGATCGCGTTGCACCGCGATGATGCGGCAGAAAGCCGCGTTCACATCGATGACGCGTCCTGCACGGTCCACGACGAGCACCGCGTCGCCGATGCTGTCGAGGATGCGTCGCGTGGTCTGTCCAGCCACGAAGAGTGCCGCTCGTTCCGCTCGCTCTTCCCTGTATAAGCGCGCGAGATCGGCGGCGTACCGCATCAGCTGCTCATACTCCGTGGTCGGTTTGCCGTCCGCAGGAAGCATGCCGTCGCGAAGCACCGGATGCGGTTCCTCAGTGTGCACGCGGGTCGCGCCTGAGCCGTCGTCGTAACCAATAGAACGATGGTGCAATCCAGTGGCCTTTGTCAAGGTGCTTCTCCTACCTTCACCCGCAAGGTTCCGCGCGGGGAATCCCGTCGACAGGAATAGAGGTACACGACCGCCGTCGCCCCCGCTCCGACCGCCCCCCATAGCCACCACCTGCGGTGCCCGACCCATCGTCGAGACGCACTATCTCCGAGTTGACCGGGAGCGGCAGTTGCATCCCGCTTCTCAAGTCCGCGCACCACCAGGGAATCCGCCCCTGACGGAACTCGTGCCGCCATTACCTCGAGGTCGGGCAGCCAGTACACGGTGTCCGCAACTCCTGCGCTCGTTCGGGCCGTGACGTATGCGCGGCCCACCACCGTTCCTGCGTGGGTGCTGGCGGCTCCTGCGCCGCAGATCATCACCGCGCACAGGATGGCGCTCAGTCCCAGAGCACGTCCTCGATTCCTATCCATCACGGGCCTCTCCTTTCGTCGTTGCGCGTGTCTCGGTGAAGACGATCTGGCGAAAAGGATGCCAACGGGGAATGCTCGTCACCTGCGGACCCCCGCGCAGTGAGTAATCCATTGATTATACTCAGCATCCGCGCTCGCCGCTGGCACCAACCAGCCGGGCCGCTGCTATGGCTTGGTCACCTCCGCACCGGTGGCGAAGATGCCACCGATCGCCTGGCACGTTGCGAGGGGCCTCGGTGGAAAAGGCGAGTGAGCACTCGGCGAGGGGGTACCGATAACAACCCGATAATGATGAACTTATCCCCAGACACAGGAGACGATGCCTCCCGCCCGTCACCGTTTGGCACGGCGATTGGACAAGTGTCCTGCGGGGAGCAAGACGCACGTGCGCAGAGCGTAAAACCTTGCGGGAGCACAGCCATGACTCGACATCGGATCATTACGCGCGCGGCGCTGATCGCGGTCCTTTCGGGCCTGGTCGGGGCGTGCACCCGGATCATGGAACCGGTGAGGCAACCTGGGTTGGAGGTTGTCATTGTATACCCGGACGACCGGGCCGGCGCACGCGCGAAACCGGTGCGCCTGGACACAGCCGGGGCGGTCACCCGCATGGAGCTCGTCGTGACGACGCGAGAAGGCAAAGAAGTCGCGCGACGGCAGTTCACCAAGACCGACGACGGTTGGGAAATCGAGGCGTCCCTCGCACCGGCGAGCGACCTCACCGTAAGGGTGATGGCGTGGCACCACGACGCGCTCATCTACAGCGGTGCCGATTCCGGAGTGACGGTCGAACCGGGGACCGTGACGACCACGACGGTCATCCTCGAGAGCTACCGCCCCAGGGCACACCTTGCTCTCGCACGGAACGAGAGCGGTCCGTTCGCGATCTGTGCGGACCCGCGGGGAAGCGGCGACCGCATGAGCACCGGGGACAAGCTGCGCGTGCGGTACGATTGGGAGGACGACGGGACGTGGGATTCGGACTACCGGTCGCTCATACCGCAGGTGCACCAGTACGCCGGTCCGGGGCCCTACACGGTTCGCGCGGGGGTCATCAACCCCGCCGGGCTGATCACGGAGGTGGTCGAAGAGATCGTCCTGGCCCCGAAAGCGCCACCCCTCAACCCGGTGCTGAGCATGACTCCGCGCGAAGGTGAACCCGGCACGCTCTTCACGGCGGACGCCACCGGCTCGGTGGCAGACCTGACCGAAGCCGACTCCGTCATGTTCCGGTGGGACTGGGACGGCGATGGGGCTTGGGACACCCCTTGGTCGCCGTCGGCGATTGTGCAAGTGCTGCTCGTGGAAACGGGGACCTATCGCGTCCTGATGGAGATGAAGGCGAGCGAGAAGCGCGCCGGGCGTGCGGAAGCATCCGTGGTAGTAGGGCCGTCAACCGCGCCGTCGGTCGTGGCTCGGCTCGTGGCCTCGCCGCTCGCGGCAGGCGTGAACGCGCCCGTGTTCCTGGATGCAAGCGCCAGCCGCGCCAACGGCAACGAAGGTGCGTTGCGCTTTCGGTGGGATTGGGACGGTGACGGGGTGTGGGATACCGACTGGAAGACGGAAAGCTCCGCGTCGGTGACCTACTCGACCCCCGGCGCGCACCGTGCGCAGGTGGAAGTGGGGGATGGATCGGGTCAGTGCGCCTCGGCGTGGGCAGAGGTGCTCGTGAGCACTTCGCGGCACCTTGAGCCGGGTCAGGAGGTCACTATCGACAACGTCCCCATGCGCTACGTTCCAGCCGGGACATTCCCCATGGGCACGCGGAACATGACCGCCGACGAGTTCCCGGTCCATACGGTCAGCATGCGAGGGTTCCTCATGGATACGTACGAGGTGACGAATGTCGAGTACCAGCGCTTCGTCACGGCGACGGGGCATCGTGCACCTCCGCACTGGATCGGCGGTCGGTATCCAGCGGGGCAGGGCAACCTGCCGGTCGTGAAGGTGAGTTGGAGCGACGCAACGGCGTACGCGGCATGGCGCGGCGAGCGGCTGCCCACCGGGGAGGAGTGGGAATACGCGGCACGGGGCAGCGATGGCCGCACCTTCCCGTGGGGCAACTACATGGAGCCCGGCCGAGCAAACTACGGCCTTAACCCCGTTGAGCCCGTCGGGCAGCATCCGCGCGGCGCCTCCCCGTTCGGGTTGCAGGACATGGCCGGAAACGTCTGGGAATGGACCGCGAGCCTGTACCTGCCCTACCCCGGTTTCCTCGACTACATCCTTGTCAACCCCACCACCCAAGGCCACTTCGACGAGAACCGGTACCTCATCTCCGGGAACCCGTTCACCCCGGAGCGCTCTTCGCATCGTGTGGCGCGCGGCGGCGCTGTCGGTATCGACCTCGGAACGAACGGCATCGAGCTTCGCTCAAGCAACCGCGAACCGCTGGACCCCGGAACGAGAGACCGCGTTGTCGGTTTCCGGTGCGTGAGGGACCTCGAGTAGCCCAGAGTGGCGCCCAGCATCCCCGGTCCGCCCTTCTCTCTGTCACCCCCCGTCCCGTCCTCTCGCGTGAGGAGCGGGGCGAATGTGTCCGATCCCGCCCCGGACTCCGGACCGCCGTGCGGCACGGATCGGTGGTCCACCACCCCAATTGATGGTGGTAACACAGCCACCGATTGCGGTCCGCTCACCTGCGGCGGCGGCGTCATCGCTGTGTTCGAGTCCACCATCCCGACCGGCCAGTACGCGGGGAATACGAACATCGCCGCGCAACGGATCGCGCCGGACGGTTCGCTCCGGTGGAGCACTGGCGGGGCGCCGCTCTGGGTATCGTTCACCACGGCGGACGAAAGTCGTCCTGCTGCGGTCGCCGACGGCGAGGGGGGTGTTGTGGTGGCCTTCGAAGCCCACACCGCTGACGGAGCAGCGGCGACCAGCGATATCTGGATGCAGCGGGTCAGCGCCAACGGACAACTCGTCTGGGGAAGCGGCGGACTGCCCGTCGCCCTCACCTCCACTCCGACGAACGAAACCGGCGCACACGGTGGCGTCGTGGTCGCGTACGGTGTCGCTGGGAGCGGTATCTCGGAGGTGAACGCCTGTCTGGTCGCGAGCACCGGTGAGCTGAGCTGGAGCGAACCGGCACGCATCGCCTCTGCGGACCCGGACGGCCTTGTGTACCTGTGGGCAAGCCCAGGGTTGGCGGCGGAACTCGTCGTCGTGGGATCCGCGGCGCAGGAAATCGGTGGACTCGAGCACTGGGTGATAAGCGAGTCCGGTTGCCTTTCGAATCGCACGGTGTTGCCGACGGCTGTTACTGGCGGAGGGCCCGCCGCGGAGCTCTCGGCAACGTTTGCCGCGCCAAACCCCTTCAATGCGTCAACGATTCTGACCTTCTGGGCGCAGAGCCAAGAACCGGTAGATGTCCGCGTCTACAACGCATTCGGCCAGCTCGTGAGGCAGATCCGCCACCAGCCCGTCTCCTCCGGGTGGCAGCGTGTTCGATGGGACGGGCGGACGGATGCGGGGGCGAACGTGGCAAGCGGCACGTACCTGTACACCATCATGCGTTCCGGGGCGGTGGGCCGACCACCGATCGTCCGAGCTTCTGGTCGCGCCACCCTCGTTCGCTGATTGCGCGCAGCGCAGTCCCACTGGGTGGAAGGCGGGTAACGATGGTCCAGACAACCACGAACGGGAAGTTCCTTTCCCGAACTCACCAGCCGGAGCGGGAGTTCGCTCAGGCGATCAAAACCGCGGTTGAGCGGTGTCCGGAGTACGCCGACGCGCTATCAACGCTCAGCGAAGCGCGGTTCACCACAAGGCTTTACGCTGACGCCTGTGGGCAGCTCAAAGCGCAGTACCGCGAAAACTTGCCGCTGAACACCTGCGGCTCCAGCAGGACCATTCAGAGGCCCACGCCAAGGCCGCGATGATCGCCGCCTTCCTTGGGTACATGTCGCGGCGGTTGAAGGCGCCAGCCGAGAGGCTCCACTACCTTGGCAGTACGCTCAGCGAGTCGTTGACGGGCGATCGTGCCGGGCAGGCGAGGGACCTGCTCAGCACCGTGGGTCGGCTGATGCACATCATCACTGATCTCGTGCAGGTTGCCGAGACCATGTGCGAGAATCGCACGCCCCTGGCGCCGAAGAAGGCCGACGGGGTCACATCCAACCCCACTGAAGCCGTCGTGAACCCTGTCCGTCCGGTGCAGCAAGCGATGCCGCTCGGAGCATAGGCGCAGCGCTCAACCGTACGAGGTCGAGAGGAGTCTCCCCATGAACGACATCATCCGGACCGCACATGACGAAGAGCGGACCGAAGCGCCGAGGGCCAGGCTGGAGGAGGCGGTCGCAGCAGCCGTGGAACGCTGCCCCGAGTACACGGATGAACTGCACCGCGTGCGCGAGCTGGCGTGGGTCGCCAGCCTCTACTCGCAATCCTACGCAGAGATGAAACGTCGGTACCGTGCCCTCTCCGACGAGAACGAGCGTGTGCGACGTGCCCACGACGAGTACCGGAACAGGGCGGCCCGTGAGGTGTGAAACGGGGTCCCGGGGAGTGGAGAACTTCGCGCCTTCTTCACCATGACCAGCGGGTCGTCGTCACCGTCGGGAGGTCCGCAGCAGCCACGCGAAGGATGAACTCGCTATAGGATCGGTACCCTCGCTCAAGCTCGCGCACCGTCACGTATTCGGCGGGCTTGTGGGCGCGGTCGATGTCACCGTGCCCCCACACGACGCACGGAAGACCCACCTCCGCGAGTACTCCGGCATCTGTGCCGTAGGTGGCGTACCTCGGTTCCTTCTGGCCGACGAAGTCCGCGACGAGGCGGTACCACGGCGTGTCGGTCCCGCAGATCATTGGCGGCGCCCACTTGACCATCTCCGTCTCGGCGCGAAACCGACGCTCCGGCGCGATGCCCGCTCCGGCATCTTGCTCCTCGAGCTCGGCGATGATGTTCAGGATTCCCTTCCGGTAGCTTTCGAAGTGCTCCATGATGAGCGCGCGGCCACTGACGTTGATCTCGCAGGTGTCCGGCACGATGTTGTCTGCCACCCCGCCGGCGATCCGGGCGACGGTGAATGTCGGCGGTTCGTCCCCGAATGCGGGATGGCGCTGCAACGTCCAGTCCTTGAGACCCTCCTTGAGTCGGGATATGAACCGGACGGCCTGATCGATGGCGTTGACGCCCCTATGGGGTGTGCTCGAATGGCAACTGATCCCGTGAACGCACACTTTCACCGTCATCCCGCCCTTATGCGCTCGCACGATTCCCAGGCCGGTCGGTTCGCCGACGACTGCTCCGACGGCATCCTGGAAGACGTGTTCTGCGCAGAGACTCTTGATGCCCAAGTGTCCTACCTCCTCGTCTCCGGTGATTGAAAGCACGAGCGTAAGCTCGCTCAGGACGTCCGACGGGGCATTCCCACAGGCGAGCACCATGGCGGCAACCTGCCCCTTCATGTCCACGCTGCCGCGTCCGTAAACCCTCCCTTCGACAACGCCATCCCCGCCGAGAGGGTCGTGGCTCCAGAGCGATTCGTCACCCACCGGCACGGTGTCCAGATGGCCGGAGAAGACCAGATGTCGCGGCCCGTGCCCTCGTTCGGCAACCATGTTCACCTTTTCCCCGTGTCCCGGGTGGACAACCTTCTGCTCGTACCGGCGCAGGCGAAAGCCCGATGACTCCAGACCTCCGGCGAGCGTCTCCATCACGGGAATGTTGCTCAACCGGCTCTCGCTCGGCACTGCCACGAGTGCCTGTGTCAGCGCCACCACATCGGATCTCATGAAGCCCTCAGTTGAATACGCGGTCTTGATCGGCGGTCAGCACTGTGGAATTGTCCCCCCATCCGCAAAGGCTCGGCCTGGCAATTGCGCGCGGGAAAGCGGCTCCGGCGCCTGCCATCACGACGGGTTCGACCTCACGAGCTGGTAGTAGGAGGTCAGGGCAAACGCTGAAAACGGCATCGTCAGCAGGTCTATGCCGTGGGTTATCACCTCACGCCAGAGGGCGTGTTCCACGGTGGAGTATACGATGAGACTCGCTACATCCGGGATGACGATCACCAGCAGCAGACCCGCCGATACCGGCCACACCTGTCGCACCAGTTCCAGAGAGCGCAGTATCGCCTTGAACAGGACAAGCCCCTCGATGACCACGACCTGATCGGTGATGAGGTTCACCAGGCTCCAAACGAACACCAACCCGATGAACAGCGTCGGGCCGAGCGGCGAAAGAAGCACGACGACGAACACGACGAGGAGATTCGTGCCGAGCAACTTGAGCGTGACGACAGGTGAGGCACCGAGAAGGGCATCTCGAATCGTCGGTGGAGCGTCGGTGGCGACCGTCTCCCAGGCGAAGCGCACGAGCGCGGCCAGGGCCGGTACCACGACGAGCGTTCCCGCGATGGCGTGCATCGCGGTATCGTCCACGGGAAAGTACCAGAGGAATACGTAGAAGGGCACGAGCCGCACGAACAGGATGCTGAACAGCGCACCGGCGTGCCGAAAGTACTGCCTGAGCGAGATGCAGACGACAGCGCGAAACGAGGCGAAATCCCCCGGCTCGCCCCTCTGGGTGACGGGGCTATGCATGCCGCTCCACACTCATCTCCTCGGGAAGGGGCTTCGCTTCGGGCGGGCATTCTACGGTGCGACGGTGGGTCTTGGCGCGCGACGCGGGGCCGTCTTCTGCCGCGGGAATGAAGCCCGACGGGAGCTCCGAGCCTGCCCGCAATCGAGAACCCGATGGCGCGCTGGGGAACCGCTCTCGCCGCCAGGGCGCGATATCATCACCCGGCGCGCGGTGGCCCGGGACGGCGTCACCGCGTCACTGGAAGACAGCGATGCCAAACAGGACCAGCTCCCGGTCTTCCTGTGCGTTGCCGCCCTTCACGCTTATTCCCGTCTGATGGCGGTAATCCACGCGTAGCGCGACATTCGGCACGAGCAGCCACTTCAGCCCGCCCCCGTACTGGAAGAAACGCCGCCCGTGAGAGGTGGAGTTCTCAACCTTCCCGACGGTCCGGTCAGCCCGGTCCTTGATGTACCCGTACCCGATCATGGCAAAGACGCCGAAGCGCTCGCTGGCCGAGTAGTTCATGAGGAGATTGGCCGCAATGCTGTAGCTCTGACCGGTGCTGTCCAATGCGTCAACGGTGTGTCTGCCGTACCCACCCTCCGCCTCAAGCTGCGGTCCCCAACCGGAGGTGAGTCCCCAGTGACCCAGCACCGTCAGGTCCGAGATGCCCTTCCCCTCGCTATCCTTGTGCTTGACGTACGAGCCGCTGACGCCATACTCCCGGCTTGCGTACCGAAGCGCCGGGACGACACGGCCTTCGGCGCCAGCAAGCTGCGCCGCACCGAGCAGTGCCACAGCACACACCCACCCGAACCGCATGCCTGGCTCCTTACCTACTTGTCGGACTCGCTGACGACATCCCGGTGATGGACGCACCGGTTCCGCCCCGAATGCTTTGCCCGGTAGACCGCCGAATCAGCCGCTTCGATGAAGGATCGCTCGTTCGGGAACTGCTCCACACCGGGTATGAACGTCGCCGCACCAATACTGACCGTGCAGGAGAGGAGCTTCTCCTCCTTCTCGGTTCGGAACCGGACGCGAAGCTGTTCGATGTCCCCCCGCATGCGCTCGGCGAGGACCCTGATGCCTTCCGGAGGCGTCTCCGGCGCGATCAGCACCATCTCCTCCCCACCGTAGCGAGCGACGATGTCAATACCGATCCGCATGTTCGCCGAAAGGCGCGTCGCGACCGCCCGAAGCACGGCGTCACCCGCCTGATGACCGTGTATGTCGTTGAACTGCTTGAAGTGGTCGATGTCGACAAACAGCAGCGACAGCGGCCTGCCGTACCGCGCGGCCCGGCGGAAGTTCTCCGCGAGGCTCTTGTCGAAGAACCCCCGGTTGTAGAGCTGGGTCAGACCATCTCGATTGGCCGTCTCTTCGATCTGCTGATACAGGATCGCGTTCGAGATGACCGGAGCGAGGTATGCTGACGCGAGCACCGCGATATTGACGTACTCCTGGATCTGCTCGTCCGCCCGGAAGTCGTTGAGGTTGAGCACTCCGATCGGCCGATCCTCCACCTTCAGCGGCAGGCATACCGAGTGGGCCTTCTTGTACATCCGGGCCCGTTTGCTCCGCTCGTCGGGCAGAAGGCCGGACTTGTTCACGTCGTCGATGAACAGTACCTGGTGCGTCTCGATGGCCCGCCGCATGATCGGCGTGTTCTCTTCCTTCACGACGATCGGCTCGCGCGGGTCGAGGTTCGGCCTGTTCGTGATGGCGAGCTTGAACTCGCGCCGCGCCGAATCGTAGAGGAACAGGCTGAACGTCTCCGCGTTGACGAGCTCCGGCAGCTTCTCGTAGGTGATGTCGAGGATGGCGTCGAGTCGCAGGTGTTCGTTGATGAGCCTGGCGAAGTTCACCAGTTCGCGCACCTGATCGATTTGGAACGACTTCATCGTCAGTTCCGCCTCGAGAGTGCGTTTGGTCGAAGAGAGCGCCGCGGTCAACCGGCGAAACCGCTTCCGTTCGACGGCGTTGCGCACCGTCTGACTGAGAGCAAGGAGGCTGAACGGCTTCTCGAGGAAGTCGAACGCTCCCATCTTCGCGGCTCTTATGGAGGTGTCGGCGCTTCCCAGGCCGGTGATGATGATAACCTCGGCGTCCGGCGCAATCTCTCTGAACTCGCTGAAGAGATCGAACCCGTCCACGTCCGGGAGATGGATGTCAATCACCAGGACATCGAACTCCTTGGGCCGTTCGAGCAGCCGTGCGCGCCCTTCCTCCCCGGTTCTCCCGGTGACAACCTCGTACTCCACCGCGTCGAGCGTCTCGCGAAACAGCTCGCAGATCTGCTCGTCGTCATCGACGACCAATACCAGGTTTTCAGCCGCCATCCCGGTTCCTGTGCTGTCGGTGGCCCGGCCCCCGGTGGGCTGAGGAATCCGGGCCATACCCCCCATCGCCAGTATCTCGGTCACGACCGGTACCCAGACCTACAACGAAACGAAAGTAACGTGCTCCGTGCGATATAGTCAAGACTACTGCCCCGTTTCCGACCGCTCACGGAGGCTACGCGCCGGCTTGACTTCTCGGTATCGGCGGTCGTACGTTTTTCTGTCCGGTCACGACACGGCACGGAACGAGTTCTCTTGCACCGCTCGACCGGGCGGTTTCCCACCCCGGCGCGCGCTTCACGAGGCTGGCAAGCGCTCCCGTCTTCTTCGCACGAGAGAGTGAGCATACATGTCGCTGCGTCCTGTTCAGATCGGGCTGATCGGGATGGGCACCATCGGCACCGGTGTTGCCCGCCTGTTTCTTGAAAGGGTCGCCAAGCTTCCCTCCCGATTCCCGCGCGGGGTGAGGCTCGCGCGGATCGCCGATAAGGTGCCCGGGAATCGGGGCCTCGCCCTTCCCGACGGCATGTTCACCGAGGACGCGATGAGCGTGATCAACGATCCGAACATCGACATCATCATCGAACTCATCGGCGGAATCGAGCCGGCGCGCTCGCTCATCCTTGCAGCGATCGGACAGGGCAAACACGTCGTGACCGCCAACAAGGCCCTTCTCGCGGCGCGCGGGGAGGAGATCCTTCGCGCCGCGCACGAGCGGGGCGTGGACATCCTGTTCGAGGGTTCCGTTGGCGGGAGTATCCCGATCTTGCGGGCATTGCGGGAGGGTCTCTTCCCGAGCGCGATCCACTCGATCTACGGCATTCTGAACGGTACGACGAACTACATCCTCACGAGGATGGCCGAAGAAGGCGCAAGCTATGAGGCCATGCTCAAGACCGCCCAGGAACAGCGCTTCGCGGAGAGGGACCCGACTTCCGACGTGAGCGGGCAGGACAGCCTTCAGAAGCTGACCATCCTCCTCCGGCTCGGCTTTCACGCGGTGGTTTCTCCTGAGGACATCCTCTGCGAGGGGATCGAGACGATCACGCCGCTCGACATCGCCTATGCTCAGGAGCTTGGCTTCTGCATCAAGCTCCTCGCCGTCGCCAAGTGCCATGGCGACCGCATCGAGGCGCGCGTGCATCCTGCGATGATTCCGAGCACGAGCGTCATGGCGGATGTGAGATACGAGTACAACGCCATCGAGGTTGTCGGCGCGGAGTTCGGCACGCAGGTGTTCTACGGAAAGGGAGCGGGGCAGCGCCCGACGGCGACCGTGGTCGTCTCCGACGCCCTTGATCTTGCAGCGCGCATCCGGGACGGTATCGCCTCCTCTCGCGTCGGCGAGTTGCTCGACGACGGGACGACGCCCCCGCTCGTCGGGCCGGAGGAGCTCATGCTTCGGCACTACGTGCGCCTCGAGGTCGTTGATCGTACGGGGGTGCTCGCGGAGATTGCGCGGGTGTTCGCGGCACAGAGCATCAGCATCGAGTCGGTCATCCAGAAAGGTCGTGCCGCGCGCGATACCGTCCCGCTCATCATCATGACGCACGAGGCGAGCGAGGCGGCGCTGGCACGCGCCATCGAGCAGTTTGGCTCCCTTGCCGTGGTGAAGGGACCCGTGCAGCGCATACGGGTGGAAGAGCTGGCATGACGAGACGACCCGGACTTCTGCACGCTGCCTGGCCCGGTCTGATCCGCACGTACTGGGAGCTGCTGCCTGTGGGTGAGAACACCCCGGTGGTCACCCTTCTCGAGGGGAACACCCCACTCATACCGGCGGTACGGCTTCAGAAGGTGCTCGGCGTCGAAGTGACCGTCCTCCTCAAGTTCGAGGGGATGAACCCTACCGGTTCGTTCAAGGATCGCGGGATGACGGTCGCCATCTCCAAGGCGAAGGAGGAAGGTGCGAAGATCGTCATCTGCGCATCGACGGGGAACACGAGCGCTTCGGCCTCGGCGTATGCCGCCCGTGCCGGGCTTCTCTCCGTGGTGCTCATCCCTGGGGGGAACATCGCGCAGGGGAAGCTCGCACAGGGCGTCATGCACGGCGCGCTGGTCATCCAGGTGGACGGCAACTTCGACGACTGCCTCCGGCTGGTGCGTCAGCTCGGCGAGGCGCGGCCGGTCGCCATCGTCAACTCAATCAACCCCTACCGCATCGAAGGGCAGAAGACCGGGGCGTTTGAGATCTGCGATCAGCTTGGGGGCAGGGCGCCGGACTACCACGCGCTCCCGGTCGGGAATGCCGGGAACATCACCGCGTACTGGAAGGGCTACCGCGAATACTGCGAACGCGGCTACATTGAACGAACGCCGACCATGCTCGGCTTTCAGGCGGCGGGAGCTGCGCCGCTCGTGGCGGGCAGACGGGTAGACCAACCGCAGACGGTCGCCACCGCCATCAGGATCGGTGACCCGGCGAGCTGGGCCGGGGCCATCGCCGCGCGGGACGAGTCCGGCGGCCTCATCGAGGCGGTGACCGACGACGAGATCACCGAGGCACAACTGCTCCTTGCCCGCAGCGAAGGCGTCTTCGCCGAGCCGGCTTCGGCGGCGAGCGTGGCGGGCATCATCAAGCTGGCACACCGAGGCTACTTCAAGGCAGGCGAGACGATCGTCTGCGTGCTCACCGGGCATGGGCTGAAAGACCCGGAGCGGGCGATTGCCATCACGGAGACACCGGTCCGCGCGGCTCCGGTGCTGCCTGCGGTGCTTGACATCCTCGACCGCATGCAGGTGGAACGGCCGCACCGCGTACCATCATGAGTCCCTATCGGGAAGGATGGGAAGAGTTGCCATGGCTCTCATCGTCATGAAGTTCGGCGGAACCTCCATAGCGACACCCGAGCTCATCCTTCGGGCTGCTCGGCGCGTGGTTTCCGTGAAGAAAGAGGGAAACGATGTCGTCGTGGTTGCGTCGGCGATGGGCGACACGACGGACGAACTGGAGAACCTTGCGGCGAAGATCACTCAGAACCCGGTCGAACGGGAGATGGCGGTGCTCATGATCACCGGTGAGCGCATCTCGAACGCGCTCCTGGCGATGGCGCTCAACGATATTGGACAGCCGGCCCGCAGCTTCACCGGATGGCAGGCGGGGTTCGTCACGGACAACACATCCCCTCTGCGCGCCCGCATTCTGAGCGTGGAACCGAAGCGTGTCCGGGAGGCGTTGGACGGAGGGGTCATCCCGGTCGTCACCGGGTACCAGGGCATCACCGAGGGCGGAGACGAGACCGCGCTCGGTCGTGGCGGAAGCGATCTGACGGCGGTTGCACTGGCGTGTGCCCTGAAGGCGGACGCATGTGAGATTTACACCGACGTGGAAGGTGTGTACACCGCCAACCCACGGGTTGTGAAGAACGCGCGGAAGATTCCGCTCATCTCCCACGAGGAGATGCTCGAAATGGCGAGCATGGGCAGTCAGGTGATGCAGGCGCGTTCCATCGAGTACGCAAAGAAGCACGGTGCGGTCATTCACGTCCGCTCGACGTTCAGTGAGAACACGGGGACGATTATCCGGGAGGCAGATGTGTCGATGGAAGCGGTTGTCGTGCGGGGGATCGCGCACGACATGACGGAGGCGAAGATCACGCTGCGCGGGGTGCCCGATCGCCCCGGGGTTGCGGCGACGCTCTTCAACCGAATGGCGCAGGCGAACGTCAATGTCGACATGATCGTACAGAACGTCTCGCTCGACGGAGTGACGGACATATCGTTCACGGTCTCGCGCCCGGACCTGCGCAAGACGATGGATGCGTGTCTGCTCATCCAGCGCGACATCGGCGCGCGGGAGGTCATCGCGGACGAGGAAATCGCGAAGATCTCGGTCGTCGGCATCGGGATGCGCTCGCACACCGGCGTGGCGGCGAAGATGTTCGACACGCTCGCCAAGCGGGGCATCAACATCGAGATGATCAGCACTTCGGAGATCAAGGTCTCCTGCATCGTCCGGGAGTCGCAGGCGGAAGAGGCGGTCAGGGCGCTGCACAGTGCCTTCGAGCTCGACAGTGATCAGAGCTGATCCCCCGCGTGCACGCGGTTGCCTGTGCGATCTCGGTGTGCACCCATCCACGCCCTACCGGACGCGACAAGTGGCCGCGCACCCGTTATCCGAGGCTGTAGAACGCCTCGCGGCCTGCGTACTTCGCCGCGCTCCCGAGCTGCTCCTCGATGCGCAGGAGCTGGTTGTACTTGGCAACCCGCTCGGTGCGGCAGGGGGCGCCGGTCTTGATCTGCCCGGCATTCGTGGCGACGACGAGGTCGCTGATCGTCGTGTCCTCCGTCTCTCCTGAACGATGGCTGACGACGGCGGTGTAGCTGGCGCGCTTGGCCATTTCGATGGCCGCAAGCGTCTCCGTGAGCGAACCGATCTGGTTGACCTTGATGAGGATCGAGTTGGCGACGCCTTCCTCGATGCCGCGTTCGAGGCGTTCGGTGTTCGTGACGAAGATGTCGTCACCGACCACCTGAACGCGTTCGCCGAGCTTCTCAGTCAGAAGTGCCCATCCGTCCCAGTCGTCTTCCGCAAGGCCGTCCTCGATGCTGATGATCGGGTACGTGCTCACCCAGTTCACGTAGAACTCGACCATCTCCTCCGAACTGAGCGTGCGGCCTTCCTTCGTCAGGACGTACTTCCCGTCTTCGTAGATCTCGCTCGCAGCCGGGTCGAGCGCGATCATGACCTGATCGCCCGGCTTGTACCCCGCTTTCTCAATGGCTTCGAGGATCACCTCGATTGCCTCGGCGTTCGACTTCAGCGACGGAGCGAACCCACCCTCGTCACCCACGGAGACGTTGTACTGCTTCCCGGAAAGTACCTTCTTGAGCGCGTGGTAGATCTCCGCGCCCCAGCGCAGGGCCTCGGAGAACGTCGGCGCCCCAACCGGCATGATCATGAACTCCTGAAGGTCGGTCGAATCGACCGCGTGTTTGCCTCCGTTCAGGATGTTCATCATGGGCACGGGCAAGGTCCGCGCCGACGGGCCGCCGAGGTACCGATAGAGCGGCAACCCGGCGTCTTCGGCAGCCGCCTTCGCCACGGCGAGTGAAACGCCGAGGATGGCGTTGGCGCCGAGGTTGCGCTTGCCCGGCGTCCCATCGAGCTGGAGCATGAGTTCGTCGATCGCCACCTGATCGCTGGCGTCGAGCCCCCCGATCTTCGGCGCAATCCTCTCGTTGACGTTCGTGACGGCTTTCAACACGCCCTTGCCGCCGTAGGCCTTGTCCTCTGCGTCGCGTAGCTCGAGGGCCTCATGCGCACCGGTAGAGGCGCCGGACGGCACGGCGGCGCGCCCCATGGCTCCGCTCTCCAAGATGACATCCACCTCGACGGTCGGGTTGCCCCGCGAGTCGAGAATCTGCCGCGCGCGAACGGTTTCAATGATGCTCATCGGAGTACACCTTTCCCAGGAGACTTGTCGGCTTTGACCATTTGCTGGGTGGCCGTGCGAGACGGTCCACGCGATGAACCATACGCTGTGTCACTCCTGTTCCAGCCCCACGGCAGCGCGAAGCTGCCAATGCTCTCATCCATCGAGACGGACCGACACAGGACACTCCGGCTATGAACGGTAATCGCCGTCGTCGGACGGAACCAAGCATTACGGGCCGCTATTCTGCCAGTGGCGCCACCGCAGTCAGCCACTTCATCAGGAGAGGAACGAAGCGCGGGCTGATGCTGCCCGGCGGCTGCTTCGGGTCGGGAACCTCGTCGCTCAGGTCGTGCTTCATACCGACGGCATTCTCGGTCCACGAGAACGGTCGCCCCTCGATGGCGCGTCGGAAACGTTCGATGTCGAGCATAGGCAAGAGCTTGTCCGCCGTGCCCTGGACTGCGAACACCGGCTGGGGCAGCCGCTGGATGATCTCCGGCATCTGCTGGCTGACCGAGAGCCACGCCCGCCAGCACCCGGCGGTGCCGCTCAGCACCGCGGCCGTATCCGGGTATAGACCCGCCCAGAGATCGTCAAAGATGCGCTCCATGCGCGCCTTCGTCACGGAGTCGCGCAGAGGAGACGAGATGAGGATTCGGTCGATGGACCGCGCTGGCGTGCCGATGAGAGCCAGCGCGCATACGTCGCTGCTCATGCGTTGCGCGACCACGGCACCGATGACGCCGCCCTGTCCGAAGCCGAGGATCACCATGCGGGAGGAATCGATGACGCCAAGTTCCCGTGCGCTACGAAGCCCCAGTTGCACCTGCGCGGCCAGTTCGTCCGGGCATCTCACGAGTACGCTGTCGGCGGGCCACGCGTTTTCGAGCGGACGCCACACCGCATAGCCTTCTCGCAGGATGATCTGATGGAGCTGGCCGATTCGCCCCGCCTGACCGTGAGTGCGGTCGGGGTCCACGGGCGGGCCGTCGTCGATGATCACCACGAGCGGAACCGGCTGGTAGCTCTTCCGCGCCGGGACGTCCAACCTCCGAACGACGTGCGTCGGGAGCTCGGGAAGGGGCAGTGTCACCGTATGGGGTTGGAGAGCGACGGGCAGTCCGCACGAGAAGCCAGCGACGGTTGCGCCGAGCAGACCCGGCGTCAGCATGACACGCACGAGCGTTCTGCCCACGGATTGGCGATCCGTCCGATGGTTTCGACGCCGCATCATCCTGTCACGCTCGTGGAGCCTTGCCTCCACCCTCTCCGGAGCAACACGCCTCGCCAGTGCGCCACGTTCCGTGAAACGCCTGATCCGATGAACGGTTCTCTCACGGATATGCACACAGCCTGCCGAGCGATACTCAGTACCGGCACTCCCGCGCCGCCTCGGCGTACACCCGAAGGTTCTCGACGGGCGTGTCGAAGAAGTGATCTGAAGCCGACAGAATGTACCCGCCATCCCGTCCGAAGCCTTCGAACAGGCGCTCAACCTCCGCCTTGATCCGTTCCTTCGAGCCGCCGGTGAGGATGTTGTGTTGATCCATCCCCCCGATCAACGCCAGCCTGCCTGCGCACGCTTCTCGCACCTTCCCGGGTTCGGAGATGTTCCCGCCGACACCCGGCGGAGCAAAGGTCTCCGAGGCGTCGGTCTCGTTCTCGACGATGAGATCGAGGATATGCATCATCCCGCCGCACGTGTGATAGGTCGTGATATGCCCGGCGCTGTGAAGGGCACGGTGAATCTCCCGGTCGTACGGCAGGCAGAACTTGCGGTGCAGCGACGGCGAGATGACCGTGTCGCTCCCCGCCCCGCCTCCGGTCTCGATGAGGTCGAACTTCGCACCGCGCAGCGATTCCTCGATGAACCGGAGCTTCCGGTCAACCAGCGCCGTCAGGAGCCGGTGCACCCAGCCGGGGTTTTCCATCGCTTCGATGATGAGATGCTGCGCGTCCATGAGACAGCAGGCCTGCTGCCAGCACCCGGCCTGATCGCCCCAGACGAACCCGCGCAGAATGCCCCGGTCGCCAACGCGCTCATACTCTGCCGCAACCGCCTTCCTGTCGAGCTTGGCCACCGGCATGTACCGCTCGATGAGTTCCACGTCCTCGTGGTGCTTGATGAGGTACTCGGTGATCCAGGTCGTCTTGCGGTTGCCCTCCGTCTTGTACGTGAGGGCTCCGCCCGGCGTAGTGATCCTGTGGTGGATCACCTTGTGGTCGGGATCGGGGTCCACGACCTCGATCTCGTCACGCCACTCCGGTGACTGGACGAGGTGCTTTTCCGCGTCGGGAATCCAGAACTGACCCATCGCCTCGAAGTACTGGATCGCCGCGTCCATCCCGGTCGCTTCGAACGCGTCGAGCGGGTCCATGCCGTCCATGTACGTGTCGAGGTGGTAGCCCTGCCACTGGTGGATGGTCACCGGCAGCCGGTCCGGCTTCTCCCGATGGAGCGCGAGCATCATCCGTTCCTTCGATGTCATCGGAAGACCCTCCTCACCGCACGACGAGGCCTCAGGCTGAACGCCCTATCAGAGGACGCCGGTAGGTAGGGGCGAGGCATGCCTCGCCCCTACCGTGCATGATCAATGCCCGGCTACTTCCTCATCGGGCGCTCCAACAGGTCCGCCTCGAC
>Ga0315282_10003198_pt1 | contig 29476 bp, 21 predicted proteins | sample YL17G07_20_MG_FD_203693 | JGI IMG/M metagenome (GOLD analysis project Ga0315282, IMG submission 203693) | Sediment microbial communities from Yellowstone Lake, YNP, Wyoming, USA - YL17G07_20 | ecosystem: Environmental > Aquatic > Freshwater > Lake > Sediment | place: USA: Wyoming | collected... | reverse complement strand
GCGGCTGCGGCGAGAAGATGGATGCGGCGTTCGCCGATTGGTGGTATCGCGCGGCGGCCGCGGCGGCCCGCGCCGCGCTTGACGGCAAGCTCAAGGCCATGACGTTCGCCGAGACGATGCAGAGCGAAGGGCTGGAGGGCGTGAGCCTGGATGACCTCGACCGGCGCGCCTTTCGGCCGGGCCCGTCGCCGCTTGATTCGCCGGCGATCGTGGTCAAGCTCGAACCCGGTGCGTTGAAGCTACCGACTGGACAGGTGAGCGTCTCCCTCGACGGCGACTGGGAGATGATCGGGCGCGACGCGGGCAAGGGCAGCGAGGCGGAATTGCTCGATGGCGCGTGGGCGGACGCGATCGCGGCGCGGATTCCGTGCAGCGTCCACACGGCGCTGCTCGCCGCCGGCAAGATCCCGGATCCGATGGTCGGGTTGAACGCGGACATCGCGCGCCAGGCGTGTGAGCGCGAGTGGTGGTTCCGCCGGCGGTTCCGCGCGCCGCGCGGGCTGGATCGCGCGCGGCTTGCGTTCGATGGCGTGGATTACTCCTGCACCGTGTGGCTCAATGGCGTGCGGTTGGGGCGGCATGAGGGGCCCTTCGGCGGGCCGGACTTCGAGATCGGCGGGCTGCTGCGCGCGGAGAACGTCCTGGTGGTGCGGCTTGACCCGGTGCCGCCGGACTGGCGCCTGGTGCTGAAGACCAACGTCGTATACGGATGGCATTACGTCAACCTGCCATCGCTCGGCATCTGGCGGTCGGTGCGCCTCGAAGGCGAGCCCGCGGTGGAGATCATGGATCCATTCGTCGCCGCGCGCGATGCGCAAAGAGGGATCGTTGATGTGTGCGTGACCCTGCGCGGGAAAGCGGCGCGGTGGTCGGGCACGCTGCAGGGAGTCCTCCAGCCGAAGAACTTCCAGGGGCGGCCGTTCCATATCATCCATCGCGTTACTTCGGATCTGCCGCAGCGGGACGTCCATCTGCGCTTCGCGGTTCCAGACCCCAAGCTGTGGTGGCCGGTGAACCTGGGCCCGCAGAATCTCTACCGCCTGAGGCTATCGTTCGTCCCGAGTGACGGAACCGCCGACGCCGCCACGACGACTTTCGGCATTCGCACCATCGAGACGCGCCCGCTGCCCGAGGGGCCGCTCGCAGCGCATTATCGCTGGACCTTCGTTATCAACGGGCGTCCGGTGTTCCTCAAGGGCGCGAACTGGTGCATCCTCGACCCGCTGCTGCGCCTCGACCGCGCGCGGTATGAGCGGTGCCTGATCCTCGCGCGCGCCCAGCACACCCAACTGCTGCGCGCATGGGGCGGCGGGCTGTTGGAGACCGACACCTTCTATAACCTGTGCGACCGCCTGGGCGTGATGGTGTACCAGGAGTTCCCGCTCACCTGGCAGCGGTTCGAGGTGCTGAGCCCGTCGGTAGTGGACGAGACGGCGACGCGCAATGTCCGCCGCCTGCGGAACCATCCGTCGCTTCTGATGTGGGGCGGCGGCAACGAGCACTCCGGGCAGGGGGCGATCATCGAGCAGATCGGGCGCATGTGTCTGGAGCTGGATGGATCGCGGCCATTCCATCGCACCGACCCATACGGCGGCAGCCTGCACAACTATGACGTGTATTGGGGCCGCCAGCCGCTCGATCGCAACCTGTCGCTGACCGCGCCCTTCATCGGCGAGTTCGGCCTCAGCTCGCCGCCGAATCTCGAAAGCGTCCTGCGCTACCTGCCCGAGGCGGAACGCGACGCCTGGCCGCCGCCCGATGGCGGGAGCTTCATCCGTCACACGCCGACCTACGACCGGCTGCACATGGAGATCATGAAGCAGTACGCGTCGCAATTCGCCGACACCGGCACCATGGCCGGCCTCATCACCGGCATGCAGCTCGCGCAGGCGAGCGGCCTGCGGCACACGCTGGAGTTGGCGCGCACCCGCTGGCCCGAGGCAACCGGAGCCTGTTACTACAAGCTCACCGATGTCTACCCGGCGTGCGCGTGGGCGACCGTTGATTGGTACGGCGCGCCGAAGATCGCCTACTGGTTCATCCAGGATGCCTACCAGCCTCTGCACGCGTGCGCGTTGTTCGAGCACCTGACCGTGCCCGAGGGCGAAGGATTGACGGCGCCGGTGTTTCTGCTCGATGACGCGGATGAGTTGAAGGGCGAATGGGCTGTGGTTGCTCGCGCGTTCGACGCCGCGCTGCGCGAGGTCGCGAAGGCCGAGTTTACGGGAGGGGGACGCATCGATCGCGTCCGCCGCGTCGGTGAGTTGGTGGTGCCTGCTGAGCGGGCGCACGGCAGCCCCTTGCTCATCGTGACCGAAGTGCGGATCAACAGAGCAGTGCGCGACAGAACCTTCTACTGGTTGAACTACGCGTCGCGGCCGGGTTGCTTGTTCGCGCTGCCGCAGACGCGATTGGCAGCGCGCGCGAATGGTCAGCGGGTGGTGATCCGAAACGCGGGCGACGTGCCGGCGGTGGGCGTGCATTTCGAGTGCGCGGCGATCTCGGACCGTTTCAGCGCCGATGATTCCTACTTCTGGCTCGAGCCGGGCGAGGAGCGCAGCGTGCGGGTAAGCGAGACCCGGGGAATCAGCGTCGCGGCGTGGAACGCGGGGGCGGTCAAGACGCCGTAGGCCGGGTCATTCAGGGTCGAGATCGCGCGTGAGGCAAGGTCAAGGACCGCAGCCGCGGACTTCACAGCAGCTTGGTGCCGTTGATGAGGATGGAGAATTTGCAGCCGAGCTGGCGGGCGGCGATGCGCGAGGCGACCATGCGGGTCAGGAAAAGCTCGAAGTACTCCATGATGGTGCCCAGCGCGGGGTCGATGTCGAGCCGCAGCGCGATGACCTTGTGCTCGCGGTCGACGTCAAGCGCTGACGAAATCGCCGCGTAGTTGATGCGGTCGTGCGCGTCGAAGGTGTCGGGCGACGGATTGCGCACGCGAGTGCGGCTGACGTCGGATTTGTCGGCGATGGTCACCGCGGCTGCTATGTCCCCGAAGGGTTCCCCGTATTCCTCCTCGTGATTGCCGACGCCCGCCATGATTTCGGCGAGGTCGTCGGGCGGCATGCCCATGGAGCGCAGGATATCGTACGCCAGAAGAACGCTCGTCTCGCCGTGGGTGACGCGGCTGGCGACGTTGCCGATGTCGTGAAGGTAGCCGGCGATGGCCGCAAGCTCGGCGGCGTGGTCGCTGAGGCCGAGGTCGAGGATAAGCTGACGCGCGCGGGTGGCGACGATATCGGCGTGGCGGAAACCGTGCTCGGTGTAGCCGATAAGCTCCATGTTGCGATCGGCCTTGCTCAGGTAGGCGCGAACGTCGTCGCGAGCCTTGACGTCATCGAGTGTGATGGTTTTGACAGTCATGGTGTGTCCTCATAGATGATGGCAGCGCGGGCACAGGCGGTAAGACGATAGGATATTCCATACCACGGGCGACCAATTCTACTATACCCGGTGGCGGCGGGCAAGCCATGTGACGCGGTAGGGCGGGTGTGAACGCGGCGTTTTGGTTCGAACTACGGTCGGGCGGCGCGTCACAGCCGAGGGCGGCTGTGACGCGCTGTCCTTCCGGGCCGGCTTGTCGCGCCGCGACGACATCGACATTGACTTGTGCTGCGCGTTAACAGGCGGCTTGGTGCATATCGAGGCCACCCCGGCTATGATTCGAGGAGATGCACGAGAAAGGGGGTGGTGGTGTTTCGCTCGATCATGTGGAGTGGATCGCTGACATCAACTCAGGCAGTCTGTAAGCGAAGGAGGTTCACTATGGCGCGATATCACGTTGAGTCGCGGCACGCGAAGCGCGACTGCATGTCGGATTTCGATGAGCTGGCGGAGCACCCGATGCTGCTGCGGAAGTTCGAATGGGCATGCCCCAACGGCCTGCACATGGGATGGGCGATGCTGGAGGCGGATAGCGAGGACGAGGTCCGCCGGATGCTTCCCGCCGGGCTGCGCGAGAAGGCGCGCATCACCGAGGTGTGCCGGGTGACGCCGTCTGAGGTGAAGTCCTGGCACGAGATGTAGATTCCGCCTGCGGGCGGCGCGAACGGGCCGTTTGGCCCGCCGATCACGAGGGAAAGGAAGACTATGGCACGATATCACGTCGAAGCGAAGCATACGAAGGAGCAGTGTCTCGCCGACCTCGACCAGATGGCCGCGGCGCCACAAGTGCTCGACAAGTTCGAGTGGGGCTGCATGGCGGGCGATCACACCGGCTATGCGACGGTGGAGGCGGGGAGCGAGCAGGAGGCCATGAGCATGCTGCCCGCCGAGATGCGCAGCCGGGCGCACGTCGTCGCGGTGAGCAAGATCACGCCGGAGCAGATCAAGTCCTTCCACCAGTAGATGCAGCCGCCGGAGCTCAGCCCAGTGGGCGGGAGACGGCTCAATCTCAGCCGGCTGGTGTGTCGCGGCCCGGGGTTCGAAGTAGGAACCCCGGGCCGGCCTATTTTTGAGAGAAACCGGCGAGAGAACCCGCCAAGGCACACAGGCACGAAGGTGGTATCGGTGGGCTCGCCAGGCCGCTTGGCGGCGGCACGTGCCGGCCACCCGTCGCCCGTTCGCTACACCTCATACACCCGCTGCCAATGCTCTGCGAAAGCGCGGAAGCGGCCTTCGGCGATGGCGGCGCGCGCGCCCGCCATGAGGGCGAAGTAGAAGTGCAGGTTGTGGTAGGTCACGAGCCGCGCCGCGAGAATCTCACCCGCCTTGTAGAGATGGCGAATGTAGGCGAGCGAGTGGTCGGTGCACGCCGGGCAATCGCATGCGGGGTCAAGCGGCGAGGGGTCGCGCTCGTACTGGGCGTTCTTCAGGTTCAGGCGGCCCTGGCTGGTAAACGCAGCGCCGTTGCGGCCGAGCCGCGTCGGCAGCACACAGTCGAACATGTCCACGCCTGCGGCGATGGCGCGCAGCATGTCGGGGGGCGTGCCGACGCCCATCAGGTAGCGCGGCGCCGCGTCGGGGATCGCGGCGAGGGTGTGGTCAAGCATCTCGAACGTCAACTCCTTCGGCTCGCCGACCGAGAGGCCGCCGACGGCATAGCCCTGGAAGCCCATGGCGCCGATGCGTTCGGCGCTGCGGCGCCGCAAGTCGGGGTGCATGCCGCCCTGGATAATGCCGAACAACGCCTGTTCCGTGTCGGGACGAAACGCGCCGACGCAGCGCCGCGCCCACGCGTCGGAGCGTTCCGTCGCCCGCTCGGTGGCGGCGCGATCCACAGGATATCCTACCGGTTCGTCCAGGGCCATGATGATGTCGGCGCCGAGACGCTGCTGCACCTCGATGGCGCGCTCGGGCGTGAAGAAGTGCTCGGAGCCGTCGAGGTGCGAGCGGAATGTGACGCCCTCATCGGTGACGCGGCGCAGCGATTCGAGACTGAAGATCTGATAGCCGCCGCTGTCGGTTAACAGCGGCCGATCCCAGTTTATGAAACGGTGGAGGCCGCCGAGGCCTTCGACGACTTCGACCCCCGGGCGCAGATAGAGATGGTAGGCGTTGCAGAGGACGATCTGCGCGTCGAGGTGGAGCAGCTCGCGGCGGGTCATCGCCTTGACCGTCCCCTGGGTGCCGACGGGCATGAAGGCAGGCGTCAGAACGTCGCCCGCGCGGGTGGCCAGTCGCGCGGCGCGGGCGGCGGTATCGGAATCGCGGTGGGTGACGTCGAAGCGGAGCACGAGTTGGCCTGTTCGGCCCGCACTGGGGAGTCTCCTGTGTCGTGCGTTGCGGGGTCGCCGCAGGAAGTCCGGCCCGTCCGGGTGAAACTGGTGGCGGTGCTAACGAGGTTCGTACATTAGAGTGACAGCCCATTCGATTCAGAGGCCTCCCGAACGAACCTGGTGACACTCCGTGTCACTCCGGAGTTGCGCTGCGGCGCAACTTGGCGACGCTCCGGCGCCGCTCCGGAGTCGCGCTGCGCGCGACGCACGTCCGGAAGAGTTCTGGCGCGACCAAGAGCCGCGCTCCGGAAAGGCGCCCACGGCGCCTTGCGGTATCAGCGCAGTGTTGCGCCAATACACGAAACTCCATAGGAGGTGACGATGACGCGACGCATGTGGGCGGCTGCGATTCCCGTCGGTCTTCTCGTTCTCATCATCGTTCCTGCCGCGCGAGCTGAGGCGGGACAGAAGGGAGTGACCATCATGAAAACAAGCTACAAGGGCTGGCCGAACTGCTACCGCGTGACCAACGGGACGATCGAGCTGATCGCGACCCAAGACATCGGCCCGCGGATCATCCGCCTGGGTTTTGTCGGCGGCGACAACATGTTCGGCGAGATGGACGACCAGGCGGGCAAGACGGGAGGCGACGAGTGGCGCATCTACGGCGGCCACCGCCTGTGGCACTCGCCTGAGGCCAAGCCGCGCTCGTACTTCCCCGACAACTTCCCTATCGAAGTCAAGGAGGGGCCGAACTCCCTGACCCTAATCCAACCGACGGAGAAGACCACCGGCATCCGGAAGACGATCGAGGTCACGATGCAGCCGGACCGGAACCAGGTCGTGGTCGTGCATCGGCTGCGTAATGACAACCTATGGCCGGTGGAGCTGGCCCCGTGGGCGCTGAGCGTCATGGCGAAGACGGGGCTGGCCATCATCCCGCAGCCGGCGCCGGTGCCGCACGAGCAGGCGCTGCTGCCGGCGCGCCCGCTTGCCCAGTGGACCTACACCGACATGAGCGATCCGCGCTGGCGTTGGGGGGCGAAGTACATCACGCTGCGCCAGGATCCGGGGATAGCGGCGCCGCAGAAGATCGGCGTCGGCAATCACGAGAACTGGATCGCGTGCGCGGTGAAGGGAAACCTGTTCGTGAAGACGTTTCAGTACCAGGAGGGCGCGACATATCCGGACTTCGGCTGCACCATCGAGGTGTTCACCAACGCCGACATCCTGGAGGTCGAGACGCTGGGGCCGATGACGAGGCTCGAGCCCGGGCAAACGGCGGAGTATACGGAGAACTGGTTCCTGTTCAAGGGCGTATCGGTCGCGAACGATGACGCATCCATAGATGGCGTGGCGCTGCCGAAGGTGAAGGAGGCCTTGCGCGCGGCGGCGGGATAATCCGCGCGCATCCACGCATGCAAGGGAGGGTGCTCGCTTGTAGGGCGGGGATTCCATCCCCGCCTTCCGGTCCGGACGGCGGGCGTATGTACGCCCGCCCTACAAACGCTAGCCCGAATGGCCGCTGTCCGCGCGACCCACACGCGGTTTCTGTCCGGTGGAGGAAACACTAGTGCCTCGGCGAAGGGCAGTGAAATGCGGTGACGCCGCAACGTGGTCTGACAAGGAGCAGGATGGATGAGCAGTGACGTGGTGAAGTTCGGTATTATCGGGTGCGGAGGTATCGGCGGGCATCACGCCAAGACCATCGCGGCGCTGCCCGGCGCGAAGCTCGTTGCGGCGTGCGACATCCGGCCCGAGCGCGCCAAGGCGCTCGCGGAGAAGCACGGCTGTGAGGGGTACGATGACTACGCGACGATGCTGGCGCGCGATGACGTGCAGGTGGTGAACGTATGCACGCCCTCGGGCCTGCATGCCGACAACGCGCTGGCGGCGGCGGAGGCCGGCAAGCATGTCATCACCGAGAAGCCGATCGACGTTTCGCTGGAGAAGGTTGACCGGCTGATCGACCGGTGCGAGAAGAAGGGGGTGAAGCTCGCGTGCATTTTCCAGCATCGCTTCGATCCGGACGCACGCCGCGTTAAGCGCGCGATCGAGGAAGGCAAGTTCGGCCAGCTGCTGTTCGGCAACGCCAGCGTCAAGTGGTATCGCGCGCAGAGCTATTATGACAGCGATGAGTGGCGCGGGACTTGGGCGCTCGACGGCGGCGTGTTGTCGAACCAGGCGGTCCACTATCTCGATCAGATCGTGTGGTTCATGGGCGATGTCGCGGAGGTCACGTTCGCGGAGATCGGCACCAAAGCGCGCGACATGGAGGCCGAAGATATCGGGCAGGCGACGGTGCGGTTCAGCAACGGGGCGTGGGGCTCGATTCAGGCCTCGACCCTGACGTGGCCCGGGCTGGCGACGCGGATCGAGGTGTGCGGCACGAACGGATCAGCGGTGCTCGAAGGCGACCGCCTGGCGTTCTACAAAGCGGAGGGCGAGGAAGAGCAGGTCGAGGCGCAAGCCGCGTCATCGGTCGCCTCGGCGGACCCGGCCATCGGCGGCTTGACCGGGCACGACGCGCAGATCGCGGATTTCATCGCGGCGCTGCGCGAGAACCGCGACCCGGCCGTCACCGGCCGCGAGGGGCGCCGCAGCCTGGCGCTACTGACCGAGATCTATCGCAAAGCGACGGGGCGGGCGATGTTGGGAGGGAAGTAGCAAACATCCGGACGTCGCGCTGCCTATGCAGATGAAACGCTCTTGCATCCGTTCCACGATGGCATGATGATCGAGGCCGAGATTCTTCACTGCGCCGGCGCGGCCGTCGCCGCGCTCCGGAGCGGTGCAGAGCACCGCACGGCTCCGTTCTGAATGACGATCCGAGCCAATGGCGTTTCGAGCGCGGCACGCAGCAGCCGCCACACCTGTCATTCACAGCCCCGACAACATCGGGACGGGATATCTACAGTTCATCCTGACGCGCACCATTGCCACCACCCACCAACAACCTACCCCGCCCGCGCCTCGCGCCCGTAAGCTGGACGCTGAATCTCGCAATGGGGGCGTACGGACTGACGCTGTTCGCGGTCGGGCCGTGCCTCACGTCCATCGCGCGGACCTTTCGCGTCGCGCTGGGCGATACCGGGCTCCTCTTCACGGCGTTCTTCATCGGCTTCATCGGCGGGGTGCTGGCGGCCGGATATGTCGCCGAGCGGGTGGGTAAGCGGAAGGTCACGGCAACCGGCCTCGCGATACTCGCCATCGGCCTGTGGCTGCTCGGCGCGAGCCCAGGCCCATTCCACCTCCCGCATCTCTGGTGGGCGTTGGGCGCGATGTTCATCATGGGCATCGGCGGCGCCGGGATCGAGTCCACCGCGAGCGCGATGGTGGCCGACGTTAACCCCGGGCGCGAGGGGTTCGCGCTCAACCTGATGCAGGCGTTCTTCGGCTTCGGCGCGATCGCGGGGCCGATCGTGGTTGCCGCAGTGCTCGCGCGCGAATGGGGATGGCAGACGCATTTCGTCATCGCCGGAGCGGTGGCGGCGGCGCTGTTCGCCGCGCTGATGGCGCAGAAGGCACAGGAGACGCCGCCGGAGCCATTGGCGCTGCGAGAACTCGGCCAACTGGTGCGCACTCCGGCGCTGCTGGCATTGTGCGCGGCGATGATGCTCTACGTCGGCTCCGAGGTCGGCTACACGGGTTGGGTGAGCTCGCTCATCGAGAAAGGCATCGGCGCCAGGGTTGAGTTGGCGGGGCAGGCGGTGACGGCGTTCTGGGTGACCATGACCATCGGCAGGCTCGCGGTGACGTGGTTGGTCGAGGTCATGACGCCGCGCCAGTTGATGCTCATCATCGCGATAGGCGGGGCGCTGTCGAGCGGGTTGACAGGGCTGGCGCCGACGCCGGGGGTCGCGATCGGCGCGGCGGCGGTGGCCGGGCTGTTCTTCTCGGGGGCGTTTGGGCTGATTCTGACCGCGGCGAGCGACCGCTTCACGCGGCGGCGCGCGGCGGTGTTCAGCCTTATCATGACCAGCGTGGGGGCCGGCGGGATGACGCTGCCGGCGTTGATGGGTCTGCTGGCGCAGGCGACGAGCCTGCGATGGGCGATGCTGGCGCCGGCACTAGGTCTGGCGACAATCGCGCTGCTCTTCGCAGGGCTGAGGCCGTCGGCGCGCGGCGGCACGCGAGGCAATTGACGCCCCGACTGAGCCGGCTAAGTGACAGTCCTGGGCCGAAGTGTGAGCCGAGACGCGCGTTCCCTACTCGTGCGAGATGATTGGGGTGCGTGAGGTCCCCCCGCGGGTGTCGGCGTCGGGTTTGCCCTGGCGCAGCGTGCGGCTAACCACGCGCGGATGTAGGGATAGGCGATGCGGTAGACTGTCGGCTTGAAGTCGTCGACGTGTCCGCAGCCTGCAAGCCGAATGAGGCTGACCTCACAGCCGAGTGCCCGCAAGGTCCGGGCGGCGAATGACGCCTGCTCGAACGGCACCACACGGTCCACATCCCCGTGCACCAGGAGCGTCGGCGGGAACGCGCCGGTTGCCTGCCGCAGCGGGGATCGCACGAGGCCGGAGGTGCAGGAGGTTGGGCCCATGCTCAGCATCAGCCAGGGATTGTCCAGCGTCCCCGGATCATGGACGCCCGAGAGCGCGACAAGGCCGCGGACCTGGTGCGGTTGCATTGCTGCCACAGCCTCGGCGAGCAATGCGCCGTAGGAAATGCCGATGAGGAAAACGGGGCGATCGCGCGAGAAATCCCTCGCCACGGCCTCGACATCCATGATGGCCGCAGGATATGGCGCGCCTGGAGCCAGCCGGTAGTTGACGTTGACAACGCGAAAGCCGTCACGCGCCAGCCAGCGCGAGAGCGCGGTTGGGGCGGGCCAGCTCTTGTCGCCCCAGACACCGCAGCCCCCGTGGACGACCAAGACTGTCGGGCAGCCTACGCCGCCGGACCGATCGCCCGGCGGCATGTAGACGTTATAATCGCGAAAGCCCGAGTCGGCGCGTGTGGAGGAAAGGTCTGGACCACGCCCGGCAAACCACACGCCCAACGTTGCGAGGCCTGCGGCGGTCACGATAAGCACCAACGCTGCGGGACGTTTCGCCATCATCTTCCCTGGTCCGCTCATTATACCATCGCGCGGGCAGCGGGAGCGCCGAGCGGATCCAGGGGGAGTGACGGCGCTGTTGGCTCGCAGGTTGGAAATGGCAGGGCCCAAGGGGGCGCTGGCTAGGCCCCGTAAGGGCCGCCATCCCGGCCCACCGGGCCCAGGGACATCGCGGCTGCGACTCGTCGGATCTTAGCGACCTGCCATACCAGTTTCTACGTGCTGGGTAGTTTGAAAAACTGCCCCAACAAATATCACCCCACAAGTCGCCCTACTCCGCACCCGCGCTCGCCCAGACCGCCACGTCGCCAAAGTGATCGTCGCCGGCGTCGGTGCAGCGCAGGCGAAGCTGGGCCGCGCCGGTGATGTCGAGGGCCAAGCCCGCCGCCGCGCTCGCCCACGTCATGACGCCCGAATCATAGATGCGCGTCCACAGCGTGTCGGCCGCCTTCCGCGTGTACACCTCGAAGGTCGCCGAGCCTTGCGGATTGTCGCCCGCCGGCACCTCGATCCCGATCCTCGCGCGAAACCGCTTCCACCCGCGCCCGGCAAGGTCATAGACGGCCTCGGAGTCGTGGTTGTTCGGCTGCGGGTCGAGGGCGCCGAGCGGATGCATCACCAGCCCCTTGCGGTACGCGTGGCCGGCCAGCGTGAGGATCTGCTGGGCTCCGTATCCACGGTTCTTGCCGACGCCGCCGTGGGCGTGGGCCGACACCTCGCGGAGATCGCTGAGATAGGCGCCGCCCTTGGCCGGTTTGATGCGCTCGTCGTACGTCGGCGACGGGTTCTTCGGAATCTCTGCGGTGATCCCGACCGGCAGGCCCGTGCGCGCATCAAAGAGCTCCTCATTCGCCTTCGGTCGCGCGAGGCATCGCGCCACGGCACGGCCGGTCCTCGCGACGAGGGCCGGAAGCGATGACTCCGGCACGCGGTCGAGCATCTCATTGTCGCGCCACACGTTATCGCCTTTGTTGATCGTGAGCCGCTGCACGTCATAGACCAAGTTGCGCTCGATGAGCGCGCCGTCCACCTCGTCATCCATGTAGATGCCGACCGCGAGGCCGCCCTTCGGCGTGCCGGCCACGATGTTGTCGCGAATGACGTTGCCCAGCCCCGGGCACCACATGTAGATGCCGCCGCCGTCCTCGAGCTGCTGCATGAAGTTGGTGACGACGTTGTTCGCGATCAGGTTGAAGCGCGCGTGGAGGAACTTCTTCACGCTCTCGCGCGTCAGCGGATCGCTGCCGATCTCGTCCCAGCGGAACTCGCCGCCCTTCTCGGCCGCGTACATGTTGAAGTACACGATGGACATGCCGCCGGCGAGGATGCCAATGTAGGGCATGTCGTGGATGTAGTTGAAGGCGACGATGTTGCGCCCCGACTGCGGCAGGCCGATGCCCGCGGCGTTCCACGCCGTGCGCCCGCAGTGGTGGATGTGGTTGTGCGTGATGACGTTGTTGTGGCTGACGTCCTTCGTTCCCGCCGGATAGCCGGTGACGCTGACCCCACCCGCGCCGCAGTAGGCGATCTCATTGCCCGCAATGCGGTTGTGCTGCGCGTACTGGCCCAGGCTGATCGCCTGCCCCTCGAGGTTGAGGAAGCGGCAGTCCTCAACCGCGCAGCCCTCGGCATTGGTGAGCGCGATGCCGTCGCCGGCCTGCGTGAAAGTGAAGCCGCGGAAGATGATCTCCCGCGCCCGGCGGTCGCCCTCGTCCTGCCCCTCGATGCGCACCAGCGTCTTGACCGCCGGCGCGACCATCTCGGCCTTAGCCATGTCGACGCCCGCGGGCGGCAGGATGTGAATCGTCTTCTCCAGCGTGTTGGTGCACCACTCGCCGGGCTCGTCGATCGCGTCAATCACGTTCTCGACGCGGAACGGGTCGTTCTTGTTGATGTGATAGGCGGCGGGCGCGGCGAGCGTCGCGACGCGGTTCTTCTCATCCACCGCCTGAAGCGGGATCACCTTGTTGACCCAGCGCCAGCTCGCGAGGATGTTGATTTCGACGTCGCCCAGATTCGGCCAGTCGCGGATGTTCACGCTCTCCGGATAGTGGACCTGGATCGATTTCTCGCGGACGTGGCGGTCGTCGTGCGCGAAGCCATCGGTGGTGAGCGGCCACTCGCGCCAGTTGTCGGTGTTGGGCTGACGCGAGCGCGGCTGCGCTCGGCCGTTGACGAAGAGCTGGCTGAACTTCCAGGGCTTGCCGTCGAGGTCAGGGAGCGGCGCAACCCAGAGGCCGTTCGCCGCCGGTCTCCAACCGCTGATTCCGCGCCCGCCGGTGATGACGACCTTCTCGCCCGGATAGGCGGAGTAGATGATCGGCGCGCCGGGGACGCCGGAGTCGCGCGAGTCGAGGGCGAGGGGCTGGTCGAGGGCATAGGCGCCGCCGCGAACGAAGACCGTGGCGCCCGCCGGCACCATGCCTCTGCCCCTCAGTTCACGGATGCGATCACGCGCGGCGGTAAGTGTTGCGAGTGGGCCGTCACCACCTCCGTTGGGCTGGGCCAACCGCCCGCTCCAGGCGTCGTTGCCGCTGGGGGCGACATAGAGCATCAGTGCGGCTGCGTGCCGGGACGCAGCGCTTCGCGCCGGACCAGATGCGCCGATGGCGGTCGAGGCCGCCGCCGCGCCGGCTAGCATCGGCACAATGGCGAGGCACAGCGTCCATCGAAAATCAAAGCCCTTCATACTCTGTATGATTGGCCGAGCGAGGCCGCATTACCTGTGCGCAGGATGGGAGTCAACACACTCTTCCGAAGCGACAGGAAGCCATTGTCCAACGTCCCATCAAATCAGCACGCCGATGTCACCGCCACGCGTTGCGTACCTGTTCACTGCAGGCTCTGTTTGCCCTGCTTCGTGCGCTTGACTGGCATATACGCCGGTGCTATGATGCGCGGCGAGGGGGAGGTTACGCACGCACGCGCCGGGCGCGTTCGGAACGTGCCGGCCGCGCCAAGGAGGTGCCCCAGTTGCGCCCCAGAACGACGTTCGCATCTCTGGTTCTCTGCTGCTGCTTCGTGTTCGCTGCTCCCGCATGCGCCGGCCAGACGCTCGTCGTTGACCTGTCCCAGGCCGACGCGCCGACGCAGATGCTGGTAACGAGCATCCAGGGCGTGGTGAATCGCGATCCCGCCGCTCTAGGCATCTATGTCGTGCGCGGCCCGCAGGACGCCATCTGGCTCTCGCTCTACCGCGGCGATATCGCAACCGTCACCCCGGACGAACTCGTTGCGAAGGTCCGTGACCGGTTGGCGGGGCAGGTTCTGTACGATCCGGCGCAGGACCATTCGGTCAACCTCGCCGCCGCGGCTGCCGCGATTCTCAACGCCGCGCTCACCACGAAGGACCTCGGCCTCAAGACCCTCCTCGATGCGCGTGGGAAATGGGCGGACCGGCTCGCCGCGTACCGCTACGCGGTGGCCCAGGTGCTGCCGGAATCGGCGACCGACCGCATTGCCCTTATCGGCGCGGATCGCACCGACCTGCGCGATTACCTCGCCAAGGAGCGCGTGCTCGCGGTTGATCTCGACCGGCGCGATCGGGAGCAGGCCGGCCTCCTGCGCGAAATCCTCACGCGGCTGAAACCGGGCGCCCTGGTGTTCGGCGCGCCGGAGTTGGCGGGTGACGCCGAGCTCCTGCAACTGCTCGCGGAGCGCCAGGAGCTGTTGGTGCCGGTGTCGTATGCTGCGAACCTTTCGTTCCATTCCGCCTACCCCGCCTTCGCGCCCATGCGCCAGCCCACCCGTCTGGCGCCGCTCGCATATCAGACCATGGTGACATTCGTGTATGAGGGCGGCACCGACCTCGGATTCGCCCTCGGGCCGATGCGCGCGCTGTGGGACGATCCCGGCCGCGGGACGGTGCCGCTGGGGTGGACGATATCAGCGGCCCTGCTCGACCTGGCGCCGCCGGTGTTCCAGAGCTACTGCGCGGGCGCGTGGAGGAGCGGCAGCGACGAGCTCGTGCTTGCGCCCAACGGGCCGGGATACTTCGCCCCGAGCGCGACCACGGAATGGAAGCCGGTGCTCGACCGGCTGGCGCCGTGGGTGCGGGCGGGAGACCTGCGCACCGCGGCGCTTGCCGACACCGGACCGGGAGAGGGCCTCCAGCGCGCGTTGGCCGAATACGCCAAGGCCGGCGTGCGCGGAGTGCTGGTGGGGCCCGGAACCAAGATCTCTTCGGGTCTCTATGGCAGTTTCGCCGTGACCACGCAGAGCGTTCGCGCGACCGATACCTTCGAGACCTTGCAGGGCATCCGGCGCGCCGCGGAGACGAGCAAGTATGTCTATGTCAGCGTTGACCCGGCGTCGCTGACGCCATCGGATATCGCGTATATCGTCGGGCGTCTCGGCCCCAGCTACATGGCGCTGCGACCGCAGGAGTTCCTCGAGGCCGCGCGGCAGACCACGGCGACGCGCGCGCAGAAGCCGAAGAAGGGCACCGCGACGATCACCGATATGTCACTGCGGCCGGAAGCCCCCAAGCCCGAGGACCAGGTCGAGTTGCAGGCGACGGTGCGGTCAGAAACCAAGCTCGACTCGGTGCAGGCGGTGTACACCATCGCGGGCGCGCGCGCCGAGTGGGCCGTGACGCTGACGCTGGGGCCGGATGACGGCTACTCGGGGTCACTGCCCCCGCTGCTCGGCGGTGGCAAGGTCAGCGTGCGGGTGCGGGCGGCGGATGCAGACAATCGCATCACGTGGTCCGAGCCCATGACCTTCGAGGTGAAGGCGCCGGACGCCGACGACGATGCGCTGAGCGATGCGGTCGAGAAGCTCTTGCGCGCCGATGCCGCGAACCCCGACACCGATGCCGACGGCTGGCGCGATGGCAATGATCGTCAGCCGCTGCTTCCCGATCACTTTACCGCGACGTATCTGTGGCCGCTGGCGCCGCCGGGAGATGCCCCATACATCACCGAAGGCGGCGGCACGGTCAGCGAGGGCATTCGCAGCATCAAGGGCGACGAGACGGCGGTGTACGAACTGCCGCTCTCGGGCGCGCCCGCCGGGTCGCGCGCGTTGTTCCAGGCCGCCGTCGGGGGCGAGTACCGCGTGGAAGCGTCGAAGGACGGCAAGCAATGGCAGGACGTCGGCTCCGCCTCGAGTGATGTCCCCATTGCGCCCGGTTCGTGGGAGATTCCCGCGGACTACTTGGCAGTGGGCACCCTACGCGTCCGCTTCTCTTCGGTGCGGCCAGGCAGCACTCCGGAGCGCAGCGAAGCGGCGCCAGCTGGCAAACCCGAGGGCGGCGCGCCGGCGCGGCTGGCGGCGCTGAGCATCGCGGCGCATCCGGACGGCCCGTCGATTCTGATGTTGGGAACTGATCCTGAGTACCCCGCTGTCGGAATGCGGACGTACGCGCTGGCGACAGTGTTCGATGCCGACGGCGTTGCGGGCGCCAAGCTGAACTACAGCATTAACGACGGCGGAACCATCGCTGTGCCCATGCAGGAGCGCGGCCGGTCGCAGGTGTTCGCGGGGGAGGTTCTCGGCGCGACAGACGGCGACAATGTGACCTACTGGGTGACCGCCACCGACGGGAAGGGCAACCTCTCGGCCAGCCGCATGTTGAGCTTCCACGTCGGCGTCGTCCGCCAGGAAACGATATCGCTGCTTCCGGTGCGCGATTGCGAGGGCCCGTGGCAGCTCGGGATCGAATGGCGCGGCTCGCGTTGGAGCCCGGCCAAGGATTCGACGGACACCGCGACCATCAACATCACCGGCGGCGCGTACCGCGTGTGGGTACTGGCGGCGCCGCGCGGCGGCGGCATTCGGGTCGGCTTCGACGGTAGGCCCATGGGCACGACCGATGCGATGGCGCGCGATGGATGGCAGTCGCTGGCTACGGTTGACCTGGCGCGCGGGAAGCATGAGGTGAGCCTGACTTCGACCGACGCGGCGCGGTGCGGCTACGCGCAGGTGCTCGTCACCCAGGACCGCCGCACGACTCCGCCCGAGGGCGCAGTGCGCGATCTCTACAACAGCCTGACCGTCATCACGCCGCTGCCCGGCGATACGGTGGCAGGGCTGGTCAATATCGGGGCGACGGCGACCGGAAATGTCGCCGCGATGGAATGCTCGGTGGACGGCGCGAACCTGGGGCGGCAGACCGCGGCGCCGTATCGCTTCCGGTGGAATGCGCGCCGTGCCGCACCGGGGACGCACACGATGGAGGTGCGCGCCTACGACCATGCCGGCAATCTGCTGCTCACGACCACATTGCTGGTGGAGATTGGGAAGTAAGAGCGTGTGTGAGAAGCCCCTATCGGATCATGCTTGATGCAGGCGTACGCACAGCCCACTGTAGGGCGGGGCCGCCTGGCCCCGCCATCCGGAATCCGGCGCGCGTGGGCAGGCGCGCCCTACAGGCTTCTCGCACCTGCGAAAGCCGGAGGAACATGAACCACCCATCCCCCGATTTCAACCGCTTCCTCAAGGTCGTGCTGCGGCAGGGCGAACCCGATCGCGTCCCCTTCGCCGAGCTCTTCCACGACGGCGAGATCATGTCCGCGATCCAGGGGCCGCCGCCCGGGAATGACCTCGATGCAAGCGCGGCATGGCGTGTGAAATTCTGGCGCAACATGGGCTACGACTATGTGAGCCAGGGGCTCGATGTCGGCTTCTCGACCCCCGGGTTGACTGCCGCGGACACCGCAGCTCTATCCCGCGGCCAGCGCGGGTGGGTGAATGAGGCGATGGGGCCGATCACGACCTGGCAGGAATTCGAGGCGTACCCGTGGCCGGAGATCACACCGGCCGCGTTCCGCAGTCTGGAGGCCGTGGGCCGCGCGCTGCCCGAGGGGATGAAGGTCGCGGCGATGATCCCCGGCGGGCCGCTGGAGAACCTCACGTTCCTGATGGGCTTCGAGTCGTTCAGCTACGCGCTGGTTGACCAGCCGGATTTGGTCGCCGCCATCGCCGATCGCGTCGGCGAGATTCTGCGCCAGGCGGTCGAGAACACCGCGAGCATGGACTTCGTCGGCGCGCAGTGGCTCAACGATGACATGGGGTTCAAGAACAGCACCCTCGCTTCACCCGAGGTGCTGCGCAAGTACGTGTTCCCGGCGCAGCGGCGCATCTGCGAGATCGCGCATCGCCACGGCAAGCCGGTACTGCTCCATTCGTGCGGTAAGCTCGACGGCATCATGGACGAATTGATTGACGATGTCGGCATTGACGCCAAGCATTCCTTCGAAGACGTCATCATGCCGGTGTGGGAGGCGAAGGGCAAGTGGGGCAAGCGCATCGGGCTGCTCGGCGGGGTTGACATGGACGTGCTCGCCCGAGGCAGCGAGGCTGAGGTGCGCGCGCACACGCGCACGTGCATCGAGAAGTGCGCGCCCGGCGGCGGGTGGGCGCTCGGCTCCGGCAACACGGTGGCCAACTATATCCCGGTCGCCAACTTCCTCGCCATGCTCGATGAAGGGTGGCGGTGCGGGATCTACCGGCGGACGTGACCTCGCATCCCCGGGGCCTCGTGCGGCACGGCGGCGGCGCGCGCGAGTCCGGTTGTAGGGCGGGGATGCTTTGGGCTTCGAAGCCTTGGCGAAGGAGGCCCATCCCCGCCGTTGTCTCCGACGCCGGGCGTGTTGTGGCTGCACGGCTACGGCAATGTCTTCGAGGTGACGCTGCAGCCGGGCGATCAGATTGACGTCGAGCCCGGGGGTTGGATCTACAAGGACCGCAGTGTGCAGATGCAGACCATCTTCCAGAAGATCTCGACCGGGTTCCTCGCCAGCGCCGGGCAGCTCTTCTGGAACCGGTTCACCGGGCCGGGGCGCCTCGCGATCCAGTCCATGTACATGCACATGCCGACAACGGAGTAGCCAATCTCCCGAACGGCGGTGGGATGTGAGAGTCGGGGGTTAGGCCCCCGTACAGCCGGGTAAGGCCGCGGACGGGTCATTCCGAAGATATGCGCGGAATCTCGGGATCGACTGGCCGCACCAAGACCCCTCGCCGCGCTCGGGGTGACAGACGTACAGCCGTAGGGGAGGGACGTGTTTATGCCCTGGGGCAAAGCGAGGTCTCTATGGACGACAGCATGAGAGTCGAGGAGAGATACGAAGACGTGCTCCAGAACATCGAGTCCGCGATCGTCAGCATCTACCGCGGCCACCCGGAGCTGTCCGACTACGGCGTCATGCGCGCGCTGGAGGCGCTCATCGATGCCTACTCCGGAGAGAAGATCGGACGGCCCCCTCGTGCCTTCCGGCTTTCCGATCTCGAGGCCCGACTCAAGGACGGCGTACGCGAGATGTGCGAATGGCGTCTGGGTCGGTCCGACCCGTTGCCGGCTGAGGTCGAGCCGATCAGCGTGGACGAGATGATTCTCTGCCTCAAGCGAATCCTCAAGTCGGTGAACCGGTGGAACAAGGAGGGCGGCAGCCAGGGCTACCTGGACTTCATCGTCGAGTACGTGATGTGATTTGTTCGCGCAGTACGTCACGGCGATGTGGAAGCGTTCCGCGGGTGCCGAAGTGCCGCCCATCTCGCGGCTGTTGTGAATGGGGTGAAGCAATCTCACCTCCACCCCGCCGAACGGTAGATGCCTTCCAGGATTTCCATCACCGTGACCGCCTGCTCGGGCGCGATGATGGGCTCGACTTCACCGCGGACCGCCGCGATGAAATGCTCGACGATGTTCTGCTCGGGCGATTCGTCGCCGGTGACGCGCGTTGAAGTGTAGAGCGGCCCATCCTTGCCGAAGAGCCGGACGCCGTCGCCATCGAGCACCGCCGCACCCTTGTCGCCCATCAACTCGATGGCCATGACTGACGGCCCGTGACACCCGTAGCTCGCCTCCAGCTCCAGCAGCGCGCCGTTCGACAGTTTCGCCATCCCCGCGGCGTGATCATCGGCATCGGAGGCAAGCCCGGTCCCCGCGAGGAACGACGGCAGGAACTTGTTGTAGGCCGCGCCGAGCACGCCCTCGACCTTCGGGAAGCCCATGAAGTACAGCGCGAGATCGCACATGTGGCATCCGAGGTCGAGCAGCGCGCCGCCGCCTTTGGCGCGCTCGTTGAATCAGTTGCGGTTGTAGGTCTCGCCGTCTGCGCGCGACATGGTCGGCGGCGGCAGGCCCGGCAGTTGGCGGCGGTACACCGCGCGCGCCAGGTATACCTCGCCCAATGCGCCCTCGTCCGTGAGTCGCTTCAACTGCTGCGATGTGCGCCAGAAGCGATAATTGAACGAGACCATGAAGACCTTGCCGGCCTTCTTCGCCGCATCGGCCATCTGGCGCGACTCGGCGAGGGTGAGCGCGGGCGGCTTCTCGCACAGCACATGCTTGCCCGCCTCGAGCGCCGCGACCGCGACCGGCGCATGCAGCGCCGCCGGCAGGCAGATGCTGACGGCGTCAATCTCCGGGTTGGCGACGATCTCGCGCCAATCAGTGCTCGCGTGCGGCACGTTCCATTCCTTCTGACGGCGCGCCAGCCACTGCTCGGCGATGTCGCAAATGCCCGCCAGTTCGGCATGGGGCGACCCCTGGTACACATTCGTATGGGCGCCCGAAATCGCGCCCAGACCGATCACCGCGGCTCGGATCTTGTCGCTCACGTCGTCCTCCTCGTCTCAAATGGACCGCCCCTACTCGTCGGGGCGAACGTGTTATGAACCACAAAGACACGAAGCCACCAAGGGAACGAACATCCCGGATCCGAACCAGCGACGCTGCGCACGCGACCGCCGCGGCGGCGATGCAGCCTGCCCCTGAGGAAACTCTCTTCGTGCCTTGGTGCCTTAGCCCGGATTATTCATGATCATCTCAAATCATGTGCAGCATGCACAATGAGTCTTTGGTGCGGCTTCGCCGCATCTCCGGAGCGCCGCTTGCGGCGCCAGACATGAATAATCCACGTCCGATCTTGGCGCCCCGATCTATCGGGGCGCTCCGGAATCCCGGTGCGTCGGGATCACGCGGCGCGGATGCTGCGTCCTCCCGCCGACGCGCTCGGCAGTATGGATAATCCAGGTTAGTGGTTATCTCGCAAACTCTTCGCGATGATCACGGGGTCGGCCCGGAGCATTTGTTAGGCGTCTGCGCCGGAGATCGCCACGCGAGGTACTCCTCGACGACCAGCGCCACCAACGGATGGTCATCCCCCAGGCCTAAGATGCCGGGGATCGCGCCCTCCGGCCCTTGCGCCTCCAGTCGCGTACGCATTTCGACGGACTGCGAGTCATTCGGATGATAGTAGCGCAGCGCCGCAGCCATCGCCCGCGCCAACTCGCGGCACGGCAACCCGTATTGCATCGCCAGCTCCGCGGGCGCCACCAACCGCTCCGCCCGCGACAGCTTGCGCAGCGGGTCTCGCACCACGCGCAAGATGAGGTCCTTCAACGCGGCCACCGCGCCCCGCGCTTCTAGCGTGTACCCATATTCGCGCGCTTCGTCCAACGCGAACCCATAGTGCCGCGATACGACCTGCGCGAGTTCCTCGATCGCCCCGCTCACGTGTTCCATCACCACCGGATCGGCAATCGCCTCATGGATGTACGTGTGCCCGCGGTGAAAGCCCCAATAGCCACACACCGCATGCCCGCCGTTGTGGAGGAAGAACTTGCGGGTGAGGCGCGCCTCCTGGTTGGTGACCAACTCCAGGCCCGGCAGCGGCACCGGGGGCCCGATGAACCCGGCAGCGTCGACCGTCCACTCGTTGTAATCCTCGGCGATCATGTCGAGGGGGTTGTCAACCGCAAGCGGCACCACGCGCGAGACCATGCAGTCGGGAAAGCCGACGCGCCCGCCGGCATACGCGGCAGCTTCAGGGGACAACAGGGGCATGACCATGGACCTCAGCGCGGCGCCGCTGTGCTGCATGTTCTCGCAGCACACGATATTGAGCGGCGTCGCGACCCCGGCCACATGCCGTGCCGCGATGATCTTCGCCACGAGCGGCGCGATTTCGGGCAGGTTGTGGCTGAACACCGCGGTCAGTATCAACGGAATATCGAGCGCGTGCTCGACCAGTGCCGCGTTCTCGCCTACGTGATAGGCCTGATAGCGATCGGCCGTGATATCCCGGACCCCGCCCGGGCCGTGAAGGTGAACGGTGTACCGTCCCGCATCTCTGAGGGTCTGAATGAGACGCGAGTCGCGGTCAACGAGGACGAGCTCCCACCCTGCCTCATAAGCGAGTTCGCCGACATGGCCCCGGCCGGTTGACCCCGCGCCCACAATCATGACGCGCCTGGTCACTCCGGCTCCTCGCGACGATAGTCATCTTCGACGCGGACGACGTCGTCAAGATGCGGGGTTTGCACCTCGATGAGCCGCGTATCTTCGAGCGCCTCCAACCGATGAACTTGTCCGGGGGCATGCTCGAGGATGTCGCCCGGGCCGCAGATCGCCGTCTCCATCTCGCCCTGCGCGTTGGCGAACTCGACCTTGACGCGGCCGGAGTCAATGTAGATGTGCTCGTGCTTGCGGCGGTGGTATTGCAGGCTGCTGCGCTGCCCCGCTTTGATGGTGATGATCTTGAGGGCGTACTGCTCGGTGACCGCGACCCACAACTCCGAACCCCAGGGCTTGGTGACGGACTTCGCCGGTTTGACGAGCACGAGGTTCTCCTATCTGCGCTGCGGCGCCGTATTGCGACGCCGCCCACACTGTACCGCCGCGACATAGGGAAGTCAATCCGGTGGCGCCGCGTCGGTCTGATCATTCAACGGGACCGCGCTTGAGGGACATCGGTGTGGCTTTCACTTGGTGGCGCGGCCGTCTCGGCTGCGACCTCCTTGAACGTGAGGTTGGCAGGCGAGACGCCTGCCCCACCATGATCGCTTACCCCAACGCCAGAACGAAGCCCTGGACTCACCAAGCGTGAGAAGGAGTCATGCCGCTGCGCGCGGCATACGGATATCGCGCAGCAAACCGCGCCGCTGATGAGGGCGCATGGGCGTAGGGAAGAAAGGAACGCGCATGAGAATCGGTTTTCGATCCGACGGGTCAGTGAAACATCTGGAGCTTGCCAAACGGGTCGGCCTGCCGGTGATCGAGCTGGGCTGGACGCCCGAGATCCGCGTCGAACTCGACGACATCGAGCGCCGGCTTAAGGATTTCGGCATCGGCGTCTCGGCGATTCTCACCGGCGAGCATCACGACCTCGACGGCCTCAAGTTCGCGCTCGACTGGACCCGCCGCCTCGGCGCGTTCGCGTTCGTCACCCACCCCGAACCCATCGCCCTTCACGACACCGAGAAGGCTCGCGAGTTCGCCGCCCTCTTCGCGCCGGCAGCCGACCATGCAGCGAAACTCGGAGTCAGCCTTGCCGTGCACAGCTGCGGGCTCGGCCCGGAGCCGTGGGACGTGATGTTCGCGGCGGTGCCCGCGCTCACGCTAAAGTACGATCCCTCGTTCTCGCTCGAAGCCGGGCGCAACTACCGCGGGGAGATCATCAAGTACTGCCCTCGCATCGTCCACGTGCACGTCAAGGACGAAATGCTGCTGGGGCGCGAGACCGACTTCAGCAACGGCATCATGCGCTACCAGTACGTCCCGGCGGGGATGGGAGACATCCACTGGGGCAGCGTCATCGCGCTGCTATTGGAGGGCGGTTACCGCGGCGACCTTGCGATCGAGACCCATTCGTCGTTCTGGTGGGAGCACGTCGAATGGGACCTTGCGCTCTGCAAGCGCCATCTGGAGCAGTTCATCCCGCCGACGGGGTGAGGCGCCTCCCCTCCCCGCGACATCGGCCGTCCAACCTAGCGCGCATTATGCATGCGCGCACCATCGCGCGTAGGATGCACGCTCTTCAAGCGTAGTATGAGTAATCCAGGCTAGTGCTGTCTTGCAGGATCGCTGTTCCCACTGTGGGTGACTCTGACCCTGCTGGCATAGTCACCCCGTCTTAGCGCCCGGCCCCTTCGTCCGTCACTCAGAGCCCTTCGGCTTTGTGTCATCCTGAGCGCCAGCGAAGGATCTTGGTGTCGCTCAGGGTAAACTCCGCGCCTCGCGCGCAGCGAAGTTTACCCGCCTGTGGCGGGAGTCTGCTTGTCCGCTCCGCGACAACAAGACTTCCATTGTGGCGCCTCTGGGTGCGGGGTGAACAGCAGATTCTTCGGCCCGTGTGCGGCGAGGTCCGCCGCTCCGGAGACGCGGCTTCGCCGCGTCGCAAGTCGGGCCTCCTTCGACTCGGCCTCAGGACAGGTCTGAATGACACAACGGTGGGCCCAACATGCTGTGAACAATCCGCTCCGCGGCGCACGCAACCTGTGTCATGCGCGCCGGCTGTACGGCCGAATTGGGCGCGGGGTCGCTGACTCCGCGAGTCTCGCGGCCGCTGGCCCTCCGGCTTCGCTGAGGATAGAGGCGGCCGCGCCCAAGGGGAGCGCGGCCCTCCCCTCGACCCAAGGCCCTCGCCTTACCCCTCCCCTTCGATTACGATCTTCCACACGCCCTCGGCGCCCTCGCGCAGCATCTTGATGCCCTCCTCGACGCGCTCCAGCGGCAGGTGGTGGCTGATGATGGGCGCGACCTTGATCTTGCCCCGGCTCATCAGCTTCAGCGCCGTCGGGAAATCCCAACAGAAGCCGAGCGTGCCGAGCACCGTCAACTCGTCGAGCGTCACCGCAGTCAGGTTGAACGGATCGGTCTCGTTCCCCGACCAGCCGATGAGCATGATCGTCCCGCCGCGCTTGACGAGGCCGGTCGTGGCGGCGAGCGTATCGGGATGCCCCACCGCCTCGATGACGCAATCGGCACCGATGTCGCCGGTCAGCCGCATCACGGCGGCTCTCAGATCGTCTTTCGTCGGGTTCAAAGTGTGATCGGCCCCGAGCTGCTTGGCCACGTTGAGCTTGAAGTCGCGGAGGTCGGCGATGAGCACCTCGGCGCCCTTGTTGAGGGCATGTTGCATCGCCAGCGAGCCGATGGTGCCGCAGCCGATGATGACGACGAAGTCGCCGACGCGCAGGTTGCAGCGCTCGACGGCGTGGAGCGAACCGGACGCAGGCTCGGCGATGGCCGCTTCGTCAAACGGAACGTTGGCGGGTTTGCGATGAAGGAAGCCGGCTTCCGCGATCACGTATTCCGCCAGCGAGCCGGGCACCTGATGGCCGGTGATCTTGAGGTCGGCGCAGAGGTTGTACTTGCCACGGCGGCAGGCGGGGCACTGCTTGCACGTGAAGAACGGCTCGACGGCCACCTCGTCGCCGATACTCCAGTCCGCGATATCGGGCCCGAGTTCAGCGACCACGCCCGCGCACTCATGGCCGAGGATGATCGGCCATTTGATCATCGGGTGGTGGCCGGTATAGCCGTCCACATCGGAACCGCACAGCCCGGTCGCCTTGACCTTGACCAGCGCCTCGCCCTCGCGCGGCACCGGCTTTGGCACTGGCTCGATGACGATGGTCTCACGCGCGGTGCATACCGCGGCTTTCATGGTGTCCATGGTTGTTTCCCTCTTGGGGTGCCGAGGCTGTCGGCGATATACTGCGTCGGACCAGCCGCCGCTTGCTCCCCTGCGCAGTGACCCAAGAAGAGTATTCGACGCGGCGACGAATACCACTCCATGCGTATCCCTCGCGAGCAGTTCGAGCATCTCGTTGCCGAGGCCATCGACGGGCTTCCCGCCGAGTTTGCCGAGAAGCTCGACAACGTCGAGTTCATCGTCGAGGACTCCCCCCGCCCCGAGGACTATGGCGAGCGCGGCGTCCAGCCCGGCGGGCTGCTTCTCGGCGTCTACCGCGGCGTGCCGCTGACCGAGCGCTCCGCCTTCGCCACTGCCCCGATGCCCGACGAGATCACAATCTTTCAGCGCCCCATCGAGCGCATCTGCCGCACCCCCGAGGAGATCATCCGCGAAGTGCGCCACACCGTGCTGCACGAGATCGCCCACCACTTCGGCATCTCCGACCAGCGGTTGACGGAACTGGGGTACTGACTCGGCGGCGGGCATTGCCCCGATTGTGCGCCAGGCTCGACCTTCATGATCGTTTGTGCGCCCAATGTGCAGGGGAATCCGTCGGTAAATGTAGTATAGACGCTCCATTGGCTGGCTGGCGTGTTGACCGCAGCACAGTTCCGTGACTGGCAGTCCTCGCTGACTACATGCACGTGAGCGTGGCGATTAAGTGGATAGCGTGCCGGAGTATCGGCCTCGCCGTCTGCAACTTCATACCATCCTGTGGGAGACCGCATCGTGACCGAGAACCAAACACAAGCCGCCGCGGCGCCGAGATCGGGCCGGCGCAAGCTCCTCGCGATACCGGTGCTGATCATCATCGCGGTGGGCGTGCTCGTATTCTGGCTCATGCACCGCGGGTGGGTGTCGACCGACGACGCGCAGATCCAGGGCAACCTGGTGCCCATCAGCCCGCGCGTGGCCGGATACGTTGACCGAATCTATGTGAAGGAGAACGAGCCCGTGACGCCGGGCCAGACCCTGGTGCAGTTGGACACCCGCGACCTGCAAGCGCGGCTGCACGCGGCCGAGGCGAACCTGGCGGCGTTGATGGCGCAGGCAGCGGCGGCGGGGACGCAGGTATCGCTGATCCAGCGCACCGCCACGGCGGGCCAGGAGCAGGCGGGGGCGTCGGTGGCGGCGGCGGGGGCGGGGGCGCAGGCGTCGCGCAGCCAGATCGCGGCGGCTGACGCGCAGGTGGCTGCGGCGCAGTCCAACGCGGCGGCGGCGCGGGACATGATAGCGGCTGCTCGGAGTGATGTTGCGGCGGCCGGCGCGCAGATTGATGCGGCGCGCGCGGCCGTCGATACGGCGCAGGCGAACGTGTCGTCGGCGCAGGCGCAGGCAACGCGTGCGGCGGCGGATGCGGCGAGGGTCGAGCAGTTGTACGGGCAGGGCGCGATATCGAAGCAGCAGATGGATGCAACGGAGGCGACGAACGTGAGCGCTCAGGCCGCGCTCGATGCGGCCCGGCAGGGCGTCAAGTCCGCGAGTGCGGCATGGGAGCAGGCGAAGGCGCGCAAGGCGGCGGCGGATGCTGGGCTGAAGCAGGCCGCGGCGCGGGCATCATCGGCGCAGGCGGTGGCCGACCAGGCGCGTGCGACGGCGAAAGCCGCGCGCACCGGGCTGTCGGAGGCGCAGGCGCGACTGGCAGGGGCGCGGGCGGCGGAAGCCGGGGCGAGCACCGCGCCGCAGCAGATCGCCATCAGCACCGCCCAGGACAAAGCCGCGGCGGCGCGCATCAAGCAAGCTCAGGCGGAGATCCGCGCCACGCGGCTTCAGCTCTCGTACACCACGATCACCGCGCCGGTAGCGGGTGTGGTGAGCCAGAAATCAGTGGAGCCGGGTCAGTTCGTCCAGCCCGGCCAGCTTCTGATGGCGGTGATCCCGCTGAGCAACGTCTGGGTCGTGGCCAATTTCAAGGAGACCCAGATCGGGCACATGCGACCGGGGCAGCAGGCGATCATCACAGTAGACACGTATTCCGGACGCGAGTTCTACGGTCGCGTTGACAGCATCGGCGCCGCCACCGGCGCCAAGTTCAGCCTGCTGCCGGCCGAGAATGCCACGGGCAACTTCGTGAAAGTCGTTCAGCGCCTGCCGGTGAAGATCGTCTTCGACCAGCAGTTGCCCACAGGGGTCGTACTGAGGCCGGGTCTGAACGTCGTCGCCCGGGTCGACATACGCGCGACGCGCCGGTAGCGGCGCCGTTCTCAAGTCGCACGAACGCGGAATCCCCTTTGCCTCTTGGCATGCACAATGACCCAGGATAAGCCACCGAAACAGGCCGTCGATACGCTCGGCGAGGAGGGTTGGAGCCCGCTTGCGCCGGCGGGTATCGTCGCCATCTCGGTCATGCTCGCGACGTTCATGGAGGTGCTTGACACGACGGTAGTCAACGTGTCGCTGCCTCACATCGCGGGCAGCCTTTCCGCGGGCACCGATGAGACGACCTGGGTGCTCACCTCCTACCTGGTGTCGAACGCAATCGTGCTCCCGGCGACCGGCTGGCTCAGCCGCATCTTCGGGCGTAAGCGGTTCTACATGACGTGCGTCGCGGGCTTCGCAATCGCCTCATTTCTGTGCGGCCTGGCGCCGTCGCTGATGTGGCTGGTGGTGTTCCGCATCATACAGGGGTTCAGCGGCGGCGCGATGCAGCCCATTTCCCAGGCGATTCTGCTCGAAAGCTTCCCCCTGCGCCGGCGCGGGATGGGGATGGCGATCTTCGGCATCGGCGTCGTGTTCGCGCCCATCATCGGGCCGACGCTGGGGGGCTGGATCACCGACAGCTACAGTTGGCGCTGGATCTTCTTCATCAACGTCCCCATCGGCATGCTGGCGCTGCTGCTGACGCAGATCAATGTTGCGGATCCGCCGTACCTGCCGCGCGGCGTGGGGCGGGTGGACTACTTCGGTCTCGGCTTGCTTGCCGTCGGCATCGGCGCGCTGCAGGTCGTGCTCGACAAGGGGCAGCGGGAGGACTGGTTCTCGACCGGCTGGATTCTGCAACTCGCCATTGTCTCCGGCGTATGTCTGATCGTGCTCGTGCTCTGGGAACTGCGGGCGAGACAGCCGATCATCGACCTCAGCGTTTTCCGCATGCGCAACTTCGCGCCGGGCATCGTGCTCATCTTCACCCTGGGCATCGCGCTCTACGGCAGCCAGGTGCTGCTGCCGATATTCCTGCAGACGCTGCTGGGGTACACGGCGCTGCAGAGCGGGCTCGCGATGTCGCCGGGTGGCATCGCTACCGTGCTGTGCATGCCGTTAGTGGGCTACCTGGTAGGTCGGCGGGATTCGCGGTATCTCGTCATCTTCGCGCTGGTGATGGTGGGGGTGTCCATGTTCATGATGTCGCGCTACAACCTGCAGATCAGCTTCCGGGAGGCGGTGTATCCGCGCATCGTTATGGGCGTCGGGCTCGCCTTCATGTTCGTGCCCCTGGCCACGGTGTCGTTCTCGTTCATGCCGCGCGCTCAGACCGGCAACGCGACCGGCCTCTTCAACCTCATGCGCAACATCGGCGGCAGCTTCGGGATCGCGATGGTCACCACCACCCTGGCGCGGCGCGCGCAGTTTCACCAGGCGCGGCTGGTCGAGAACATCTCGCCCTACGATCCTCACTTTCAGGAGATGTCGCGGGCCGCGATTGCGAAGCTGATGGCGGCAGGGCAGCCGCTGCTGCGGGCGCAGCAAGAGGCGGTCGGAATCGCCTACTCGCAAGTGCTCCGCCAGGCGACGGCGATGGGGTTCATCGACTGCTTCTGGCTGCTGGGCGTGGCGATGGTGGTTATCATCCCGGTTGTGTTTATCATGCGCCGCGCGCCCAAGGCCGGCGCGCCCGGGGCCGCGCTGCACTGGCCACAGTCCAAGTCACGCCACTTCGCCTCAGCGCGCACGACCTAGCTCGCGCCGCCCGCGCCCCGCACCCGGGTTGGCTCTTTCCCACGAGGACAGCCCCGCCAGCCCGCCGAAAAGAAGGATCGGGGCAAAATGACGCTTGCTCCCGACTGGCGCCACAGGCAATCGGTGCGCCGGTTCCAGAAACCACGCGGAGTGCAACCACCAGTGAACCAACATCGCGAACTTCAGGAATGGGTGGACGAGGTAGCGCGTCTGTGCCAACCCGATTCCGTGGTGTGGATCGACGGGTCCGACGAGGAGAACGAACGCCTGACTCAGGAAGCCATTGCCGCCGGCGAGATTGTCTCGCTGAACCAGGAGAAGCTTCCCGGCTGCCTCTACCACCGCACCGCCGTCGATGACGTCGCGCGCACCGAGGACCTGACATACATTTGCACGACGCTGCGCGAGGACGCCGGTCCCACCAACAATTGGAT
>Ga0315282_10003197_pt1 | contig 29476 bp, 29 predicted proteins | sample YL17G07_20_MG_FD_203693 | JGI IMG/M metagenome (GOLD analysis project Ga0315282, IMG submission 203693) | Sediment microbial communities from Yellowstone Lake, YNP, Wyoming, USA - YL17G07_20 | ecosystem: Environmental > Aquatic > Freshwater > Lake > Sediment | place: USA: Wyoming | collected... | reverse complement strand
TAAGGAACTCACACGACTATCGCCGTGTGAGTTCTCTCCACACCCTTCACCGACTGGATTTTCTTGATGACGAGTTCGGATAGAGAGCTCATATTCGAAAGTTCCAGGTACGCTATCACATCATACACGCCGGTCACTGCGTGAACCATTTTGACACCGCGGACGTTGGCGATAGCTTTGGCTACTGCCCGCGCTCTTCCTAGCTCCGCTTGGACCAGAACGTAGGCCTTGACGACCATAGAATACACCGGAGTATCTAGCTGAGCAGACACGGGCTACTTAAAGCGAATTGAAGCAAAACCACCATGCCCTCTCATGCTACTTTGAGGAAACCCAAAAATATGCAAGGGGCGTCTATACTATGTGATTGAGATGAAATCGGGGCATCTGGCGAAGATCGCTGTAGTCATGCTCGTTCTAAGTGTAGGCCTTGTCTTTCTATCAGGGCAGTCCGCTCAGGTCAGAGCAGATCCCTCGACGTACGATTGGTGCTACCCGTACTATGGTTACTATGACGCCACGTACTACTGGTACTACTACGGTTACAATCCGTACTATTACTACTACAGCTACCCCTACGACTGCTACTACGGATACTACGGATACCCATACTACTATGGCTACGGGTACAACTACTACACTCCACCGTCCAAGTATCAGTTGACGGTGACCACGGATCCACCCAACGTCGCATCTGTCAGTGGAAGTGGAACGTACGACCAAGGAACTTCAGCATCGTTCTCGCTAAGTCAGAACACCGTTCAGGTCTCTCCCACAGCTAGGTACGTCTTCGCACATTGGAGCGGCGACTATTCCGGTGTCGGAACAAGCGGCTCGATAACCATGAATGACGCTCGCAAGGTAATCGCGGTGTATCAGCTGCAATACTATTTGGACGTGAGTGTTCAGCCTCAGGCTGCACCGTTACCTCAAGGAGCGGGATGGTATAACGCGGGCGACACCGTGACTGTGAACGCTGTGGGTCAGATGTTAGGTGGCGACGACGGTAGTAGGCTTGTCTTTCAGGGATGGAGTATTGATGGAAAGACGCCGCAGCCTGGCGTTTCTCTCATGGTGAAGATGGATTCACCGCACGTCGTTACCGCGGAGTACAAGCAGCAATACTATCTTCAAGTATCAACTGACCAGGGAGTCACCTACGGTCAGGGTTGGTATGACGCTGGTTCCACAGCGCAGATCTACGTATCAACGCCGGTAAGCACGAGTTATGGTGTCAGCATCATCTTTGACGGTTGGCAGGGCGACCTGCAGTCCAGTAGCCAGTCGACTACCGCCCTTATGGATAAGCCGAAGGCAGTCATCGCCTCGTGGCGTTCCGACCCCACGGTACTCAACCTTACGATAGCGTTGGTGATAATCGCCGTTTTCCTGGCAGGAGCAGGGATCGTTGCGTACGTGGCAGTGAGTAGAAAGCGTTTTTCGCAACGAGCATTGACCATAGCTCCAGCAAAAACCCAAGCAGCCATGGCACCATCATCTCCGCCTCTGGCAAGACAGGAGTCTGTGCCCCTCAAGAAGAAGAGCGTGCGTCAGCAAGACGCGGACCAACCAACTGCCAAGGCATAGCCTACTGACACATCTATGTCCGCGATCACACTGAAAACATACTGCAAGCCCCATAACTAGCTCCGCCTCAAGACCATGAGATGTGCTCTAGTTGAACCTTGATGAAATCAGGAAACAAATTCCCATCGTTGCTAGGAATGCATATCTAGACAATGCTGGCGCTGGCTTGCGCGGAATCTGAATCAAGACTTGATCTTTGCCATGAAGGTCTCAGGGACGGCCGGGCGATGTCTCTGGCAGTAGTATTCGATCTTTCCGAACAGTTCGACTTCCCATTCTGCGTCCTTGCCACATAGCGATATGCCGCAGATCGGTCTTGCTTCCGAGTTTCGAGTACCATTGGCGGTCAATGTTTGTTCGGCGTATTAGAGCGCGATGTTTTTCTAAGCTCTTTCGGTTTCTCGCTACAAACCGAGGACCATATTCGGATGATTGATTTGAGGGCGCTTCAAATAAGCGGAGTTGCCAAGAATTTCGGTGACGTAGTAGCAGTCAGTGACGTGAGCTTTTCCGTTGAACAAGGTGAAGTTCTAGGATTACTTGGTCCTAACGGGTCGGGCAAGTCTACGTTGATGAAAATCATTGTTGGAATTCTGAAAGCTGATAGAGGCAACATCCAGGTTTTCGGCGCGGACGTGGGAGCGGATCCGTTAGCAGTGAAGAAGATGGTTGGATTCGTTCCCGAGAGCCCTCGACTGTACGAGTTTCTCACGGGAATCGAATATCTAGACTTCGTTGCAGATGTGCACGGACTGGACGCCCATGCCAAGCAGGAACGCATAATGGAATTCCTGAAGGCCTTGGATCTGGAAGGAAGAGAGAACGAGCTTATTCACGGCTACTCGCAGGGCATGAAGCAGAAACTCGCGATAATTGCGGGCCTTCTTCACAAGCCCAAGATATTGGTCCTTGATGAGCCACTCAATGCCCTGGACCCACTTTCTGCGCGCATAGTGAAGGATCTTATTCATAAGCTCAGGGATGACGGTGTCCCGGTAATCTTCAGTACACATGTACTTGAGATAGCAGACGCAATCTGCGATAGAATAGTCATTATGTATAGTGGCAAAGTTCTCGAGCAAGGAAGCTCAAAAGACCTCAAGATGAAGGCTGGAGCGCCCGGCTCGACTCTGGAGGAGATATTCCTCAAACTCACAGGTACTTCGGACATACGAGAGATTGTTGAGGCCCTAACCCGATGAGGTTCAGGTTGGCCTACAAGCTCGCGATCGTTCTCACAAAATCGCAGCTTCGTGGATATCAACGAAGAAGACTCACGGCTCGTATCTTCGGCGATCCCCGATCGATCTTACTCGCCGACCTCGCTCTGATGAGCCTGCTGAGCACCTTAAGCTACTTCATGATATCAAGAGTCTTCCCGCCCGAGATCCAAAGCGCGCTTCAACAAGTCGAAGCCGAAGCATTGGCCGGGATACCAACAGCTATGGCCTTTGCAGTAATCCTGTTTGGAATCCTGAGTGAGATAAGCCAACCAATCCAATCCACGAGTACGGACCTGGTGAATTGGCTTCCAGTCTCTCCTGCCGAGTACGTCGCCGGTTCCGCTCTTTCCCTATCCTACACCTATTCGTTCTTACTGACGATGTTCCTTGGCATCTCACTTGGACCGGCGATCTACTTCAAAACCTCGGCCGAGTGGGAATCAGCAGCCGTGATGGCGATTGTTGCATTGATCATAGGGGCGTGCGCCGTTGAGGTAATGCGGGCGCTCACCAATCGGATATCATCGAGTTTCTATAGAAAAAGCGGACGTTCAGGTATCTTCGTCCGCCTGTTCTTGACGATCGTTGTTCTCGTGTTCTTTCAGTTGCTCTTCAGCGGCCAGATAATGGTATATCTTCTCCGAGACATCCTTCAAGCAATCAAGGCTGCGTGGTTTGTTCCCGTAGTTTGGCCGTCACTGGTGGTACTTAGTGTCGCTCAAGGGGCTGTTCTCAGCGCTGCGCTCTTCGGGTTCTTCTCGCTCGCGTTCTTGCTTGCACTATTCGAGCTGGCTGTCGTGTTACGCGCGTTGTATTGGGTTCCAATACCCGTGTCTATCAGGCTGACATCTCAGGCGTATAGGCCGCTCCAAAGAAGTAAGCGATGGGTTGGGCTAGGCCCCGCCGAGCTGGCCATCCTCAGGAAGGATTGGCGCTCATTAACACGGAGGCGAGAAATGGCACGATTCCTAGCGATTCCGTTCATTCTGGCGATATCTATGGGAATCTCATTCTTGCCCATTGGAGGGGGGCCCACTCCTGAGATGCCGGGATTCCTAGCCTTGGTACCGTTGTACATCATACCGGTCGCCATCTTTTGCGGCATCCTGTCAATGACCAGTATGGGCCAAGAGGGCTATGCGGTTTGGAACTTGTACGTCGCTCCCTTGTCGTCACAACAGCTCCTGAAAGCAAAGCTGCTGCTCGCACTCGTATTGAGCCTGGCATTCAGCTTTGGAATGCTGATCGTTCTATCTCTTCTGCTGAAGACGGCAGCAGAGAACTTCCTCCTCCTGTTAGCGTTGGGAAGCACCGTAGTTCTGGAGGAATCGGCATTGGGCAGTTATTTTGGCGCCAAGTTTGCTGACTTTCGAGAGACAATTCGCAGTCGGTTTGTGAGCTTCTGGGGCTCATTTGCGGGTGTTTTCCTCAGCCTCTTTGGTGCTGTGCTGACTGTTGCCCCAATCATCATGTCGATCCTCACAATGGGGGTCATAAGAGGCGAATTAGTGATCGCCTCTTTCACAATAGGAGCAATCATCTTTCTTGTTAGCTGGAAACTGGCGGAGCGACAGCTTCGGTTCCTCCTTCGAAACATTCAGGTCTAGCCAATCAGCCAGGAATCATCAGGCAATTGCCTGAACCTAGTCTCGTTCGCAATCAGAGCGACCAGCCCCATTCCTTGCTATGGTGAGATAATGTTTCTATCGGAGTACGAACGTAAGCGTTGCTGAGGGGCGGAAGCCCATTCGGCACAACGCTGAAAAACTCTGCCATTGACCGCCTGTGAAATGCGTAGCATAGCCGACGTATTTTCTATATTGAAAATACATGAACGACTTTTCTTGCACCTTAGTGCGGCAGGCTGGCCTTGTGGCGTAGCCAGACCATGAAGTATCAGTGGGTGGTTCTCTCGGTGACAACCGTCGGCATCTTCATGGCAGGCCTCGACACGCGGATAGTCCTAATCGGGCTTCCCACAATCGCCGAATCCCTGCACGCTGACCTTGAGACTCTCCTATGGGTTACACAAGGCTACCAATTCGCACTAACAATCGGATTGCTTGCCCTTGGACGCATGACGGACATCTTCGGACGTGTGAAGATCTACAATCTCGGCTTCGCGATTTTCACTTTGGGTTCTGGACTCTGCGTATTTGCCCAGTCAGGCGAGCAGCTGGTACTCTCTAGAGTTGTTCAGGGAATTGGAGGAGCCATGCTGATTACTAATAGCGCGGCTCTGATAACTGACGCAACACCAAGTCAAGAACTGGGGTTTGCGCTTGGCGTAAATCAAATCGCACTAACGTTGGGCGCAGTCCTAGGACTCACGGTCGGAGGAGTTCTCATCGAAACAGCTGGATGGAGAACTATATTCCTGCTAAATGTACCCGTGGGCATCTTTGGGACACTCTGGGCTCACTCCCGACTTCGAGAGGTTTGGAAGAAAACCGCGCATCCGCGCTTCGATTATCTCGGCCTAGTTCTCTTCACAACCGGGCTCACATCACTTCTCCTAGTCATCAGCTTGGCCACGATGAATGCAATCGGCAGTCTCGAAGCCGCGGCTCTCTACCTTACCAGTCTCGTAGCCTTCTCACTTTTCATCCGCTTTGAATCCCATCGAGACGAGCCTCTTCTGGATCTGAGACTTTTCAGAATACGGCTCTTCTCTGCAGGAAATCTAAGTCAACTCTTGTACTCCTTGGGCTTCGGCTCTCTGAGCCTCATCATCGTCCTCTATCTTCAACTTGTTCGCGGCTACGACGCGCTCACAGCAGGGCTGCTTTTCTTGCCGCTGGATTTGGCCTTCGTGACTGTAGGCCCAATAAGTGGGAAACTCTCGGACCAATACGGCACGCGTACGCTGGCGACCCTCGGAATGGGAGTGGCATCGTTGGGCTACATCTTACTGACATTTCTTCTAGGCTTGGAGACTCCAATCATCCAAGTCGAAATCATCCTAGTCGTCATTGGAATTGGGATGGGCCTGTTTTCTTCACCCAACATCAGCGCCGTCATGGGCTCAGTGCCTGCTCAACGGCGCGGCGTCGCATCAGCAATCAGAGCCACACTGTTCAATACGGGTAGCGTCGTGAGCGTGGGGCTCGTGGCATTCATCATCACGACCGCAATACCCTACTCGGTCGTGTCATCAATCATAGTAGGCGGTTACACCAGCCTTACACCTGAAGATGCTGTAGGTTTCGTCGTTGGCATATCCCGGGCGTTTATTGTTGCAGCCGCTATCACTTTGACCGGAATGTTTGCGTCGAGTCTTCGCGGACCGAAAAGGCAAGAAAACTCGATCTAGTTCAATTCTCAATGGCGGTCTGGCCTTCGATTCACTACGCACGCTCGACAAAGTCATCATCGATGAAGTGTTCGGACACAAATCCCCAGATCATGTCACCTCCGGCTAAGTGGGTCAACACCTAGAAATGGCGCTCGGCGAGCTACTTGGTTACGGCCAGAAGCGAATTGCCTGGCTCCGGAGCGAAGTAGTCTGCCCTAGCTCGCTTTCATTGCTTCTTCGTAGACTGCAAGCCCTTTCTCGAGCAGGTTTTCGCTTATTATGAAGGGAGCCATGAATCGAAGCACATTAGCAAAATGCCCACATGTATGCATGAGCAACCCGTTTTCGAACATGGTTCTTCGCAATTTGACTGCCAGATCCTTCGACGGAGCCTTAGTTTGCTTGGATTCCACAATTTCATTTGCGATCATGAAACCTACCCCTCTTACTTCTCCTACGTTCTTGCTGGAATTTCCTATGCGCTCAAATGTCGACTTCGTTTTCTCACCAAGCTTCTTGACTCTCTGAAGCAGGTTCTCCTGTTTGATGTAATCGATGCTCGCAGCTCCGGCAGCTGTGGCAACAGGATTTCCGCGGTACGTCCCGATATGAAATGCCTCTGGAATCGTTCCATCATACTCTTCACGGAACGCGATCAGCGAAAGGGGCAGGCCGGCTCCTACGGATTTTGACACACACATGATGTCCGGCGATGTATCGGTCAGCTCGCAGCCCCAAAATTCTCCGGTTCTTCCGAATCCCGTCTGCACTTCATCGATTATCAGCGGTATTTGGTGCTTGTCAGCGACTTCTCTCAGACCAGGTAGGAAATCGTTTGGCGGAATGATGTATCCGCCCTCACCTTGGATCGGTTCAACCAAGATGCCGGCTGGCTCGTCTAGACCCGAATGATCATCATCTAGCAAATGCTCAAGGTATCTGAGAACAATTTTGGACTCGTCGCCAGTTTTCTCGATAGGGAACGGAAAGCGGTAGGGGTATGGGTAGGGGAGATGAAAGACTCCATGCCGCGTTGTTCCTGAAGTCTGGAGGAGCTTCGTGCTGGAAGTTACGCTGACGATGCCCTGATGGATGCCGTGATACGACCCTCCGAACGCGATTATTGTGCCCTTCTTGGTTTGATGTTTTGCGAGACTGATCGCAGCTTCACATGCGTCTCCACCGGTAACCGTGAAAAGAATTTTCGCGTGGCCATGGAGCTTGCCTGGAAGTACAGAGTGTATCTTTTCCAGGAACCTGATCCTGCTCTCCGTGGGGATCTCCAAAGCGTGCCAGATCTTATCGAGCTGAGCTTTCACAGCGGTGGTAACGACTGGGTTGTTGTGCCCTAAGTTCAGCACGCATATTCCGCCCATCCAGTCAACGTAGAGGTTCCCGTCCACATCTCGAATCGTGGCTCCCTTGGCGGAGTCTATTCCGAACGGGAAGGCTTTGCTGTAAATCACGGCCCGCGTCTCAAGGGAACGCTGTTTGGCAAGTAGCTCTTGAGATCTCGGTCCAGGAGGCTTAACAACAATCTTAGGCGCCTCTTCAAAACTCAACTCTTGAAAAGCGGTCAAGACAAAACACCAGACAGTTGAGTTTTTGCGGCTTCGGCATTATTATGGGGTGTGCATGTAGACTATGAACAAAGTTGATCTTGGACAATCGCCCACTTGTAGTCCTTGTCTGCCAACAAATTTCTTGATTTTCCAAGGTCGTATTCTGCCGAACCTATCTCTTTGACAAGTATGTCGTTCTTTGGTTGTATTCTTTGGAGCTTCCGTTCTTCCAATAGCCTTCTGAACTGTAGGCTTACTCTTTCTGCCATAGTATCATTCCCCTTGATATTCTGTCAAATAGGGCACTGTCCTCTCGTCTCAGCTTTGAAAATCCCTGAGCGTCGAGTATGACAGGCGCGATTCTCCTCTGAGATTTGACGTTGAATTTGTGAACCACGTCTGCTAGTTGGGGTTTCTCATTAGTCAATAGCAAGAGGTCGATATCGCTCTCCTTGACGTCAGTGCCTTCTCCAGAGCTCCCAAATAGGATGATGCGATCGGAAAATGACTTCGCCTGCCTTATCAGGTCGTCCAGTTGAAACAAGGTGAAGAGTATCTTGAATTGCCTGACAACAGGATTATCCATATTTGCCCTGTAGAAGAGCATCCTTCCTTGTTTTTCCCTCGAAAGTAAGCCAAGATCTGCAAATGAACGTAACATCTGGTTTGCTCCTCCAACACTCACCCCAGTACGCCTTACAACTTCTCTGCCGTGATATCGCCCCATCGGATCTCCCAGTAGCGTCTGTAGCAAGCGCAAAGACGTGGGCGTGATTAAATTCATTATTTTGAACATATGTTCATTCTAGTGAACCTTTAGCCTTAAAGGCTTACCTACAGAGAGGAATCATTTGCCTCCGACACACGACTGTATTGTCTCATACGGCTGAAGATACTAGCTCCTCAATGGACTCGCCGTTGAGCGACGAGAACGAAGCTCAAAGTTGAGCCTACGTAATGCCGGTCAATCTAGCAGCTACGAGATCAAATATCCATTCTACGATTGAGAGCGAAATGCAAACTCTGATTGCACAAGTCGCGAACTCTCTTCATTTCTGCGGCTTTTCCATTTCACCGACGCTCTCCGTTTTTCATCCGCCACTTCCACCTTAACTCCAAAATCATATGCAGCCGACACTCGGGCGCCGCTAAAAAGGGCGGAGGTTCGGAAAGCAGCGAAAGCGACCAAGCTGAGCAGCGAAATGGATAGGCTGTGGCCGTGAAACAAGTATGACACAGGAAAAAGTGTCACAGACTCGTAAGATGGTGGGCCGGACCGGATTTGAACCGGCGACCTTTGCCGTGTAAGGGCAACGTTCAGGTCAGGGCAAGCGCCTTCTAACCAGCTGAACTACCGGCCCCCTCAATTCGCATCTGTTCGGCACTCTTTCTAATCTGTCTTATTGATTCCGGCTCATTTGGCCAATGTTGATCGCGGACGGCGAATGCGAAACGTACGGGTGATCGCTTGATAGGAATTGAGGGAACAGTCCTGTGCAGCTGCCCGCGTGGAGCGCACGGAACCCTGCCTAGTCAGTGCGGAGCCTGCAATCCATGGAAACGGTGAATCGCCACCGAGATCACAGGCAACAGTTTCTCTCTACGCTCATGGCCTTCTCTATGGCGGCAGAGCCTTCGAAGGCATCCGAGTCTGTGATGGAGGGCGCATTCGGATTCGAGGAACACTCGGATCAAGATCGGATATGGTAGGCCCAGGCAGACTGCCGGTCGAATCATGGAGGCCTTTGTCGGGACAAGCTCAGATCCTGAGGACGGATTGCGGGTATACGAGGAAACTGAGCGGAACGTCAGCCGAAAGTAGAATGACGTTTACGCTGGACAAGCCGTAGGAAGCCTAGTTCGAATCGGACCAGCAGACGCCGAATTCGCAGTCATGGTGATTGCCTCGTTCGCATTCGTCGCATCCACAGCCACAGGGGAACAGGTACGTATCGCACTCCAAACCGTACTCTAGAGCAGACAAGGCAAGCCCCAACTTCATCAAGAGCGCCCCCCGGGAATTGAACAAGGTGTCACCCACGATGCCGATCAACAGTGACATACCGTTCAGACGAAAAACCGACTGGCGGTCGACATTAAGATAGCGCGGAAAGAAACAATCAGACAATGCATGAGTAGAGCCACCACAACCTGAGGTTCATCGATCCACTTGTTAAGTCGACCCCAAATACCTACGCGCTTCAGAGACCTAGCGTTTTCTACGCGACGGCAACGTGATGTTGCTGTTTGGTCTGAAGGCCTGTGGCAAACCGTTCGATCACAGTCGACATGCTACCCTAGATTTCTGGTGAATTCTCCTGCTTGCATGGGTAGTGTTAAAGGTGAATCAAGAAACAAGTGAGCAATGGCGAGAAGCGTATGCCGCCACACAGCGCACAGCACATTCTCGGTTTCATCATAGCAGCTTACGGTTTCTTCATGGGCATCTTCCCTGAAAACTACAGACTACCCTTCATTCCCCATCTGACGACCAGTCAAAGTAACATTGTTGCTGCTGCGCTGTTACTGGTCGGCGCATTTCTGCTTGTTACCAATAGACGGATCGTGAAGTTGTGACCCTGGCGCCGTGAGTCCCGCTCGCGGTAAGCCGACCAGAGTGTTATGTGGCATGTCGTGGTGGGCTGGCGGGTACAACTCTGATCAAGCGTGAATGCTCAGATAGGAAGCGAGAAGTGAATTGATCTTGGAACCCTTGATGTTCTTTGGCTACGCGGGCATCTTGATTCTGGCGACTGCAATCAATCTCCTGCCTTTCGCTTCTCCTTCCAACCTTGTGTTGGCTGGCGTGATCGTATACTTCACAGCTTTGAACCCGTTCGCTGTCGCCCTTCTTGTGGCTGCTGGCGCAACAGCAGCCAAACTTGTCCACTTTCGCGTTGCATCCGCAGTGGGCAGTCGAGTCGACGATTCAAAGTTCGGTAAGTATAGCAGGTTGCTTCGTGATTGGGGTGCCCTGGGCGCATTCGTTGCGGCCGCGACACCGATCCCTGATGACCCGATCGTAATACCAATCGGATTGATGAGATACAGTACTGTGAAATTTGGAGCAGCATATTTTCTCGGAAAAGTGAGCATAACACTGATTGGAGCCTACACCGCTGATAATGCCGTTTTGGCGCTGAAGAGTCTCCTCGGAGACAATACAACAATCACAGGGTCGATCATTCTCTCAATCCTAGCAGTCACAATCATCCTAAAGACAGACCCCTCCAACCTTCAAGCCTACATATCCAAGTTGCGCACATCGGTTCACAAGATCAGAAAGCCCTAGTCATTCCATGCTCATCAACCGATCTCATCCAGCCATGGCCGTCAACCATCAAGTCTCCGTTACCAGCGGAAAAGCGCATAACGACAAGATGGAGCGTATGAACGGAGAAATCCGTGACAGGGAACGGGTAATGCGAACCTTAGAAAAGCCGGATAGCCCAATCTTAACGGGGATGCGTGTCTACCACAACTTCGTCAAGCCCCACGGGCTTAAGAGGCAAAACTCCTGCGGAAGCGGCTGGAATATACGTAGATGGCAGAGACAAATGGCTAACCATTATTCAGAACGCCAAGCGTTCAAATCAAGTTTGAACGGACTTGCTCAATACGTATAAGGTGGTATCAGCAATAACAATAGTTGGTGAGTAGCAGTGAATGACCCAGTAATCGAGACGATTAAGAAATCCAAATGGAAGCCCTCACCTCCCGACTAGCGTGTGGCGAGAGAGTTCGACCCTCTTACCATATCTGACATTCTGGAAACAATCCTTGGCATTCTGACGATCGTTCTAGTTTTCTTGACATTAGGACTGGTAGCACTAGCACGGCGCGCGGAGACACTTCTGAAGAAGCTCATCGAAGCCATTGAAAAGACTCTTCCACCAATTGAGAAAACAGGCGAGCTTCTACAAAAATCAGTTGATGTCCAAAGGTCTCTGCTTCGGGTTCAATTTCTCGCCACTGTTTCGACCGTTAACCGAACAATAGAAGTTCAGATCAACCACCTTACTCGAAAAGTTGAAGACGTTATTTTCGAGTTATGTCATATAACTCGAGATGCAAAAATAGAGACAGGAGTAGTTGAAAAAGAACTAGAGGTTACGTATCGCCTAAGTTATGAGGAAACAGTTTACGCCGTACTTGAAAAGAGTGTTGATGACATTAAATGCCTCCCAGGTAGAGTATATAGCGAGCTTGTGAGTTAGCGCCCATCAACCGATTTTTTACAGTTCCAAGAGTTTCGCGTATCAACCGTAGACTTGACAGTTCCCTGTGCGACAAGTCTTTATACTGGTTTGTTACTGCGGGTAACAAAACGTTGGGAAGAACGAAGTATGGTTTGGACGTTCATCAAGACCAGTCTGTTGATCGGAGTACTAACTGGGATTCTGTTCGTGATAGCTTACCTGCTGGGTCTTTCACCGATTACTGCCCTTGGCTTTGCCGCATTCATGAACCTCATCATCTACTGGTTCAGTGACAAATTCGTTCTGAGAATGGGCGGCGCCAAGCTTGTCAGCGAGGAGGAAGCGCCGCGAGTGTACGCCGCGCTCAGACGGCTAACCACAGCTGCAGGGACAAGAATGCCAAAGGTCGCGTTGGTCAACAATCCTGTACCGAACGCTTTCGCTACAGGCCGCAGCCCCAACAACGCAACCGTCGCAGTCCACACCGGTCTCTTGAGCACTGTGAACGACGAAGAGTTGGAAGGCGTCTTGGCCCATGAGCTGACTCATGTCAGAAACTGGGACACATTAACCTCAACGATTGCAGCGACCGTCGCTGGTGCAATCAGCTACTTGGCACAATGGGGCTGGTTCTTCGGAGGCGCATACGGTTACGGAGGAGGCTACGGCGGACGCGATCGTAACAGCGGAAACATGATCGGCCTTCTACTAATGATGATACTGGCTCCGCTCGCTGCGATGCTCGTTCAACTCGCGATATCTCGCAGCAGGGAATACTCCGCAGACGAAGGCGGCGCAAAACTGTCTGGAAAGCCGGAAGCGCTCGCGAACGCTCTCAGTAAGATAGATATGTGGACAAAGCGCAAACCCGCCGACCCTCAGAGCAAGAACCCTGCGCTAGCATCGCTATACATCATAAACCCATTCCGAGGCTCTGTGATAACCGGGCTCTTCTCAACGCACCCAGCGACCGAGAAGCGCCTCGCTCGCCTAGAACGACTGGCAGAGAAGATGGGCTACGACCCATTCCGCTTTCGATAAACAAGCCAACGAAGTCAACTTGAATCCTGAGCGGAACCGGAATCTTCCGCTCAATCTCCCACGGCATGAAAGCACGTGATGGAGCAGAAGTCTGGATTACGTTGCTGGCTCTCTTTTCCGTTCATCTGAATTTTGCTTCGATCGAAGAAAAGCGGTGATTCCTTTTGGCTTTTCGAGCAATCTTGCCTGATAGAGCGTACCCATAGGACGTGCGCCTATTCGAGGGCACGTTTATATTCAGTTGGATGGCGGGTTAGGCAGACACAAAATGAAACCAAAAGCGGCCGTATTGATTCTGATTGCCGTTGTCACGGCGTCTCTGTTTGTGAGTCAATCTGTGTACGCCCAATCCAGTCAGGTTTCAAACAGTGTCAGCTTGAGCCACCTCGATGTCCAGCTCACCTATCCATCCGAAGTGCTGCCGGGCCAGTCTGTGACGCTAAACGTGCTAGCGAAAGCGAAAGACGGCTTCCGATTGACCAGCCTCTTGGTGCAAGTGTACTATGCGGATCAGAACAGTCTCCGACAGTTGACTAGTACGACGGTCGCGCAGAATCTGTGGATGTCCAAGGGAGATCAGATCAACAAAGACGTTCAAGTGGCAGTGCCGCTCAATGCACCACGGACTTCACTCATAGCGCTTGTCTCTGAGAGCGTAAAAGTCAGGTACTACGACTATTCGTACTACTACTACCCGTACTGGTATGCTTACGAATATGACGACCACTCATACCTCTTCTACTACGCCTACCCAACATACTACTACGTAACATTCTCGGACGACGCGATAGCACCCCTAGCGTACATCAGGGCAACGACACCAGAGTACGTGACCCTGCAGTCACAATACCAACAGCTTCAGCAAACCTTGAACGAAACCCAAGCCCAAAACCAGAAACTCCAACAAGATCTCCAGACTGCCCAGAACTTGATTGCTCAGAAGGATTCGACGATCACTGACCTGAATAAGCAACTTGCCTCGACACAAAGCATGCTCACATTCGTTGAAGTCGTTGCAGTGGTCCTTGGAGTCGCAATCATCGCGACAGTCGGCCTTTATTCCGGCGCGGTAAGATCAGCGCTCCGAAAGACACCGAACAGCAAGAAAAAGTCGATAGCTCCTAGCTCGATATGATTGTCCACCTTTCAATTCGCCTTGTACTCCCGCAGTGCGTGCGAGAGATGCTGACTCCGTGCTCTTGGACAGCACCCCCGAAACGAAGGCAAACGGAAATCCGTATCCGCTCCACCCCACCTAGAACGCTTTTGACGGACCGCATCGAGATGCGTGAAAACCAGCATGAGTAGATAGTTGGGCAAGTGAAGACTTGGAACTTCACCGATATGAGACATCGGCTGTGCTCTTCTGAAGAAGAATTCTTATTGTAGTAGCAGAGGCCCAAGTTGTCGTGACCAATCGCTAACCTGCTCCCTGAAAGATTGGCGCAGTTATTCGGAGAACGATTCTTGCATGATTGATTTTCGTGAGGTTGTTCAAGAAAATTTGAGCCGCGATCCTAATCCTAAAGCGCGTTCGTAGAATGACTCAGGAAATGAATTTGTTTACAATCGGCATCTTCCATCCGAGTCCAAACGCTTTCTTCGTTATTTTGATGACTGGCGCAGCTTGTCGGCGCTTGTACTCCGCGCCGCGGACGCGGCGAAGCGTATCATCCACAGCTTGTTCAGGATACCCTTTCTTGATCAGTTCTGACCTTGAGAGTCTATTCTCAATAATTTCGTCCACCAATGGTGAAACGACCGCGTAATCAAACGGATCGAACTGATCAGGCCTCAGTTCGGCCGATGGGATCTTAGTGAAGCAATTCTCAGGGATGATAGCACGCCCGGCTTTGCTGTTGTAGTACTGAGCTAGGGCGTATACTTCCATCTTGCTAACGTCACCAATGGCCTCCAACCCTCCGCTCATGTCGCCATAGAGTGTTGCGTAACCCAAAGCTAGTTCCGTCTTGTTTCCCGTCGCAAGCACCAGCTCGCCGAATTTGTTGGATAGCGTCATCAGAATGTTGCCGCGTATTCTGGCTTGGAGGTTCTCTTCGGCAACATCGCGTGCCCTTCCCCTAAAGAATGGCGTGATCTCTTCTTCAAAGGTCTTGAATACTCTCTCGATCGGTATGGTAAGGTACTCAATTCCAAGGTTTTCGGCAAGTTCTTTCGCGTCACTCTTGCTGTGGTCGCTTGAGAAGCGCGAGGGCATTGAGACGCCTGTCACATTCTCTTTGCCCAAGGCCTTCGCTGCCAAAACGGCTACGAGAGATGAATCGATGCCTCCACTCAGCCCGATGAACGCACGCTTGAACCCCGTCTTCCTAAAGTAGTCTCTGACGCCTAGGACCAACGCATTGAATATTTCTTCTTCGCGGTTGTACGGAGGTGGCGTGGTCTCCACGCGGCCAGTTCCATTCTCGTCCACATCTACTAGGACAAGGTCTTCTTCGAACTGGCGCCCGATTCCGACTAGGCGACCGTGCCGATCAACTGCAAGGCTCTGCCCGTCAAAGACCAGTTCGTCCTGTCCGCCTACTAGATTCACGTAGAAGATCGCAACGCCTAATCTCGTTGCCTTCCGTTTGAGGATTCGGAGACGTGCATCACGTATTTTGTCGTGAAATGGTGACGCATTTAGGTTGATGATTATTCTTGCGCCTTGTGAGGCAAGCGAGTCCACAACCCTGACCGCATAGCCGACTTCCTCGTCCCAAATATCTTCGCAGATGGACGCACCGATGGTCGCTTTTTCTCCTTTGACTTCAACTTGGATGGGATCGTTTGTGTTTGCAGGTGTAAAGTATCTTTGCTCGTCGAAGACATCGTAAGTGGGTAGTAGCGTTTTGTGCGATATGTGAAGAATTCGCCCGCCCCTCATCACTGCAGCAGCATTGTACAGGTTGTGATCGTCATAGTCGACGAAACCTACTATTGACGTGATTTGAGGCAGCTGGTCAGCCACGTCCTGTAGGTACTTTTTGTTCAGTGCTACAAACTCCTCCTGTTGCGGGCGGCGTATGCCGGAGGGTGGTCTCGTCTCGCGAGGGGGCAGAAGGTCAAGAGGCGGATACCCAGTCATGGCCATCTCAGGGAAAGCAACAAAATCTGCGTCAGCCGCGATCGCTTTCCTACCGTAGTCCATTATGACGCGTCTGTTTCCTTCCAGATCTCCGACTGTCGCATTGATTTGCGCCATCGCGACTCGCGGCATATCTAATCGAGGCAACTAACTCTCCACGTTGGCAAAAGCCTTTGGGGCTTCTGGCAAGGCATATTTGCACGTCAGACCTGGGAACTGTTCCTCGATGTGCTTGGGTTTGATAGGACACATCATGCTATCGCTTTGAGCATGCCTAGCAAGCCTTCAATTGCCTAGTTGCCGCGATAGTTCCGCGTCGACCCGCCGCACGATCATAATGTCCAACCCAGCCGTAGAAGCTTTCGAATCCTTCAACCCCAACCGGTTAGGTGACAAACGTAGAAGCAACCAGAACTGACAAACGTCTCCGGAGAATAGCTTTTGTTTGACATCAGCAGGCAAGGGTTAGGCGCCTCAATGAGTGTTGCAACGATGGAGCCCGTCATTACTGAGCTGAAGAGAGCACTATTCGGTTGGTTCTACCCGTACAGGTACAATCTGGAGAGATGGGCGTACGCTCTTCAGCGGACATCCGGAATAGCGGTTGCCGGTTACTTCTTGGCGCATGTCGTTGAGACAGGTAATGTTGTTGGAGGGTTGGGCGTATGGAGTGTCCCACCTGCGGACTTTGCGCGTGACGTTTGGACAGCTACATTTCGTTTCCTAGATAATCCATTATTCGATGCCGGCCTAATTGTCATCGGATTCATGCTTGCTTACCACGCCGCAAATGGAATCCGGCTTACCCTGACCGAATTTGGATTCCTCCAAGGAAGACCGACTCGACCAGACTTCCCGTACGTACCAAAATCATTCTCAAAGGCTCAAAGAGCGTTGTTCTGGTTGAGCGTACTCTTCGCTGCCGGTGCCGCGGTCTACGCGCTTAATGCATTCTTCGGGGCCTGAGGCATGAAAGAATCCACTAGGATACTTCTTCACTACATCACAGGAATTGGCATAGTGATCGTAGGCGGCGTACACGTCTTCACAATTTTCCTGACAGGGCCATACCTGCAGAACCTCGCTTTCAGCGGAGGACCGTATTCGGTGATTGCAGTTTACAGGAACTTGCTGTTGGCTGCCACGCTTGAGCTACTCCTCATCTTCGTCGCGTATCATGCGCTCAACGGGATTAGGGTGATACTCATAGAGTTCCATCAAGGAACGAGTTGGGAACGAGGAGTATCGTGGATACTTACAGTTACAGGAATCCTATTGCTTGTTTACGGTACGAGAACGATACTGATCGCAAATGCCCTCGCGTAAGGACTAGGAGCAATTAACCGCTACGATCCCCGAATCCGAGAAGAAACGAGCTCAACGGATTCTGCAGATCCTACGCGAGAAGGTTCCCATTCGCCCCGGTGACTTCGCCTCAGTACTCGTGGCTAGACAGTCTCATGACCCGTTTAGAGTCCTAGCGGTCACTATCCTGTCTCAAAGTTGCACTGACATCGCAGCTCTTCAGGCATATCGAATCTTGGACGAGAGAATTGGAGTGAATCCCGATAAGCTTGGGCAAGCAGAGACTCGGGCAATTGCCAGAGCGATCCGCGCAGCGGGGTTACATCACCAGAAAGCCAAAGCCCTCAAGCGATTGGGGCAAGTAATCGCAGAACAACATTCAGGCAGTCTGGCAGCTATATTGAGAGATCCTGTTGACGAGGCGGGATCTAGACTTCAAGAGTTGCCGAAGGTCGGTCCGAAGACTGCTGATGTGCTCCTTGGCATTTGGGGTCGCCCAACCATATCAGTGGACACGCATGTCGACCGCGTATCGAAACGCCTAGGGTTCGCGCCCAAGAGGGCAGAGTACGAGGAAGTCAGAAGAGCGTTGATGCGGGCCTTCGCGGAAAAGGACTACAACTCTGTGCCATTGCTGTTCATGGCTCATGGGCGACGTTTCTGTAAAGCACGTAGACCACTATGCCCCATATGCCCTATTGAACGACTCTGCCCGTATCCCCACAAGACTAAGCGAATAGTTTCGTAAGTGACCCCAGATCTGTCATCGAATCGTTCTATTTTCCTATGATTCGATTCATGAACATCTCAACGAATCGTTCTCCGTCGATGCTTCTGCAGACATTTGTGTTAGGGGTTTTTCGGTACGATTCCGGAAGCCAATGTCTTCGGTCCGTGACCGTCTGTCCGCGCGTCAAGTCGCTTTTGGTTTCAATCTCTACATGGTACTTCTTGGTCGTCACCAATGAAGGATCCGCCGCCACTGCAACCGCCATCGGATCATGCAGGTGAATGAAGCCGTATTTCGACATGAGCTGCTTCGTGATCAATGCTGCGAATTTTGCCGGCGGAGATCCCGTCTGTTCGATCTTCTGGTATAGTTCTCTGGTTAGTCTCGACGTGGGGTCTGTTGTAACATCCAAGCCGACGGCAGTCAGCGGTATGCCGGATTTGAAGACGATACTTGCGGCTTCAGGGTCTACGTAGATGTTGAATTCGGCAGCGGGGTTTGCGTTTCCACAACCGTATGTGGTCACGCCGTACGCTCCGCCCATCATGACGAGCTCTCGAACGTTCTGCACAAACTGTGGTTCACGGAGAATCACGGTTGCAATGTTTGTGAGCGGGCCTGTGGCTACGACGGTAATGGATTTTGGATTTGTTGCAGTCTCCTCGATCAGGAGATCCACTGCGTGGCGTTTGTCTAGTTGAAGCTTCGGAGGATCAAGGTGGGAGTCACCCAAACCGTCCTTTCCATGAAAGTCCTCCGAGATCTCCAGATCTCTAAGAAGCGGCTTTGAGGCTCCCTTGGCGACCGGGATTCGAGACACACCTAGCACTTCGAGCACCTTGAGGGCATTCACGCTCGTCTTGTCTACGTGGACGTTGCCGCTCACAGCTGTGATCGCACGCAAATCAAGTTCCGGTGAACGACAGGCAAGGATTATGGCTAGAGCATCATCGACACCTGTGTCGGCATCTAGAATCAATTGCCTAGCCAACTTCTGAAGATCCCCCTAATGGGACGCTTTGAATCGAATACTAGCGTGAGTGGTTCTTGTGGTTTTCTTACGTATCGGCACGAATTGCAGGGTGAAACGAAAAAAGCATATTATGTAGAGCTAAGTCCCGACACCACGCTCAAAGGAGATGCACGGCACGACTTCAGAGGTCGTCGCAGTATCTGACCTTGCTTTTCGCTACCTCTCCCGCTCTGACTGGGCGTTGAACGGGATAAGATTCAGAGCCTTTGAGAAGGAGTTCTTGGGCATAACGGGTCCCTCTGGCGCTGGCAAAACGACGCTCTGTCTGTCTCTGAACGGGCTCATACCTCACGTCATAGAAGGCACGATGAAGGGCGCGGTGGTGGTCCGTGGCTTGGACACTCAGCGAACGGATGTCTCACAGATGTCTAACATCGTTGGATTGGTGTTTCAGGACCCCAGATCTCAGCTTACTGGTTCTGCGATGACGGTTGAAGAAGAGGTTGCTTTCGGTCTCCAGAACATGAGTGTACCCAGGGACGTGATGAGAGATAGAATACGGGAGGCGCTCGATGCAGTCGGATTGACTGGATTTGAGATGAGAGCACCTTTCGAGTTGTCTGGAGGAGAGCAGCAGAGACTTTCCCTAGCTACGGTTCTTGCAATGCGCCCTCACATCATCGTACTGGATGAGCCCACTGAAATGCTGGACCCTGAAGGACAAGTAGAGGTGATGAGGGCTATTCGATTCATCCATCAGATGTACAACATGACAACTTTACTCGTTTCCAACCAGTCTGAAGTGCTTCTGGAAAATGCAAATAGAATAATCATCCTAGACAAGGGAAGAATCGTCTCGGAAAACACGCGCCAAGAATTCTCAAGGAAAGTCAAATCTCTACAGAACCTCGGTATCAAACCAACACAAGTCTCACAGATAGCTTCCATACTGGATGCAAGTGGACTTTGGCAAGGAGATTATCCGATCAACGAAACCGATGCGGCTGAAGCAATTAGAAGGTGCGTACTTCGTAGTTGAATGAAGCACAATCGGCTATTTCCATAGAGAAGTTAGTACACAGATACCCAAATGGGCATGAGGCACTGCATGACATAGACTTGGAGATCAGCAACGGAAAGGTTGTTGCGCTGGTCGGAAAGAACGGCGCCGGCAAAACAACGCTTGCCAAGCATATCAACGCTCTTCTCAGACCAACTAGCGGGACGGTGAGGGTGATGGGCGTGGACACGTCGTCGATGACCGCCAGCGAGATGGCGCGAAAGGTCGGATATGTGTTCCAGAACCCCGAAGATCAGCTCTTCGAGTCATCGGTGCAGGACGAAGTAGCATTTGGACCGAAGAACCTCGGCATGAACCGAGAGGACATCAAGAATCAGGTTACAAAGGCTCTGTCATTGGTTGGCCTGTCGTCCTTGACTTCAGAACATCCCTACAACTTGACTTATGGTCAGAGGAAGATGCTATGCATCGCGTCCATTTTGGCAATGCGACCCGATATTCTGATCCTTGATGAACCGAATGCTGGGCAGGACTATTTTGGTCTGTCTCGCCTCGGCACAATTCTAGAACAACTCAGTCGGGACGGCAAGACAATCCTCTTGATCTCGCACGATATGGACTTCGTCGCAACCTACTCAGACGAGATCACATTGATGCACGGTGGGAAAGTTGTTGCTTACGGCCCCACTAGATCCGTGCTTTCGGATCTGTCAACTCTAGGCTTGACGGCAGTCCGACCGCCCCAAGTGACCAGGCTGGCAATTCGACTTTCGAATGACAGAATCAGACACGACATAATGACCGTAGACGAAATGGCGGAAACGCTCATCAACTGCGCTAGGCAAGCATAGATCCGCTCGCAAGGATTATAACCGCCCTCAATTAAGTTAGGAGCGTGATTGTGAAAAATGACTGACAGCAAACCTTCCAGACTCAAGATCGAGTTCTCGACGTTCGGAATCGCGATGATTCCCTTAATGATCGGAATCAATGTTGTATCGTCTTACCTGGCTGCCAGTACTCCCATCTGGGCGGATACTCTCGGGTCGATGCTGGCTGGAATAATTATCGGACCCATCAACGGGTTAGTGGTGGGGGCGCTGACGAACATCTTCAAATGGGTGACGTTCGACCCATTCGCTTTGCCATATTCGATTGTCAATGCGGCCGTGGGGTTGATCGCTGGCGTATGCGCACTGCTTGGAGCGGTCAGAAGAGAGACATCAGCACCACAAATTGGGAGGACAATAGCCATCGGTGTAATTCTTGCAATCGCGGCGACACTGACCTCAACACCATTGAACGTGTCTCTCTATGGAGGATCAACAGGCAAGGCGTGGGTGGACGCGATTTTCGCCGGCTTCTTGGCGGGCGGTTGGCAGGTCTTCCCGGCGTCCATGGCAGCGGAGTTCATTTCTGACATAACTGACAAGATAATCACGTTCTTCATCGCATGGCTCATCTACACGAAGGTCCCAGCTCAACTCGTCAAGACAGTTAAGCGCTAGGGCAGCCACCGCCGTGTCGGTTCGACTGCTATACGTTCCAGGAACGTCTGCCGTACACAGACTGGACCCTAGAACCAAGGCAATCCTGTGGATAATGATTGCAGCCCCCGCAATTGTTTCTAACAGTATTCTCCTATCTCTTGCAATGTTCTCTGTCACTCTCGCTATTGCCACAGTGGGAAGAGTGTCAAAACCCTACGTGAAGAACATCGCAACCGTAGTCCTACCAGTCTTCGTGCCCATCTTTCTGATTCAAGGATTGTTCTACCCAGGCGGGAAGACACCTGTGCTCTTTCTGCTTCCATGGTTGTATTTCAGACGCGAGGGCATAGTGTTCGCAAGTATGCTCATGGCGAGACTACTCGCAGTTTTTGGAGGAGCATATCTGCTGTCACTGACGACCAGACCAGGAGATTTGATGGCTTCAATGCAAAAGCTTGGGTTGCCGCTGAAAGTCGCATATCCATTGTTCTCCGCACTCCAGATCGTTCCCACTATAGAAGCGAGACTGCAACTCGTGAAAGAAGCCCAAATGTCCAGAGGTCTCAGACTTCAGAACATAGGCATTGCCCAGAAGCTCAGGAATTTCGTTCCGCTTCTTACACCTCTCTTGTTGGGCGCTATTGAAGAAGCGTATAGGCGGTCAATAGCACTTGAGGCGCGCGGATTTTCATCAAAGGCAAAGAAGACATTTCTGCACGAGGTAAGATTTCGCGCCTTGGATCTCGCATTCATTCTTGCGACTCTCTTCGCGATCTTGGCATTGACTATGATGACGCCCTCGATCGCACCACGACTGAATCCGTGGAGTCTCTGATCACATCAATTCGCGTCGCCGCAATGCTCGGCGATAGTCGCGTCCATTAGAGCGGCCAAGTCCTTAACTCTAAATTGCGCCAATGGGTACATCGTAAGGATCACGTTGCTCAAGACGATCGTAATCGGCGCGATCAACTGGGACATCAATCTCTTCATTAGAAAATTCCCTAGGAAAGGGGAAGAAGTGGTTGTCAACCGAATTACGCGAGTTCCCGGCGGTAAGGCGGGCAATGTTGCCGTGGCAGCTGCTAGACTGCTTGGGCCAAATCAAGTAGCTATCTTGGGTGGATTAGGAAAGGACGCAATTGCACCAGAACAGGTACGAATCTTGCAAGAGGAAGGCGTAGTCACCTCAGGACTCAAGTTCACCCCAGAAACAGAATCAGGTCAAGCATACATAGTGATCGATGAAAGGGGGAACAACATTATTCACACTCACTTCGGGGCAAATGCGACAATCACGCCTGAAGACCTCGACGACCCAACGAGGCAACAGTTGATCTCAGAAACGGCAGTTGTCACAATAATGGACCCACCATTCGAAACCGCTCTCAAGCTAGCGCGGAAGGCCAAACTTTTCAACAAGACAGTGGCATGGGACCCAGGAGTCAAATCTGAACTAGGTGTCGAAGGAGTAAGAGAACTATTACAGAGCGTGGACTACGTGATCGCGAACGAATCAGAGTGCAAGAACTTGACGGGCGTGAGGAATCCGGCGGAGGCTGCAAAGAAACTGATCAGCACAAATGAAGAACTCAAAGTGATTACGAAGCTAGGTTCTGAAGGAGCCGTACTGTATTACGACCAGAAAAGAATCCTTGCTCACTGTCTGGACCTAAGATCACACAGGTTGCAGGTTGTGAATACTGTAGGATGCGGTGACGCCTTTCTCGGCGCCTTTGTAGTTGCCCTTTCCGAAGGCAGATCAGATGAGGAGGCGCTAAGGTGGGGCAATTGCGCAGGCGGATTAAAGGCGACCAGACCGGAAACACGGGGAAGCCCGAACCGTGAAATCTTGCTCAAGTATCTTGAACAGTAGCATCATCTGCGCCAAAGCAGGCTAGTGTCTTCTTTGTGATTCGTGCTGCCAGTCTGAGGGCAAAATCCGAGTTTGGGCCGAACTTGCTCGAGGGGTTGCCGCGTCGCTGTCGTAGCGAGTAAGTATGCCGAATTCGGCTTGGCATGAAATATCTTCCTCCGGCTTACAGATAGTATTCTCCATAATGCTAGATGCGATTCTACGGCCGGCCGGCCGGCCGTATGCGTATAAAAAGGGAACGAACGAAATAGTTCCGATCCAATCGCCGAAAACGGTGGCCGAGGGAATCGCGGTAGGAGCACCACCAAAAGGAGGTCTCGTTTTGGAAGCGCTACGGAAAACCAAGGGCTTAGCAGAGACGGTACATGACGATGAAACGATTGAATGGGCAAAAGCGCTAGCCATCAGAGAGGGCCTTTACGTTGAATTATCGGCCGCCCCGTCAATTGCTGGTGCAATCAAGCTAATACGCAATGGGACCATTGATAAGGGCGATACTGTAGTATGTGAGCTTACAGGTACAGGTCTCAAGAGCAGCCGTGAGTATTCCCAAATGGTGAAGAAACCACTCGAAATAGAACCCAAGTTGGAATCACTGGATCAAATTCTAAGAACATAGGCTAATCGATCTAGATTCCAGGCCTTTTCATGAATCTGCGGTGGTACCATTCGCATTTCTTGCAGGCGATTTCGGCCACATTGTGAATGTCTAATCATGATCCCTTTACCTTGATGCTCATGGCGGCGGCTGCTGATGTTTGCACAATATTCCCGCGGTCACGATAGGATGGAACAAAACGCGAAACATTGATGCCTGCTTTGCTGGGGCACGCTGCCACTGACGCAGGTGCATTCCCGAAATCTTGGGGCATGCCCTATTCCTTTGCCATACAGATAGAAGGCGTGTTCATCAACGGTATTCCAGATAACAACGGAAAGAAACCAGTCGATGAAAGTAGTGTCTGCTGGCTTGCGCTTCCACGCTTCCGGTGAGAAGAATCGTTGAGACTCTGAATAGAGAAGATATACCTGCAATCATATCGAATTCAAGAGAAACACACTGCTGCAACCTCACTGGCTACACCACACAACATTTCATCAAAGGGTGGCCAGCGCAAAGCAGGCTTCATTCACATTCCGTTCACACCTGAATTGCTAGCGCAGCTGCCAGACCGGCCTCCCTCCACACCAAGCCTAGCACTTGCCACATGTGTGAGCTGGCCATTGGCACCACTGTCAGAGAATTTAATCCGCAATTACTGTCCGCCATTATTCAAGCACTGGCCAAGTAGATGCCTTGGATTTCGCCTAATCATGACACGTTCAGGACAGGAGGCGATCCTGGGCTTTTGGTGGCATGTATTACTGCACGCATGAAAATTCTGCGAAAACTTGAACAATTGGTGGCCGCAAGCGCTTGCTGTGAATTACTTGCCAGACCAACAGAACGGATATGTTGACTACCTTTAATGGATTCCGCCTTTTCTATGAAATTTTCGGGAGTGGCAGCCACGTTCTTCTGTGGCTACACGGTGGTTCAGGGATGCCGCACGATTATCTACTTCCTCTCCGCAAACTAGGGGATGACCAGACCAAAGTAGTCTTCTATGACCGGCTTGGTGTTGGAAAATCGGGAAATTGGAAAGACTCGGACATTAGAGCAAGACTACCGGAGATCGAAGTGCCAACACCAGTTACCGTTTGGAGGTATGAAGTCACGCTAAAAGTCTCCGAAACGGTACACAAGGGCATAACCGGGTCCAAACTGAAACTGTTTTCAAGAAGAGTGGACATTTGACATTGTGGGACGAAGAGAATTATTATCTCAAGGTCGTGAGAGAGTTCACCATAGAATGAACGTGAGCGACCGCTTTCCAATGGATTACAGGAAAGGTCAGCGAGCCAATTAGGCGGAGTCGTGTAGGTTCTGTGAATTGCGGTAGATGTTCAGAACATCTCTCAGCATGGCGCCTGCTGCCAACTGCGGGTTAGACTCTCCACCAATCAATACAATCTTCCCTAAGATGTCTGTGTCTAAGATCACTCCCTTCGAAGTGCCGCTAACCCAGAAGAATGGGTGATCCTGTCCAACTTCTCGTACTTCAACATTCATGTCCACTAACCCATCGATACTACGTGCGGTGCCAATCAGTCTCAGAACATGCCCCTTCTCTCTTGCGGCCGATATCTGATCATGCGTAACGTGTTCAATACCGGAAATTCTTACATCTGAAATCCTAGTGTCCGATTGCATGATCGAGTTCGCTGCAATCAGTAGCTTCACTGCGGTGTCGTCTCCACTAATATCAAGGCGATGGTCAGTTTCGGCAATCCCTTTTCGCTGTGCGTCTGCTAGCGCTTCCTTCATCCCGACGCCTTTTTCCGCCATCTGCGTCAATATGTAGTTCGTTGTACCGTTCAGTATTCCTTCGATCGCGGTAACGTGTGCGCCAATCAAAGCGCAATCGCCAATTGGGATTATTGGCAAGGCTCCTCCGACGGCTGCGCTGTACTTCAGCTCCACTCTGTTCATCTTGGCTATGCCCTTCAGTTGCTTGAGAGCAAACACGAAAGGCCCTTTATTGGCTGAAACCACATGCATGCCTAGTCCTAGCGCGGTCTTGATGTAAGTTAATGCAGGTTCGCCGTTCCTTAGATTGGTCGGAGTAGCTTCAAGCATCAATTGAACTTCGGACTTCTTGATGAGGTCTAGTGTCGAATCGTTTCCTCCAGCATTTGGGTACGCGGAAACGGTGCCTTTCTGCTGTTTGGTTCGGAGTAATGTCTCGAGATCTAAACCGTCTGCAGAGAACGCGCTATGGTACTTTCCGTCTCTCCGCACACCTTCGACTACTCCCACAATCGATAGGTCTATCCCGACTGCATCCCGGATCTGAGCTCTTTTCTTGGTCAAAATCAAGGCGAGCCCCTGTGAAACGCTACCGAAACCAATTAACAAAGCATTAATTCGCAAGCAACACCCAGCTGGAAACCCATGTTCGTTTCGCTGGTTAGGATTGAAAGCTTTTCCGTTGGTCCGGTCCCACAGAAGAAGAAAATGGATTGCGAAATGCGTTTCATTATCCGAGGAAGTCAGATGTCCTTATCACACGAGAAGCGCAATTGATGATTAACGATTGGAAGGTTGCTAAGCTGGTCGGAATGGATCGGCACTTCTCCTAATCCAAGCTGCTAAATAGAATACTGACTCAATGCAACATTCTCAGTTATTCCCTTGTTCTTGTTTGAGAACCTGACGACTAAGATATTAGTGGACGTGTATCGTGAACGTATGATTAACTTGAGCGGTTGGAGAGCTCGATTGGGCGTTCTGGTTCCGTCTGTGAACACGACAATGGAACCTGAATTCTATAAGATGGCCCGCAAGGTGTCTCTTGCGTTTCGCTACGGTCGAAGAACTCCAAAGAATGCTTGATTACGTACCACAGGCTGTGGTTGACTTGGCGGATGCCGCGGTCGATATTATCGCGTTTGGATGCACGAGCGGAAGTCTGATAGGCGGGGCTTTGATGAGCAGCTAATTAGAAAAATCAAGAGCATCACTGGACATCTCTGCCATTACCACCTCAACAGCAGTCGTATCAGCGCTGAAGGAACTACAAATCGAATCCATGCGTATATGGTCACCCCTTATCATGACGACATCACTCAGAAAGTTCTTCGAGCCTCATGAATTCCGAGTATTGAATATCAAAGGACTAAACTGCAATGGACCGGAAACGGCCAGCCTTCTAATCAACACGTTTTCAAATCTGACGCAGACGGACTGTTCATGAGTTGCATAGACCTGAACATCATCCAATCACTAGAATATGACCTAGGAAAGCCGGTCGTTTCAAGCAACCAAGCCACAATGTGGATGACGCTCAAAGAAGTCGATGTAGGGGAACCCATGGCTAGGCTACGGGATGCTACTTTCATGTCCTAGATAGCTTAATTCAGCTTACGCGAAAAGTCTGAAAACTTTGTTCGAACCCGGCTAAAAAATCACAGGCCAGACCACAGGTACTCGAAATCAAAGTGGACAACCCAGTTTAATTGATGTAAGGGACCGAGGATTTCTATCGCGACGTGCGAGATCGATGAAATCTGGACATTTGGCTAAGAGAGTTCTCAACGTAACTGCATCGCCAACCGTAAGCTTACCGGATAAGGCTCGAGAACTCCGAAGTAAGGGGATCACGGTCATAGACCTCTCAGAGGGTCAACCTCACTTTGACACGCCGGCTCCGATCAAGGAAGCTGCGAAAGCAGCTCTTGATGCGGGTTTTGTTTTCTACGTTCAAAGCGCAGGTCTGCCGGAGTTGCGTAACGAGATAAAGGCAAAACTACTGCGGGATAACGGCATCGATGTTCCGATCTCACAAATCATGGCCACCGTCGGCGCAAAGCAAGCAATATTCACAGCGATGCTCTGCACAATAAACGAAGGAGACGAAGTCCTCATTCCCGATCCATATTGGGGAAGTCATGCATCGATGGTCGAAGTGATAGGTGGTAGACCAATTTCTGTTCCAATGAGGTATGAAAAGGGTTTCGCAGTCGACATTGAAAAGCTCGAAGAATTGGTTACGTCGAAAACTAAGATGGTTGTGCTAAGCTCTCCCCACAATCCTACGGGAATGATTGCGCCAAAGGACGATTTGGAAGCAATTGCAGACATATGCAAGAAGAATGAGATCCTTGTTTTGGCTGATGAGATTTACGAAAAACTGGTTTATGATGGCGTTCGCCACTACAGCATTGGGTCCATGAGTGGAATGGAGGACCTGACAATAACCGTTAATGGATTCTCGAAATCGCACTCGATGACCGGCTGGAGACTCGGATACGTTGTCGCCCCCAAGGATATAATGGACAAGATGCTGATAGTACAACAGCACTCCGTAACTCATCCCACATCCTTTGTCCAGAAGGCGGGCGTTGTTGCCCTCAGAGACTGCGCGAAGTACGTTGACGAAATGGTACAGTACTACAAGAAAGCGAGAGACTACTTTGTACCCGAGCTAAACAGGCTCAATTATCTCCATTGCGAAATGCCGCAGAGCACGTTCTACGCTTTCCCAAAGATTACCAGACCAACGACTTCAGCGGTTCTATGTGATATGCTGCTGGAAAAAGCAAAAGTTTTTGCAGTTCCGGGATCAGGATTTGGCAAATACGGAGAAGGCTACGTGAGATTCGTCTATGCTCAACCAATGGACACCTTGAAGGAGACTATTGAATCACTCAAGAAAGTTAGTTAGCAATCGCAACTCATTGAATTTCACGTCGGGCTCCATCGACTCTAACTCGAAAAACATGATTCTGACGAAGACAGGCTTCTAAACTACCATTCCTTCAAAGCTTTCGGGTACACTGGCAACAAAAGGAAGAACCCCAGTAAACCACGAGTTATCCAAAAGAAAACGTTTGGCGTCGAGACCGCCTTGACCCAACGCATCACGCGGCGTGTAATCGTCCGCAGATTCAAGGACGAACCTGCTAGCAGATCAGACTTCATACCCGCAAAGTAATCTCGTAATGAAAGTCGTAGATTAATAAAAAAAAGTCCCGAGTCTTCTTTCGCAATGGACGTATTGCTGATAATGTGTGAAGTGTCTCGGTTAGCTTTTGGATTTTCGAATCACAATTTAGCTATCAATGACTGGAACCTCGATCCCTCATCCCCCCTCGTGAAGCTTCGGTAAGTCCTCTATCTCGGGAGGGATGGGAGATCTTTAGCAGATCTGGAATCATAATGTGTGCGACTTCCTCGTTCAATGGCATCGAGAGAGTCACGTTGCATTCCGAATGCCGTGACATCGCTGATGTAGACTACGTTCTTGTTGATTGCGAATTTCGGATATCGTGTCTTCCGTGCGTTTCTGGAACTTAGTGTCTTTACCGTATTCATTGCATTAGAGGGACTCTTCCGCTTAGAAAATCATCTTCCCCAAATCAAGAACTTGAAGTCGAAAATCTTCGCGACGAGAAAGCTGAAATTGCTTCGAACTTGAAAGACATGTTCCCGGGCCTACTGAAAGAGGAAAATCTCGGACGACTGGAACTATACATCACGTTTC
>Ga0315282_10003196_pt1 | contig 29478 bp, 22 predicted proteins | sample YL17G07_20_MG_FD_203693 | JGI IMG/M metagenome (GOLD analysis project Ga0315282, IMG submission 203693) | Sediment microbial communities from Yellowstone Lake, YNP, Wyoming, USA - YL17G07_20 | ecosystem: Environmental > Aquatic > Freshwater > Lake > Sediment | place: USA: Wyoming | collected... | reverse complement strand
ACGAACCCTGTGAATGCCGATGGCTGACATCTTCAGGAAAGCCGGATGCGGAAAATCCGCACGTCCGGTTTGAAGAGGGGGAGGGACGCCTTCGTCCCTCCCTACTCTACCGCGCGGGAGTTTTGGCTGCGGCCGAAGGCCGCGCCAAGAGAATCCGTGTGAACCCGTGAAATCCCTGTCCAGGGAACCTTCGGGGTCTTCGTGCCCTTTTCGGCATACGGCTGGATTCTTGTCATTGAGAAATCGTGAAATTCTGCTATCCTATAAGTCAGTTCTGCTGGCAGTATCCCAGGAAAGCATTCGTCTGTAAGTGAAGAAATGTATCGGAGCCACATCGAGCGTCATGGTGATGAAACCAAAACGCGGATTCACACTCATTGAATTGTTGGTGGTCATCTCGATCATTGCGCTGCTTACGGCGATCCTCCTGCCGGCGTTGAACGTCGCGAAGCAACAAGCGGGCTCTTCCGTTTGCCTGATGAACGAGAAGCAGTTGGTCCTGGCCTGGTTGATGTATGCCGAGAACAACGACTACATCATGTGCGGCCCGATGACCAGCAACGCGGGCAGTCCGAGATTTGACTGGGTCGGGCCGCCCAGGGACCTCGTGTCGGGGGCCGTGAAGATGTCCAGCTTCACCGCCCAGGAGGAAATTCGCGGGATTGAAACGGGCACATTGTTTCCGTACTACAGAAAAGCGAAGCTGACCAATTGTCCGACCGACAAGCGTTCTGCAAGACCGCCGACGTATCCCGGCTATGGGGGCACCGGGGGCTACAGAACGTACTCGTTGCCGTATCATCTGAACGCGCCGGCTTCCGAGCTGGTCAGCCGGTATGGTGCGGCCGCGGGCGCCGACCGTCTCGTCAAGGTCACGGAGCTGAAGAATCCCAGTTGGACGTACATCATTGTCGAGGAAAATGACAACCGGGACTACAACATGGACGCATGGGCGTTCGACCCGTACAAGTTCATTCTGATCGACACCATCGCTGTCTTTCACAACAATGTGACCATGTTTGGCTACGCCGACGGCCATTCGGAGAAAAAGACCTGGGCCGATCCGCGAACTCAGCAATGGTCCAACGAAATACGGGATGGGACCCGCTATCCCGATATGACCGGGCTGAGCGACCCCGAGAATGTCGATATTCGCTGGCTGGCAACGCATTATCCCCGAAAGCATTGACATCCCCCCGGCCTCGCATCCCCGGTGGCGGCCTTCGCACGGGGATGGCCGCAACCCATCTCAACTGCCAAAGACGTGAAGGAAACGCAATTGCACACGTTCCACGGGGGACCGGCAACCGCTTTCCATTGCCAAGCCCTGCAGGCTTGACGATGCCACCCCCATTTTTTCGCCGTACAGCCAGATCTCAAGGATTTGCCTTGACATAGCCGCTGCCGGAAGGGTACACTCTTTCTATGGTATAATTGGACCGCACGGAGGCAAAGGCGAAATCCACGGGAGCCACTTCAAGAGAAAAAGCTCTTGTTGCGGGCAGGCCGCGAGAATGGGGGCACGAGCCCTGATGCTCGGTGATGAAAATTTCGGAGGATGAAAAGACACGTCTACACGATCCTGGCGCTCGCCATCATGTCTACAGGGCCGCAGCTCTGTGGCGGTAATACGACGCCCGGGTTATCCCATTGCCCGGGGCGGTATGAGACTCTGTATATGCTTGAAGGGGGTATGTCATGGTGCCTGAAAATCGTATCAGCTTCCAATTGATCCTTACGATTGTCGTTGTTGCTCTGAGTTCGGTCGGACAGGGCACCGAGGTGCGCTGGATCGAGGGGCAATCCTACCCGCATCCGTGGTCGATCGAGCCGACGCGGCCCATTGAGGGGGACGTCATCCAGTTCTCCGGCGTCACGCGGTACTCCATGAATCACTGCGAGGCGGAGGGCATGCTGGGCGGCGCGCCGGCCCTGGTGATCGATCCCAACGCCAAGACGATTGAGCTGCAGTTTAACCCGCCGGCCGCCAGCGATTGCACGGATGCGTCGAGCCCGGTATGTGGTCTCGAAGGCTTCTTCGGGCCCCTGGAGGTCGGCGCCTGGCGGTTCTTCTGCACTACGCCCGGAGTGACGTTCTCCCTGGATATCCGCGTGGAGGCCGTTCGGCCTCGGCCCGTCTATTTCGTCGACGCCAGTGCCACGGGAACTAACACGAACACGGGATTGAGCTGGGACGATGCGTTCACGGACCTGCAGAGTGCCTTGAAGGTCGCCGTGCCGGACAGCGAGATTCGCGTCGCGCAGGGCACCTATCGGCCCGAGCTCGTCGCCGCAGACCAGCGCACGGATCCAAACTCCACGTTCAAGCTGGGCGCCGGGGTCGTCCTGAAAGGGGGCTATGCCGGGGCCAGAGGCACCAATCCGAACGAGCGGTACATTGCCCAATACGAGACGATTCTCAGTGGAGATCTCGCCGGCGATGACAGGCCGGTTGCACGTTTGGCGGACCTGATCAGTGACTCTCATCGGGCTGATAACGTGTACCACGTCGTCACTCTCAGCGAGACGGATTCGTCGTCCGTGCTGGACGGCTTCACCATTACCGGCGGCATTGCCGTGGACACTGTGCTGCCGGACAAACTGGGCTGTGGCGGCGGCATCTACAACGACGGCGGAAGCGCGACCGTCCGCAACTGCACGATCTTCGGCAACGCGGCGGACTACTACGGCGGCGGAATCTACAACAGCGGGTCCGGAAACCCCACGTTCGCCACTTGCACGGTGGCGGAGAACTGGGCTCAGAGGACCGGCGGGGCGATCTCCTCCCAGGGCAGCGGCACGGTCGCGATGGATCAATGCATTGTCACGGGCAACGCCGCCCAGTTCAACGGCGGGGCCATCTCCAACGAGAGCGATGGGGAGTTCCTGATCTCCAACAGCCTGCTGAGCGGAAACATGGCCGCCGAGCCGGTGGCGGGCGGCGGCGGCGCCCTGTACAACTCCCTGGCCTATGCTCGCCTGAGCAACTGCACCATCGTGGGCAACATGGCCGCCATGGGGACGGCCCTGCTCTGCGAGGGCGCGGGGTCACCGGGCAGGAGCGGAGTCTACCTGAGCAACTGCATCGTCTGGGGCGACGGCGGGATCATCTCGAGCCAGGAGGAGTCCGCCGTGGAGGTCGCCTACAGTGACGTTCGCGGGGGATGGTCCGGCCAGGGCAATATCGACGCCGACCCGTGTTTCGTTGACCCCGGGTATTGGGACGACGCCGGCACGGAACAGGATTTTTCGGATGATACCTGGATTGGGGGTGACTACCACCTGAAGGCGGCATCGGCGTGCATCGACGCCGGCAGCGTGGAAGCCCTGCTGAATGCGAATGGAGCAGACCTGGACGGCCAGCCCCGACTGTCGGGAGTTGCGCCCGATATGGGGGCCTATGAAGTGCAGAAGAATGACGCACCGGTTGCCGATGCCGGCCCGGACGTGACCATCTCGGCCCTCGGCGGGGCGGTGACGCTGGACGGCAACAAGTCCTACGATCCCGAGGGCCAGCCGTTGCAGTACCGCTGGTACGAGGGCGATGAGCTGGTTTCCGAGCAGGCCCAGTTCACTATCACGCTGCCTCCGGGCGAGCACACCCTCCGGCTGGTCGTCACGGACCCGATGGGCCTCGCCGCGTCCGATGAAGTACAGGTGATGGTCTCCGGGGGCGTGAACGCGGATGTGCTCATTTCACCGCAGGTCATCGACCGCGATTCTTCCAAGGCCATTACCGCCATGATCGTCCTGCCCAAGGGCATACGCCCGAAGGACGTCGATCTCAGTCAGCCGCTGGTGCTCTCTCCGGGCAACGTGTCGGCGACGAAGCAGGAGGCCATCATGTGGCTGAGCGGCCGTACGATGGTTCTTGCCGAGTTCCCGCGGGCCGGTCTGGTGGCGGCGGTGCCGCAGAACGGCTCCGTCGAGCTGCGGATCGTCGGCCGGCTGAAAAACGGCCGGCAGTTCAGCGGTCACGATACGGTCAAGATCAAGTAATCGCGGGCGCTCCCAGCGCGAACTCGGTGATGATTGGTGAGAGGCGGATGGAGCCGGCCCTACGGGCTCGTTCAAGACCCCGGCGCCCCCACGGCGGTAGTAGCGGCGCGCCTGTGCCGGACAGGCCGCGCGACCCCATTCTAGCATTGTCACTCCGTGGATGCCTGCGGATTTCCGCTACCCGGGATCGATACGGACCGATACTGCGGCTTGTGCCTTGTCCCCCTTGCCTCATCTGCCGAGTTCAACTATGATCCCTGCAACGATCTGGAGGACAAGATGATGCGTGTACGAATCGTCGCGTCGATAATAGTGTTGGTGGGAATAGTCGCGCTGGCGGCGCCGAGTGGAGTTTCGAGGGCGACGGCGCAAGCGGGCCCGGCGGACCCATTGTCGGCGGGGCCGCTGCCTGTGGGCGTGACGACTACCGTGTTCGTTGATTCCAGCCGCACGGACAACGTCACCAAGCAGCCCCGCACGCTCGTCACCGAGATCTGGTACCCCGCGACCGACGAAGCGAGGCAAATGCCCAAGAACAAGTACTCCGACTTCATTCCCGGCGGCGTGACCCCCGAGATCGACAAGCTGATCGCCGAAACGTTCAAGATGAGCGTGGCTGAAGTGGACAAACTCTTCTGGAACGAAGCGCATCGAAACGCGCCGGTGCGCGAGGGGCGATTCCCGCTGGTGGTCTTCTCGCACGGCAACGGAGGATCGCGCCATCAAAACACCTTCTGGTGCGATTACCTCGCCAGCCACGGCTACATCATTGTGTCGGCCGACCACACGGGCAACGCCCGCTGGACGATCATCGACGGCAAGCCCATTGCGTCGCAGGCCGGCGAGCGGCTCAACTCCGCCAAGGACCGGCCGCTCGATGTGAGTTTCCTGCTCGACCAGATGACTCGATGGGACGCGGGCGCGGACCCGCGATTCGCCGGGCGGATCGATACGGAACATGCGGCCATCGCCGGGATGTCCTTCGGCTCCTTCACCGCCCACTGGGCGGCGGACCGAGACCCGCGATTCAAAGCGGTCGTCGCGATGTCCGGCGCGCCGCCCGTTCATACGAACCTGACGGTGCCCTCGCTGCGGATGCTGGGCACGGAGGACCGGACTCTCGGCGTCCTGGGCAACGCACTCATTCGCGACAATCACGCGAAGCACACCGGCCCGTCTTTCCTGCTGGAGCTGAAGAACGGCGGACACTACTCCTTCACGGACATGTTCAAGATCAACAAGAGCTTCGGCGACGGCGTGGGAGCCGGCAAGCGCCGGGACACGAACGAGCCGTTCGAGTTCACTTCCATGGAGCTGACGTACAGGATCGTCAACTCTTACAGCGTGGCGTTTCTTGGCTATTTCCTGAAGGGCCAGAAGGAGTACCGGGCGTTCCTCAGCGAGAACCACTGGCCCGACGTTATGATCTGGGACGTGAAGAACGCGCCGGGAAAACCCTGACAGACCCTTCGGCGCCCGGGTGTGATATCGATTCCCTCCGAGGATTTCCTATCCCTGGGTGGCATCGTCAAGGCCGCAGGCGTTGGCGATGGTCTGACCCGGTCCGGAGGAAACCATCGCCAAGCTTCGAGGCTGTGTCACAATTGGTGTTTTGGCCCATTTTGGTCCATCGCACCCTTGATTCTGACCTGAGAATGAGGATCGACTTGCCGATTTTCGAATTGTGACACAGCCTCTTCGCTTGACGATGCCACCCGGACTACTGCCACTTGCTACGAAGGACGCCCTTGCCAAGCTGCGCATGACGCTGCCGCCTACTACTTCTTCTCTTGCCCCTTGCCAGGAGTCCCACGCTCTGCTACAATGTCGCCCTGGATTTGAAAGGAATAATTCCGGAGGCCGAGAAACGCGTGAAGTGTGCAGGTTTGGCCTCCGTCCCTCCGAGGGCACGCCGTCGGGCAACGCCAGGGCGTCAACCGGCTCTGCGGTAAGGACGCGCCGCGACAAACCGGGCCACGCGACTCAGGCACGTTTTGAAAACGGCGTCTGACGCGGCCGGCGCAAGGCATAATGGAAAACAGTATGGAACAACGGCAGATTGGCAGACAACTGAAAATCGACCTTTTTATGTCGGGATTAGCGCTGGTGAGCATCAGCATCGGCCTGTACGAGATCGGGTCTCCGCGTTCGGCGGCGGGAATGACGTCGCTGGACTGGCTCGACCTCGGCATCGTCGGGGTGTTCATCCTCGAGTTCGTGCTGGCGGTCCGTCGCGGCGGGGGGCTGCGGCCGGTGTTGAAGCAGCGGTGGTGGGAGCTGCCCAGCATGATCCCGATCACCGGCGGCATGATCGCCAGCCTGAACGGCATCGCGCTGGTGCGCAGCGTACGGCTGCTGCGCCTCGTGCGAGTCGTGCGGCTCTTGCGCGTCTTCAGCGTGGCCCTGCGGTTCCGCCGCGTCACCCATTTCATCATTCGCGTCTATCAGCGGTCCCAGGCGGGCGCCCTGTTTGCCGCCGCTACGGTCATCGTCCTGCTCGGCGCCGTCTCCGCCTTCGCCATCGAGTCTCACGACAACCCGCGTTTCGCCGCCTTTCCCGACAGCGTCTGGTGGGCGCTCAACATGTTCACCAACGTCGCGTACGTCGATTTCCAGCCGGCCACGGGCATGGGCCGGATCGTCGCGGGCATTCTGCAGATCCTCGGCATCGCGTTCATCGGCATCTTCGCCGGCAGTATGGCCAACGCGATCATGCGGGAATCGCCGCGAAAGGACTCCAAGGACGACTCCGAGGACCCTCCATCCGGTGAGACATAGGGGCCGCACGATCGTCAGAGGCAGTTGCAGCCAGAACTGCCAGGGTGCGCTCCGCTCGCCGCGTTGTCAGTATCCCAATCTGCCCCAGGTGGCTATTTGCATCCGCTGCACATCCTCTATGCCGTCCGGGGTGGTAGGTGAATAACCGTACTTTTGTGGGCTTTCCGGCAGCTTGCCGATCTCGATCGTCTCTTTTCCTTTGTACTTCCAGTAATCGCTGTGGCCGTCGGCGAAGGAGACATTCGTGCCGTCACCATGTCGGACAAACGGCGGGTCCCACCAACGGGGCGTAAGGTAATTAACGGCATAGGCATCCGGACTGATCCGGCCTTCATCGACAAAGACCAGTCGGTAGGCCGGAACGGGGTCGGCGATCTCCGATCTCCTCTTCACCATCAACACCGTCCTGCCCACTCTCACGCCCTGAGTGCCGTTATAGGTTCCGGCGGCGTCGAAACAGCCATTCATCCCGTAGTCCACGGAGTACGTGCGCATCTCTCCACGAACCCCGGTGGGACAGCGGTAGACTTTCTCGGCTTTGCAGTAGGAATACAACGCGCCGACCCGGATCGCCTCGGTTTGTATGTTCAGGGGCCGTTGCTCTCCCTGCTGGTAGCCGGAGGCGCAATCGTTGCCCACCCAGTATTGCTCGCCCTTATGAGGTCCGGAGGCGGGCACAGGGGCGCTGGGGGCGCCGGAAGGGTCCCAGTAGGCTTCACCGTTGACGATCCGGTCGTCGTTTTCATCGGCATACATGATCCAGCAAAGGGTCAGTGATTTCACATAGCTCAGGCAAGCCGCGCGTCGGCCTTGTTCCCGGGCACGATTCAGTGTGGGCATCAGGATGGCCATCAGGACCGCGATGATGGCGATGACGACCAGAAGCTCGATCAACGTGAAGGCATCTTGAGGTCCGCCGTTTCGGGGATTGGAAACCTTCACTCGCGGGAGGCTGAACCGGCCTTTTCGTCTTGGCTCACCCATAGTAAGGCTCCTTCGCTGGCGACCGCACAGAAGTATTCTGTGAGCATCACGCAACGCACTGTGCCAATGGGCGGGTTCAACCCGGCCAGTCGTGATCGGGTCAAAACCAGCCAGTCTTCTCTCCTTTATACCCTTTCCGCCTTCCCGACGCAACTGCTTTCTACGCCGGCTTGGCCGTTTCTCCGTGCGTGCGGGGCGAGTGGGCGACGCCGATCCCGTACATCTGGCAGAACGCCTCGACATCGCGGCGGTGATTCCCGAGGAACACGACCTGGTGGAATCCCTGCACGTCGCGGCTATCCTCGATGTCGTCCATCTGGATCTCGACGCTCGTGCGGCATCCGCCAGCCGGAGGCGTGTTGACGTTGCCGACCACCGTGCCCGTGTCGACGTAGAGTCCGTCGGGCTTGAAGAATCGCACCAGCGTTACCGGCTGGCCGACCGGCCAAAGAACCTGTGTCGAGACGCCGAGGTTCGACTCGGAGTGGCTGCGGAGAATGTACGGGGCGTGCTCCTTCGGCCGGTCGAAACCGTAGATGCGCGTGCCGCTGACGCAATGGGCCGCGATGAGAACGTTCTTGACGGTCTCGGGCACCGGGTCGTTCATGAATCCCGGCCGGTCGAACAGGTAGCTCGTCAGCATGAGCGACGCCGCCCCGCCGACATCCGCCTCGCAGCCGTAGGTGACGCCGTGATCCTGGAAGGTCGAGGCCGCCATGCACGGCGGGGTCGGCACCTTCTTCTGCGAGACCATGCCGAGGCAATCGGTCGTGATTGCGTTGCAGCCCTCGTTCTTGAGCAATTGCTTAGCCGCGATGTACGAGCGTCCGGCGTTCAAGCCGTCCTCTTTCGTCGGCTCCACAACCTTCTTGGCCTCGCTGAACCGCTGATGCGCAACCCATTTCGCCTCCTCGCTGACCGGGGTCCGGCTGAACATCTCCTCGAACGTCGCCCGCGGGACATACTGGAGGCTCATGGGACCGAACTTGCCCTCCTTGCGCTCGTTGCCGCTGACGACGAGCAGTTTCGTCGCCTCAAGCTGCCGCTTGGCGCGGACCATGCGCAGGGCCTGCTCGACGGCCGGCAGCTCCAGCGACGAGATGACGTGGGCGCCTCGTTGGTAGCCGAGACCGTTGACGTGCCCCGTGAACGCGGTGCCGACCGGGGCAAAGACAATGATGGGCACGCCGGCCTTGGCGATCTCGCCCGCCGCACCCCAGGCCGATATGTGCTGGAGCGTGACAAGGACAGCGTCAGGCGGCTCGGCCTGCACCTTCTTGACAAACGCGGCGACGGCGGCATCGTCTTCGAGCGGCTGGCTCTCCTGGGCAATCTCGATTCCGATGCGCCGGCTGGCGTCGGCGATGGCCTGGGTGTATCGTACCCGCTCACTCTCCAGAGGGTAGGCGGTGCCGGGCCAGCCGAGCCAATAGGGCGGCTTCTGGCGCGCGATCACGCTCATCACGCGGACCTTCGGTCGCGGCCGAAAAGAGGCCAGATCGATCTCCTCATGCGGTTTCGGCGTGGTGTGGAGGCTGGCCGCGACAGATTTCTCCCCGCTGCCGGCGCACCCCGTGCTCAGCGCCGCCGCGCAGACCGCCGCCGCTCCCAGGAACGACCGCCTGGACATCGAGCAGCAACTGCACGGATGACTGAAGGCAATGGGTCTCTCACTCGACTGCGATTGATGATGATTAGACATTGTTTTCTCCTCAATTCGCGTTCTCTGTCCTATTCTGTTTGCTTCGTTATCGACCGGGCGTGGCGTGCTTCGAGACCGGCATTCACGCGGGTCATGCTCTGGACCAGGATCTCCCAGGGGCGGTCCTCGATCGTGACCAGGCCGTAGTTCGAGTTCTCTCCGTCGAAGCGTCCTTCCTTCGGCTCATCGGCGTGCTCGAACCAGTGAAATCCGACCATGAACGGCAGATCGATGAGCCCCTCGACGTACCGCGTGAATCCGTCAGCCCGGTCCTGCTGCGTGGCAACAGGCTGCCCGGCCCCTTGGGTGTTCGGCAGGCCGGAATCCATCGCCTTGAAGCTGAACTCGGTCAGCATGATCGGCCGGCCCGTCAAACGGTAGATACGCCGGAGAGCCTCTACGGGCGCGGTCGGCCCGTAGTTGTTGAAACTGACTACATCAACGGAATCTCTCAGGCCGCGGAGGACTGAGTCCGGGGCGTATCCGGCAAACCGGCAGCCGAGAATAAGATGGTTAGAGTCGGCTTTGCGGATGGCGCTCTTGCAGGTCGCGAAGTAGCGTCGCGCCACGACTTCCTGCCACGCGGCCTGATCCTTTCGGACCGCCTCTCCGCTCGCTGGCTCCCGGCCGCTCAAGTCCTCCCAGCGAGTGACACTCGTCCCCCAGGCTCGATTCAGCGAAGCGATGTCGTTATATTTCTGCTTCAGGAATTCCAGGGCGGCCTTCCTTCCCGCGGCGCCCTCAGGGAAGCGAAGATATTCTTCCAACAGGCTCTCTTTCCCTCTCCAATCGGCTCCCCAGCGCAGCTCATTGTCGGTGAAATAGCCGAGCAGCCACGGGTCCCTGGCGTGCGGCCCGCACAGTTGGCGGCATGCGGCCTCCAATCTGCTTTCGAAGTCACTGGAGAAGAAGTCGCCGACCGCTCCTTTGAGCCAGTCGGCGCCTGCCCGCGTGGCGAGGTTCAGGTTGATCGTGTACGGCATGTTGTGGTCGAACGTGCTGGCGCTAGACCAGGACCCGATCGTGTTGAACCCCCAGCCGCGAAGTCGATCGACGACGGCTTCGGCCCAAGCCTCCTGCGAACCGTACTTGTTCTGCACCGCGCGTTGGTATGGTGAGTACCCAAGTGTGGGTGCGTCGTACGAGCGGAAATTTACATCATTGACGCCCTTGGAGAGGAAGGCGTTGCCCTGAGGCGTCACCAGCCACCAGACCCCATTCCGCTCGGCGACCTGGAAGAAGCCGGTGGCTTCGAATCGCAGGCCCGGATTGTTCCAGCCCCCATACCGGTCCGAGCCGGTTGAGCCGCCCGGAGCCTGTGCGCATGAAACTGCCGACGCCAGCCCACCCAGGCCCAGGCACGTGAACCCAACGAATCTCACCACCCTCCATCCTGCCTCTGACATGCTGTGGCACATTCTTCCACCTCTCAATTTAACGTCAACGTCGCTACATACTACTGCACTGGCGCCGGAGACGCAACCATGTCATGCATTGCTGCCGAGTTCCATCGCGATTGCCATTGCTTTGCGCCGTATCATCACCTTGGTAGAATGACTGCCTGTGCCAATTGCAGAGCGTTCCTTTTGACCAGGAGGACCAAACAATGGACGGCAAATCTGTGAAGTCACGATGGTTCTCAGCGGGCTTGCTGCTGGCCGGGGTACCGCTTTTTCTTGCCGGGGTCGCCGGCCGTGCGAGTGAGCGATCTTCAGATGCATCTGCGGAGCCAATCAGGGCCCACCCTGCGAATCCGCACTACTTCATGTACAGAGGTGAGCCAACGATCCTGATCACGTCGGCAGAGCATTACGGCGCCGTCATCAACAAGGACTTCGACTATGCGGCGTACTTCGACACGCTCCACGCGCACCAGCTCAATTACACGCGCATCTATCCCGGCGTGATGTTCGAGCCGGTGGGGAAGTTCATGCCGGGCAATACCCTGGGTCCCAAGCCCGACAGTCTGATCGTCCCGTGGGCCAGAAGCGACACGCCCGGCTATCGGCTGGGTGGAAACCGCTTCGACCTGGATCGCTGGGACCCGGCGTATTTCAGCCGGCTGAAGGACTTCCTGAGCAGGGCGGCCCAGCGCGGCATCGTCGTCGAGGTCTGCTTCTTCAACTCGCAATATGAAGACACCTGGCCCCTCTCTCCTCTGTACTTTGAGAACAACGTGCAGGGTGTCGGCAAGTGTGACTGGCGTGATGCCCAGACGTTGAAGCATCCGGACCTGGTCCGGCGCGAAGACGACTACGTCCGCAAGATCACGCAGGAGGTCAACGCGTTCGACAACGTCGTTCTCGAGATCTGCGATGAGCCGGGCCATATCGGGACCGGATTTGAGCTGGCCGGTCCCTGGGTCAGCCATCTGGCGGACGTGGTCCTGGACACCGAGCGCAAGCTGCCGAAGAGACACCTTCTCGGCCAGGAGGTTGATGGCCCGCTGGGAGGGCCCGTCGACTTTGCGGCCGACCCGCGATTCTCCGTCATCGTCGCCCAATACATCTGGGGCGACGACCAGGGAGAAATGGGCGGCATGAAGGGACTCAACTACAAATACAAAGACAACAAACCCATCGAGCTGAATGAGACCTGCTACTACCCCATCTGGTACAAAGACGACAAGGTCGCCGACTCGCGGGTGGAGGCCTGGGAGTTCATCGTCGGCGGCGGGGCGGGCTTCAACCAGTTGAATGGGCTCTTCACGGCCGAGAACCCCACCGGAAAGTCGCCGGACAATGACCAAATGCTGCGGGCGCTGGAGAGCCTCAAGCAATTCATCTACAGCTTCGACTTCATCAAAATGGCTCCCGACAAGGGCTTTCTGGTGAGCGGCGCGACTCGGCCACAATACCACCGGGCGATCAGTGAGCCGGGAAAACAATATGCGCTATACATCCACCACAGCAGCGAGAAGATCGACGGCGCCTACACCGTCGTGCCCGGGGAGTATCGGGAAGACCTCGTGGTCGATCTGCCGGCAGGCCGCTACCGGGCCGACTGGGTTGATCCGGCAACCGGGTCGGTCCTGGGCAGCGTGGACATCACCCACGAGGGCGGCCATCGCACGCTGACGACCCCCACGTACAAGGTGGACATCGCGCTTCGGGTGAAGAGTCTCTGATTGGACCAGGAGGTTTCGTGTGCAACGAGCGCTGGGGATATTGAGTTTGGCGATGATGATGAGTACTGCGATTTGGGCACAGGCGACGGACGACTCGAAGCCGGCGACATCGAATCTGCCGGGTGCAGACTACCCGCGCATCCATGCCGATTTGCGGGTTACGTTCCGCATCAGCGCGCCCAGTGTACGGAAGGTCCAGGTGGTCCCCGGAGGCAATGACAACGGGCTGGGTCAGGGTCCCTTCGACATGCAGCGGGATGACAAAGGCGTCTGGACTGTCACCATCGGGCCGGCCGTGCCGGGATTTCACTACTACTGGCTGCAGGTGGACGGTTTCGCCTGCAACGATCCGGCCACGCAGACCTACTTCGGCTGGAACAAAGAGTGCAGCGGCATCGAAGTGCCGGACAAGATGCTCAACTTCTACGATGTCAAAGACGTGCCGCACGGCGAAGTTCGCGCCCACTGGTATTACTCCAAGGTCACGGGGATGTGGCGGCGGGCGATGGTCTACACACCGCCGTTCTACGACAGGGACACGCAAACGCGGTACCCCGTCCTTTATCTGCAACATGGCGCAGGCGAGAGTGAGCGGGGCTGGACCTCACAGGGCCGGGCGAGCTTCATCCTGGATAACCTGATCGCGGAGAAGAAGGCCCAGCCGATGATCGTTGTCATGGAAAACGGCATGGTGGCGCCAAGGGCAGGGGCCAACTCAATGCCGGCCAAGCCCGGTGCGGCCCCATGGCGGAACGAAGCATTCGGGGACATGGTGATCAACGATTTGATCCCGATGGTCGACGCGGCGTATCGGACGATTCCGGATCGGATGCACCGGGCCATCGCCGGGCTGTCGATGGGGGCCGGCCAGGCGATGCAGATCGGGTTCGGCAACCTGGACAAGTTCGGCTATATCGGCTCGTTCAGCGGCGGGGGAGCGGCCAGATTGGATTTCGGTGCATCCGAGCCCAAGCCGCTGTTGGTCTGGATGGGCGCCGGCACGGCGGAGTCCGGCCGCATGACCTCGGCGAAGGCCACGGTCGAGGCGATGAACAAGGCCGGCATTCCCGCCGTCTGGTTCGAAGCCCCCGGCACGTCCCACGAGTGGCAAACCTGGCGCAAGTGCCTGTATGACTTCGCGCCGCGGCTGTTTCAGAAATGACCCGCGGCCTGCATCGCGCAGAAGTGCTCTTCGCGTCACCGGCGGCAAACGGTGCGACCCGATGCCGGGACGCCTCGCTCGCAAGACCACCCGCAATCGCCTGCCGATCAGGGACCGGTGTAGGAATCAAAGGGTACGGGCGGATCGAGCTCGTACACTTGGCCGTCCTGGCCGACGATCCGCGTGACCGTGAAGGTGACTGTGCCGGCCCGGCTGAGCTGCTTGGTCACGAACAGTTCGGTCCCGCTGTCGTCCGTCGAGCCTGTGACCGTCGCGTTGTATATACCGGTCCATTTTCCCTCGACTGTCGCGTACAGGATCCACTGCGCGTCGTCGCCGATAACGGTCACGAGCGCCATCGCCTTCCACCCTTTCCTTAACGTCGGTATCGACGATACGACGACGCCCACATGGGCAACGGGAGGACCGCTCGGTGCGACAACGTTCACCGTGGTGCTCTTCTCATTGTTTGCCGGGTCGTCGTCCGCGAAGCCATGCGTAGCCATCAGCGTGTGATTGCCGGTGGGTGTCCCGGTCGTCGTATTCCACGTGAAGGTCAGGGTCGTCGAAGCGCCGGGGGACGGGCTGCTGATCGTCTTTGTATCGATTGTTTGTGGGGTGCCCCCTTCTGGCGTATCCGCAAGTGTCACGGCAATGCCCGCCACGTTCTGATTGCCGACGTTCTTCACGGTAACGACGATATCGGCCGCATTGCCCTGGGTCACCGTGCCGGGACCTGTAACGCTTGTGATGGCGATGTCGGTCAGGCTCGCCACGATGTCAATTACGTCGCTCGCCGAATCGTTGGCGTGATTCTGATCGCCGCTGACGTTATGCGTGGCCGTCAAGGTGTGCTTGCCGATGGATGCGCTGCCCGTATTCCAGGCGAAGGTCACGGGCGTCGAAGCGCCCGCGCGCAGGCCGCCCTCGATTGTCTGTGTGCCGATCTGCTTTGCAGGGGTGGTGGTCGTGTCCTCAAGTGTCACGATGATGTCGCTCGCCACATCCTGGTTACCGGCATTGCGGACTGTGACGGAGACACTTACCGTAGCGCCCTGGATTGCAGCGGCGGGGGCATCGACGCTGACGATGGCGACATCGGTAAACGGCTGCGTTTGCGCTGAGGCGGCCCAGCCGATCTTCTCCTTGTTGCCGTCGGGGTCGTTCTGGACCTTGAGGCCGGCGGCGGCGGTCTGGTCCATCCCTGCGTCGATCAGGGCCTGTCGGATGGCGTATACGCCGCTCGCGTTCGAGGCCCGGCCGTGCCCGGCGATATACAGGGCCGCGAGTCCCGCGCCGTGGGGCGAAGCCATGCTCGTGCCGCTGGCGGTGGCATATCCGCCGCCCTTCCAGCAGGAGTAGATGCTCACGCCGGGCATGAGGAGGTCGATTGCTTTGCCCGGCGAGGTCACGGGATTTCCCGCGACGACGCTGCGGCTGTAGTTGCTGAAACTCGCGAACGAATCGTCGCTGCCATAGCTGGTCGAGCCGCCCGAGCCGCCGGGCTTTCCGTCCGAATCGCACATGGCCGAGACGGCCGCCGCTTCCGGATAGGCGGCGGGAATGAAGTCGTCGCTCGTGCCAAACACTCCGTCGGTGCCGTAGACGTCCTTTGCATCGTTGCCCGCCGCCACGACATAGACGACCCCGGCGGCGACGCCGTTTTGAATCGCCGTGCGGAATATGCTGCTGCTGGCGGCCGCCCCAAGGCTCATGTTCGCCACTTCAATTGTCGCGGCGTGGGCCGTCACCCAGTCTATGCCGGCGATCACGTCGGACAGATAGCCGGAGCCGGTCGAGTCAAGGACCTTCACCGCCCAAAGGCGAGCACCGGGAGCCACGCCAACCACGCCGAAATCGTTGTCCAGGGCGGCGGCGATGCCGGCACAGTGCGTTCCGTGACCGTTGTCGTCGTCGTACAGGTCGTCTTCGAAGGATATCATGCCCCAGAGGCTGTAGAAATGCCTTCCTCCGACGACGTTCAAGTCCGGGTGATCGATGTCGATGCCGGTGTCGATAATGGCGATATCAACATCCACGCGCTCGTCGATACCGTTGATCTTCGCCACGCCGTTCCGGTCGGCATCGATTCTGTCAACGCCGGTTGGCAGGGTTTGAGCGAACGCATGGACTCGCACGTCAGGCTCGACCCTGAGCACGCCGGGCTGTCCCTCGATCTCCTGCCGGGCCAGGCCGGGCGGCAACTGGATGGAGAATCCGCGGACTGCGGCGGTGTAGACGTGCCCAAGCTTGCCGACAGTTCGCTGGGCGATGCTCCGGCCGACCTGGCCGGGATCGGCGCCTTCGGCGACCTGAACGATGTAGACGCCCGGCGGACCGCCTGCCGGCTCCGGCGGCATGGCGCCGATCGTCAGCGTTACAAGAGCGAGCAACACCGGAATTCGGAACGCACGCGTGCAGGCCATTGGATACCCCCTTTCCCCTTGGATGTGCAGAATCCGGCGGAGATGATACGCACCGGCCCTGTCTGGCATCCTTCCCGAGTCATATACGACCCCTCGAATACTGGAAAGAACCAGCCTCATTGGAACAGGTGCCAGCGAAAAGTCAAGGCAAAAAACTTCGGCGGTGATTCGTGATTCCTGCACCTCCGGCGTGCACCCGGTCCTCGATGAAAAGCGGGCAAGAGCAGAACGCCGACAGAGTCTCAAAAAACGTCACACAATGGACCAGCGAAAGCACATCGCCACAGGATCGCAGTCGGTTCGATCCACCATCGTCTTCTGTTGAATCGTCAACCCTCGTCGTGGCTTTCCTTCGAGCCGGGCTCGATCAGCTTCTTGGTCATGACGACCAGCCCGATCTGCTGCGACTACTCGGAGACGATGTTGCTGACCACGGTTCCCCATTTGGCCTCCGGATCGACCCTGGAGAACAGCACGATCCAGCCCAGCCCCGTCGCAATAAGAAAAAGCGTGAGGGAGTGCTCGTGAAGGAGCTCGAGGACTCGATTGCTGTGCTTGCGGCGGGGTTGCCGGCTCTCCCGCGAGCCTTTCTCGAAGAACCACTTGGTCGCCAGGATCGTGATAACGACGCCGACCCAGTCCGCGATCGCGTTGCCGAAGAACGAGCCTATATGCGATTTGGGATCTGCCGGCAGATACAGCACGAACCACAGTGCCAGCACGCCCCCTGCGACGAGGCTGAGCGAATGACGTTTCCAAAAGGGCTCCCGCAGACGATCCGCTGCTCCTTTGTCTTTGCTCACGGTGTCTCCTCCTGCAATCGGACGAGGACGCTGTCGGCATCTCACAGAATGCACTGTGAATCCGCGCGCCGTTCACAAAGCGTACGCACCTTCCACGAAGGCGTTCACGGCGGGCGGAACTCGCTGGATCGATGATTGACCCAATTCTAACACTCTCCTAACACAATCCTAACATTCCTGGGTTATACATCAGAGCAGACTTGGTCTCTTATGCTCCAGGGTCTTTTTTTTACAGGAGCCTGCGATGGATGCATTCGACATGATTTCCGAACCGGTCCTGTTCGTCCAGGAGTTGCGCGAATACTCGAGCAGAGTCCGCCAGACCGTGGAATTGATCCAGTCGCTGGCCGATGCACTACTGGCAGAGGATTATGCGAAGATACAGACTCTGCATGAGCAGATGGTCAAGATCTGGGGTGAAGTGAACCAGAGTAAACTCTCGTTGTACGGCCAGATCAAGGGAATGCATTTCCACGCGGTAGGCGGGGATGCATTCAACCAATACATGGCATGCCAGGACCATGTGGCCGATTCATTGCAGGGCTTGGCCAATCTGTTGGCGTCACGCAGGACCGCAGTCCCCATCCAGTTGCGAGAGGATTTCCGGGCTCTTGTCGCCGGGGTGGTCAACATCAGCAGGCGGACGATGAATCTGGCCGATGGGCTCCTCTCCGAGGCCCAGACCGCCTGTACGGATGCCGAGACACAGAACTCGCTCGACGCCATCCGGGGAGCCATCGACGAGAAGGGTAAGACCAGGCAACGTGAAATGGAGTTCACCCGGCATCTCTACAACCTTGAGAGGCAGCTTGACCCAGTGACTGTCATATTTCTGGACAAGTGCTGTACCACGTTGCACGAAGTGGCCGACAACGCAGAGCACGCGGCCGATCATCTGCGCTTGATGGCTCGTTGAATATATGGCGGTCTCACGATGAGATCGACAGCTCTTTCCACCGAGGTGGAGCAGGCGTACGTATGGTGAGTATTCTCTTACTGATCGTCCTGGCCCTGGTGTTCGATTTCCTCAACGGCTTTCACGACTCCGCCAACTCCATCGCCACGGTGGTCTCGACGCGGGTTCTGACGCCCCGCCAGGCCGTTGTCTGGGCGGCGTTCTTCAACTTCGTCGCCTTTTTGTTCTTTGGGCTGCACGTGGCCAATACGATTGGAAAAGGCATTATCGATATTGCGATCGTGGATAAGGCGGTGATCTTCGCCACTTTGATCGGGGCCTGCTCGTGGGATGTCATCACGTGGTATCTGGGCCTGCCGACCAGCTCCTCTCATGCCCTCATCGGGGGGATGATCGGTGCGGCCCTCGTCAAGGTCGGGTCGAGCGCTCTGGTCTGGCACGGAATTACCAAGACAGTGGTCTTCATCTTCGTCTCCCCCATCCTCGGCTTTGTCCTGGGAATGACGTTGGGCACTGCCGTTTACTGGACGTGCCGCAATAGCTCCCCCGGCAAGGTGGACCATCTCTTCCGCAAGGGACAGCTTCTTTCGGCCGCACTGTACAGCATGGGCCACGGCGCCAACGATGCCCAGAAGACGATGGGCGTCATCGCCAGTCTCCTCTTCAGTGCCGGCCTGCTCACTGGTGAGTTTCACGTGCCGCTGTACGTCGTGCTCCTTTGCCAGGCGGCCATCGCATTAGGTACCATGTTCGGCGGCTGGCGCATCGTCAAGACGATGGGCCAGAGAGTGGCGAAGCTCAGGCCGGTCGATGGCTTTTCCGCCGAATCCAGTGCGGCCCTGACGCTGGCCATCTCTTCGGGCTTCGGGATTCCCGTCAGTACGACGCACACGATCAGCGGAGCGATCATGGGCGTCGGGTCGCTGCGACGGCTTAGCGCCGTCCGCTGGGGCGTCGCCTACAACATCATCTGGGCCTGGATTCTGACGATTCCCGCCGCCGCCATCATCTCCGCACTCGCCTATCTGGCGACAAGTCGCGTCCTTGCAGGTCCACGCTAAGGCCCGACCAGAAGGACAACGAGCCGGCTATAATCCGTGCGCCAGCCGCAGCGTGGCCGCCGCCCACCGATCCTCTGACACGGATTCACGCCGATGAACACGGATTTCGACAATGTCATTGCCGTGAAGGGCCTGCCCTCGACCCGATCGGGGGCGGGAATCCAGGTCTCTTCGCCACGGAGATAGGCGCAGTTTGGGGTCGGCCCTCGTTTTATTCTTTAGCGGGTGCGCTCTCTCTTAGTCCTTTGGGGACAGGGGCTTACGGCGTGGTTTTTTCTTCATTTTCTTGTTGACCTATTGACCATACGCATTTAGAATGGGGTGAACGTGGCAAGGTGCGCCGGGTTCTCGGTCGGAGGTCGTCACCGGCCGGAGATGAGCAAGCGGGATTCGGCGGCCGGCCGGCGCTCGATGATTGTCACGGGAAGGGAGAAACGCATGGTCAATCGAAGTTGTACCACGTGTGTGTATGCCTGGTGGGATCAGGGCCAGTGGCTGACGAGCCTCTCGACGGGCTTTCCCAGTCGGCCGGTCTGTGCCAATCATTCTGACACTCCGGGCCTGATGAAGCCCGTCCCCTTCGGCGAGCCCTGCCGCAACTACCGCCCCAAGCCTGCCGAACCCGAGGGCAACGTCAAGCGAATCCCATTGGGTGGCGGCCTTTACGCCTACGTGGATGCCGCGGACTATGAATGGCTCAGCCAGTGGGCTTGGCACGTGATTGGCGGGTACGCCGGGCGGTATGAGAAGGACAGGAAGATCTACATTCACCGCGAGATCGTGCAGCCACGCAAGGGCCTGGTTGTCGACCACATCAATCGCAACAAGATGGACAACACCCGGCTCAATCTCCGCGCCTGCACGCCCGACGAAAATGCGCGCAACAGAGCCAAGCGCGTCGCCTCCGTCTCCCAGTACAAAGGCGTCGGGTATCGGAAGAGGAACAGGCAGTGGTTTGCGGAAATCGTCATTGCAGGTGAACACGTCTGGCTCGGCTTTTTCGACGATGAGATCGACGCGGCCCGCGCCTACGACCGTGCGGCCGTGGAGCACTTCGGCGAATTCGCCAACCTGAACTTCCCCGACGAATGGCCGCCCCAACGCCGGCGGCAGGTCTACGCAGCCGCCCAAGCCGCCCTGAAGAAGGAACGCAACAAGGTCAAGAGGAAGAAAGGCAAGGCGCCCAAGGGTAAAGGGAATAAGGCGAAAGGAAGGAAGACCCGAGGTAGGGCAAAGCGTATCGGGACCATGACCCCAGAGCTCCCAAAGAAGAGGCGCAAGCGTGTGGTGCCATGAACATTTGAGCACAGCGAGCGGTTTTGTTCTTCGCAGCCGGTCGCCGATAATCTACAATCAACTCGCAGTCAGGCAGCCGATAACTATTGTGTGACGACCCAAAGCCTGCATGACTCGTATGTGAGAGAACGTGGACGTCGAAGGAGTATGTTGTACAACCTGAGTTCCCTGATGTCAGGGAGGAGACTTTAGACGTGACCGCATTCGCACATTCTGCTACTGACTTGAGGCCTTTGCTTGAAGGCTGTGGCTACTCAAATGGGCGATTGGCCACAAATTTCAGGGTCGGTGATGCCAGATACCCGCTCGTTGGCTTCGCCAGCAAACCGTGGGATTTCGACTCGGCATGCATTGCCGTCGTGGAAACATCTGACGAGCCGGAAGATGCTGTCAGGAAATGCCGTCAGTTAGGCGCACCAGTCGTATGGGTACAGCACAATGGGATCGTCGATTGGTGGGTGCAGCACAGCACAACTCCAAAGCGATTTGACTCCAGACCGCTTAATGAGTTCGCCTCATTGGTACGCTCGCACCGCGAGGATCTGACACCTGTGAGCGTCTACAGAGCCAAGGTGATAGGTCGTTTGCCGGGTGCGAGGCAGTTGGATTTCGTGGACGTGGGACTCGTGCCGCTGCTCCGCGCCGAGGCGGGTGAAAAGATGGGTGAGCTTGTCGAGAAAATGACACAAGCCACCCTCAAAGAGCTTGGTCGGAGCAACCCGAGCAAAGCAATGCTCCGTGACGTGTTTACGTACGTCTTCCGACTACTTGCGGGGAAGATTCTGAAGGATAAAGACGTCGATAATTTCGGCCAAATTGATCTCCAGGACCCCGTCACAGTACTCAACGCTGTGGCAAAGCACTACAACGCTACGGAGGCGAACAGGAGATTGCCCCGAGAATGGAGGAAGGCACTGAGGCCCGCCAGCGAGTTGGTTTCGGTGTACGGCAATGTGCGTGTTGTCTCGCCTGAATCGCTAGCGTACGTCTATGAACACACTCTGGTCAACAAAGACCTGCGAAAGAGACTGGGGATTCACGCCACGCCGCCGTACTTGGTGGACTACATTGTCTGGCAGCTCTACGACTGGATCCGCGACATCCCGGAAGAAGACCGCCATGTTTTCGAGCCGGCGTGTGGGCACGCCCCGTTTCTTCTGACTGCGATGCGCATGCTCCGATTGGAGATGCAGGGCGAGACAGATCGCAAAATCCACAACTACCTGAAGGCCCATATCCATGGTCTGGACGTGGACGACTTTGCCCTTGAGATTGCCCGCCTGTCGCTGACACTAGCGGATATCCCCAATCCTAACGGTTGGGACCTCGAGCTAACCGACATGTACGCCTCGAACATATTGGCTGAGGAGGCGGCACGATGCCGGATCATGCTGAGCAATCCGCCGTATGAGCCATTTGGAGAGACCGACAAACGCAGGTACAAGGGAAGTGGGCATGAGGTCCGGCATAAGAAGGCTGTGGAAATGCTCAGCCGGACACTACCGGAGCTTCCGGTTGGAGCCGTTTTCGGCGTCTTGGTACCACAAGCCGTACTCAATGGTCCAGAAGCCCGCGAGGTGCGCGATGTGCTTCTACGGGACTTCGAACTTGCGGAAATCTGTCGCTTTCCAGGCAAGGTCTTCGAATTCGCAGAAATGGAAACGGCAGTTGTTCTGGGACGTCGCCATTCCAAGGTTTTTGACCCAAGGTCGCACTATATACGCCTGCGTTCGGTGGGCGAGCACGGTCTTCCTAAGTTCGTCGCAAACTACTCTGTGGAAGAGGACCAGTCAGTTCCGCAGTCCCGCCTCCAGTTAGACCCGCGCCTCGCACTCACTGTACCGGCACTGGACGAGCTATGGGCTTATCTAGAGGGCAATCCGCGCGTTTCGGATGTTGCAGTAGTCGGTCGAGGAATCGAGTTCAAAGGCAAGGATGCACGGAACGGGATTCCTGTCGTCTTGGCGCATCCAGAGCCACCAGACTACCCCGCGGGTTTTGCAGGGGTGACCAGGACCGTCCAAGAGATATTTTCCACTCCACCTCTTTGTGGTGTCGCAATCAAACCTGAGTTGATCGAGAACCCACGCCAAGGCCTACCTACGGGTCAGCCCCAGATTCTAATCAACAGGGGGCGAACCTCACGATCACCGTGGCGTCTCAAGGCCCTCCTAGACCCGGATGGGAGGCCGGTCAAAGACAACTTCGTGGTCATCCGGCCCAGCGTGCCCAACGTCTCATCGCTATACCTTTGGACGGTCCTAAACTCTCCGGTTGCGAGCGCCTATGCCGCCAGCCGCACGACAAGGCGGCACAACTTGGAAGGCATCCTCCGAGATGTACCGATCCCACGAGTTAGCGAACAGGGTGTCAAACAGGTGCAGCATGCGGCGCAGCGTTACCGCGAATTGGCGGGGCGCCGATCCTCTTCGATTCAGAAAGAGACTACGAACGAACGGTGCCGCGTCCCGCTTTTCGATGGACCAATTTCCACATCTGGCGAGCCCAGTGAGAGGGAAGTGAGGGAGGCTCTTCTTGCTATGGACGCGGCGGTACTCAGACTCTACTCCCTACCTGTTCGTCTTGAACGACAGGTGCTCGACTATTTTCGCGGGCATGTTCGTCGTGGCGTCGGCTGCGCATTTGGCGATTACTTCCCTGCCGATTTCAACTCGCTGGTGCCGCTGCACAAGTACATCTCATCTGCCTATCGGTGTTCGACAGTTGACCAAGTTGCCAAGAGGATGAAACCGGGGGAATCCTCGCATGTGCTGGCAAGTCTCCGGTCAGCAGCCGAGGCGTTCGGGGAGGACTCATAAGTGCGAGACTTCCTTCTGGACACGCAAACGGTCTGCTACTGGTATGATACCGAATGCCGACAGCACCAAGTGGTCATGGCCAACGTTGCATCACTTCGAAAACAAAGTGAGTTGCTGGAACACAAGCCACGCCTGCTCATCTCGGTCATTACGCTCGGCGAAATCGAATTCGGACATCGGGTTGCTTTGTCCCCCAACCCAGACGAGCAGGCGAAGTATCTGAGGTTTGTCTGGGAGCAATTGCCAGAACGCTTGGACGTCACTCAAGATGCGACTGCTGCCTTCGGCGAACTCCGCAAACGTCTTTTCGACAAGTACGCACCGGGCGAGAAACGCAAGCCGAAGATGCGTCCTGAGCAGTTGGTTGACCCGATCGCATCCAAGGAGCTGGGCATTCAAGAAAATGATCTCTGGCTATGTGCGCAAGCGATCGGACATAGCATGGTGCTCGTAACCGACGACGGGATGCGTCGAATTCGCGAGGTCAGCCAAGGTATGCAACCCCTCCTGCTGCTCCAAAACTGGACCATCCCAGACACGGCCAAGATCGAATAGCTCCTCCATGCGACGCGTCAGTCTTCGCCGCTGGTGCCTTGGCGGGGCATGGCGATGGTTCCGGTGCGCGCGACGTTTTTGATGCCGTAGGGGCGGCAGACGTCGAGGAAGGCCTCGATCTTCGTTTCCGGGCCGCTAACCTCGATCATGAGGGACTTCTGGCTGATGTCGACGACGCGGCCTCGGAACATCTCGACCATCGAGACGATCTCGGGGCGTTTCTCCGGCGGGGCGGCGATGGTGACCAGCATCAGGTCGCGGGCGACCACGGGCTTGCCGACGAAGTCCTGGACCTTGACGACGGGGATGATGCGGGCGAGCTGCTTTCGGACCTGCTCGACGATGCGGTCGTCGCCGACGACGACGATGGTCATGCGGCTGAGGTTCGGCTCTTCGGTGCGGCCGACGACCAGCGAATCGATGTTGAAGCCGCGAGCGGCGAACATGCCCGCCACGTGGGCCAGGACCCCCGGCTTATTCTCCACCAAGGCACTGATGATGTGTTTCATAGTCTATCCGCTCCTGCGATCTATTGATTAAGGATTATTGATAATTGATGATTGGCAGACCATCCAGGCCCCAGCAAGGAATCGAGCCTGTTGCGCAAATCATCCATAATCCATCATCAATAATCAATTGTTACGCCATGCTCTCCAGGATCGTCAGGCCGTCCATGTCGCTCAGGCTCTTGCCGGCGGGGACCATCGGCCAGACATTTTCTTCGCGCTCGACGCGGAAGTCGACCACGCAGGGCCTCTTTTCGGCGAGCATCTGCTCGATGGCCTTCGGGACTTCTTCCTTCTTGTCTACGGTGATTCCCACGGCGCCGAGGGCGCGGGCCACGTCGGCGTAGTTCGGGTTCTTGAGGTAGCTGCACGAGTAGCGCTTGCCGTAGAAGAGCTCCTGCCACTGCCTGACCATTCCCATGTAGCCGTTGTTGAGGATGCAGACCTTGATAGGCAGCTCGTACTGCACGGCGGTGGCCAGCTCGGTCATCGTCATATTGAAGCTGTGGTCGCCGTCGATGTCGATCACGGTGGCGTCGGGCCGGGCGATCTGGGCGCCGATGGCGGCGGGCAGGCCGAAGCCCATCGTGCCCAATCCGCCGGAGCTGATGAGCTGCCGCGGCTCGATGAATCTGTAGAACTGGGCCGTCCACATTTGATTCTGTCCCACTCCGGTCGTGATGACGGCGCCGCTCTTCGTCTGGCGGCAGATCTCCTCGATCACGTACTGGGGCTTGACCGCCTTCGACCTGCGGTCGTAGCGGAACGGGTACTTTTTCTTCCACTCGGCGATCTTGGCGAACCATGGCCCGCGCTCGCGGAACTCGACCTCGTTGATCATCTCGGCGAGGACATGTTTCGCGTCGCCGACCACCGGGATATCGACGTGGACGTTCTTGGAGATGCTCGACGGATCGACGTCGACGTGGATGACCTTGGCATGCGGGGCAAACGTGGCGACCTTGCCGGTGACGCGGTCGTCGAAGCGGGCGGCGATGGCGATGAGCAGGTCGCATTCCTGGACGGCATAGTTGGCGTACGCCGAGCCGTGCATCCCGAGCATGTCGAGCGACTCGGGCTTCCTCTGGTCGTAGCTGCCCAGGCCCAGCAGCGTCATCGTCACGGGCAGGTGTGCCTTCTCGGCGAAGGCCCGCAGCTCCGCCGCGGCGTTGCCGCTGATGATTCCGCCGCCGACGTAGAGCACCGGCCGCTCGGATTTGTTGATCGCCTCGGCGGCCATCGACATCTGCCGGGCGTGGCCCTTCGTGCGAATCCGATAGCCGGGCAGGTCGATCGCGGCCTTGCCGTTGCATTTGCATTTTCCAACCGAGATGTCCACGGGGATATCGACCAGGACCGGGCCGGGCCGGCCGGTGGAGGCGATGTAGAAGGCCTCGCGGATGGTCCGCTCCAGGTCCTTGATGTCCTTAATTATTGAATTATATTTGGTCACCGGCCGCGTGATTCCGGTGGTGTCGGCTTCCTGGAAGGCGTCGTTGCCAATCAGGTCCGTGCGAACCTGACCAGTGATGGCGACCATCGCGATCGAGTCCATCATGGCGGTGGCCAGGCCGGTCGTCAGATTGCAGGCCCCCGGTCCGCTCGTCGCGAGGATGACGCCGACCTTGCCGCTGGCCCTGGCGTAGGCATCGGCCATGTGGCAGCCGCCCTGCTCGTGGCGCGGGATGATGAAGCGGATTGGGGCGTTGTAGAGTTTGTCGAACAAAGGAATCACGACCCCGCCTTGGTATCCATACATGGTATCGACGCCGAGATCGATGAGCGTATCGACGACGATCTGGGCGCCGGTCTTGATAGTGGAGGTTTCGGCGGCGGGGGCCGACGGTTGCGCCTGGGCTGGCATGGCTTGTCCTTTCCTGAGCAACATAGGGGTCCCGACGGTAGGAGACCCACGTGTAATTCCGGTTCGTCGCGGCGTCGCGGGCGGCCCCAGGTTATCGGTCCGTTCCATTCGTCGGAAGCAGCCGACACGCCTGGGGATCGTAGCCCCGTCACAGACTCCGTAACCGCCCCACCGTCGGGGGCGTTTCAGGTCTCACGTGAGCGGATCGGCCCACGCAAAGGTCAAAATCATATAGTGGCGAAATCCTTTAGTCAATTGCCTTCGACCATTCGGCGGGAGGACTAAAGTCCTTCACGCCGAGTCTGGTCGAGGCGAATAGGACCTGTCGCCGGTTGTCACATTGCACTCTGGAGCGCTCGCAGCCCCTCCATTTCGCTGAGGCTCTTGCCGGCGGGGACCATCGGGACGACATTCTCCTCGGCATCGACGCGGAAATCGACGACGCAAGGCCCATCCTTGCGGAGCATCCGCTCGATGGCGGGGCCGACCTGGTCCTTTGAGTCGACCGTGATCCCAACGGCGTCGACCGCCTGAGCAAATGCAGCATAATCAGGGTTGCGTAAGTGGCTGTACGCGTAGCGCTTGCGATAGAACAATTCCTGCCACTGCCGAACCATGCCCATGTAGCCGTTGTTGAGAATGCAGACCTTGATCGGCAGCTCGTGCTGCACGGCGGTGTTCAGCTCCGCCAGGGTCATATTGAAGCTGTGATCGCCGTCGATGTCGATCACTGTCGCGTCAGGCCGGGCAATCTGCGCTCCGATAGCGGCGGGCAGGCCGAAGCCCATCGTGCCCAGGCCGCCCGATGTAATGAGCTGCCGGGGCCGGCTGAACTTGTAGAATTGCGAACTCCACATTTGGTGTTGCCCGACTCCGGTCGTGATGATTGTGTCGTCGCCGGTCCGGCGGGACAATTCCTCAACCACATACTGCGGCTTGATCGAGGTTGCCTTGCGGTCGTAATCCGGCGGGTAGCGGCTCTTCCAGTCGGCGATCCTGGCGAACCACTGCGGCCTGTCACGATACTCGACGCACTCCGCCAACGCAGCGAGGACGACCTTCGCGTCGCCGACAATCGGGATATCGGCGTCGACGCACTTGGAGATGTTCGAGGGATCGATGTCGATGTGGATGATCTTCGCTTTCGGGGCGAAAGTCGCCACAGTTCCGGTGACGCGATCGTCGAATCTGGCCCCGACGGCGATCAGCAGGTCGCATTCCTGGACGGCGAAATTGGCATAGGCGGAGCCGTGCATTCCGAGCATGTCGAGCGATTCAGGGCGGCGCTGATCGAAGCTGCCCAGGCCCATCAGGGTCATCACGACCGGAAGATTGGCCTTGCAGGCGAGCTCGCGCAGCTCCGGCGAGGCGTTAGCCGTAATGACGCCGCCGCCGGCGAGCAGGACGGGCCTTTCCGAGCGGCTGATCGCCTCGGCCGCCTCGCTGATCTGACGGGCATGGCCGTTCTTCGGGACTCGGTAGCCAGGCAGATTCATGCGCACCGGCCCGTTGCTGGTACACCTTTGAAACTCAATGTCCGCCGGAACATCGACGAGGACAGGTCCGGGCCGGCCGGTCGAGGCGATGTGAAAAGCCTCATGAATCGTGCGGGCCAAATCCTTCACGTCCATGACGATGGAACTATGTTTTGTGACCGCGCGGGTGATCCCGGTGGTCGGGGCCTCCTGGAACGCGTCGTCGCCGATCAGGTCGGTTCGGACCTGCCCTGTGACGGCGACGAGCGGGATCGAATCCATCATGGCGGTGGCCAAGCCGGTGACGAGGTTGCAGGCCCCCGGTCCGCTGGTCGCGATCATCACCCCGGTCTTTCCGCTGGCTCGGGCATAGGCATCGGCCATGTGACAGCCGCCCTGCTCGTGGCAGGGCACGAAGAACCGGATCGGCGCGTCGTAAAGCCTGTCGAATAAAGGCAATACGGACGCTCCGATGTAGCCGAAGACGGTGTCCACGCCGTGCGCGAGCAGGGCATCGACGATGATTTGGGCGCCGCTTTTGGGGATTGTCCGTTGGGCCGTAGCGGCCATGGACGGAGACTGAGTTTGCATACCCTTGCCTTCCTGATCAACACGTCGGGCCCCTGTCGTAGCACGGGCATCTTGCCCGTGGTCCGGAAGACATGAGCGGGACGCTCATGCTGCTTTGGAACCCTTTGGTTATCCCGGCGAGTTGTGGCTTTTCTGGCTGTTCCGACCGACCAACCGCTCTTGCCTCGAAGGGCGACCGATCCGGCCGGAGATTCATAGCCGGCCACAACCGCGTTACCACCCCGACCATCGGGATGGACCAGGTTGTGTGCCCGCAGTTCCTGCGAGCACCCCTAAAGTATGCCAAACACCCCCGCCCCCTGTCAAGCGGATTTCGCGACTGCCTCGGCAGGCCAGCCTTCGGCGTGAGCCAAGTGGATTCGCGCAGAGACTCGGAGCCGCGGAGAGGAACACATCTCGATGCACGCGGGAAGTCTTGACCCCATGCCCCCAAATGAGTAGGATAAAGAGAAGAATGAGGTGGAGCATGAAAGACTACAAGGTGGAAACGAAAATCGAGAGGGATGGCTCGCTCACGATCAAGGGGCTGCCATTTCGGGCCGGAGAACGCGTTCAGGTGATCGTCCGCGGCCGGCAGCCGGCAGCCGGCAATGGCGACCGTCATCCGCTACGGGGAAAACCTGTGCGATACATCGACCCATTTGGCGGCGTCGCTGAAGGCGATTGGGAAGTCCTGAAATGATCGTTCTCGACACCCACATCTGGGTCTGGTGGGCACACGCAAGCGAGCAGCTCACCAGGGCGCAAGAACAGATCATTCAAGCCAACGAGGCAGATGTCATCGGCGTGAGTGCGATCTCTGTGTGGGAGGTCGCGAAGCTTGTGGAATACGGTCGATTGGAGTTGCCCTGCCCCCTGGACGATTGGTTCGGCGCGGCATTGGGCTATCCTGGCGTTCGGTTGATTGAGCTCACGCCGGAAATTGCCGTTGGGTCCACTCGACTACCGGGTGAGTTTCACCGCGATCCGGCCGATCAGATCATCGTGGCGACGGCCAAGTTCTACGATTGCCCGCTAATCACCTCTGACAAGAGAATCCTGAACTACCCCCACGTGAAGACAGTCGCGTGAGGCTTGACCAATGAGAATCGAAGAAGTCCATCCAGAATCGAATTGGCTCTTGTCTATCGTTGCAGACGATGGTCGCGTTGGCATCTTCGATGTCAGTCCCTACCTGAAGTATGAAGCGTTTGAAGCCCTTCGCGACCCGGGCGAGTTCATGAAGGTCTCCAATGGCGGGTACTTCGTCGAATGGGATTGCGGCGCTGATTTGTCAGCCGATACGATTAAGAGCCTATCCCGGTAGGCCGATGGCTCGATAGGTGATGAGGGCACAGACCAGATGAAGCAGAGCCAGATAGTTCTGGGGTTTCTTCTCCCAGCGGATGAGAATCCGCCGGAAGCGGTTCATCCA
>Ga0315282_10003195_pt1 | contig 29482 bp, 27 predicted proteins | sample YL17G07_20_MG_FD_203693 | JGI IMG/M metagenome (GOLD analysis project Ga0315282, IMG submission 203693) | Sediment microbial communities from Yellowstone Lake, YNP, Wyoming, USA - YL17G07_20 | ecosystem: Environmental > Aquatic > Freshwater > Lake > Sediment | place: USA: Wyoming | collected... | reverse complement strand
TGAATTCGCCGGATGACCAAATCCTCATGAATTTCATTCGGCAAAAGATCGATTTAGACCGGCAAGAGGGGTTGCGCTTGTTGGCAGCTTAACAAAATGAACCGTAATCCTCAGCACCCGCGCAAGAGCTGAACAAAATCAATGGGAATTCTCGGTACTCTCAAGTTACTATGTATAACGCATTAAATAATTGTGAATTTGCGGATAACATATTGCTCGATATTCATGAAACCATTAACCATGGTCGATGCATCAGTTGGCCTACCCCCCCGAAAACCGATCCAAGGGATGAGTTAGAATAGGACTGAGAATAACTGTGGGGGGCAGGATGAAGAAGAAGGGGTTTAGTGCAGAGCAAATCATCGGGAAGCTGAGACAGGCGGAGGTTCTTCTCGGTCAGGGGAGCACAGTGGGAGAAGTGAGCCGCAAGTTCGGGGTTACGGAGCAGACCTGCTACCGATGGAGGCGGGGGTATGGGGGGATGCGGGTGGAACAGACCCGAAGGCTCAAGGAGCTGGAGAAGGAGAGGCTCAAGAGGCTGGTGGCCGATCTGACTCTGGACAATGCGATACTCAAGGAGGTGAGCCGAGGAAACTTCTGAGCCCGCCACTGAGGCACAAGGCGGTGAGGTGGGTTTCCGAAAGCCCTCGGATCTCCCAACGGCGCCATGCAGGGTGTTAGGGCAACCAAGTTAGCCTACAAATTATAGGTCTGTTCACAGGAAAATGAGCGAAATTCGTCCTCGCGTCTACATTATGTCTACATACAAAATATAAAATCTTCAGACATTCAACGTAACTTATTTAAATTATTGGAGCCGGCGCTCGGATTTGAACCGAGGACCTACTGATTACGAATCAGTTGCTCTACCACTGAGCTACGCCGGCTTAATGTTCTTATGTAGTCTGGCGAAATACCACGTTCTATTTATCATTTTTTTGTAGGGTCGTCAATCCTCGAACGGCCCCCATGTCCCAAGTTTTCTTGCTTTCAGCTCAGAACTAAGTTTAAAATGAACCACGTGATTCTCCTCCCCGTTGAGGCGCAACCGTGATCCGTTTTCTCGTCTCCATTCTCATCACAGCCATCCTGATCACCGTCCTCGTTAGTCAGATTTCGTTTGGAGACCTCTATGCCCTTCTCTTTCATCTCGACCCTTGGTGGACCCTCTCTGGATGCTTGGGATACGTTCTGAGCCTTCTGTTCCGAGCCCTCCGGGTCAGATGGTTGGTCCATTCGAAAGGCCTCTCACTGTCTCAGTTCACTCGAATATCGGTCCTCCATAATTTTTCATTGATGGTTCTGCCCTCCAAGTTGGGAGAACTTGCTTATCCCTACTTGATGAATAGGATGTGTGGCGTCACCTTGACTGAAGGATTGGCCTCGCTCATTACTGGAAGAATCTACGATTTCTTCATCACCTTCATGATGCTCTTGATTTCGGCCATGGGATTCCCAGAGATTCTGAAAATAGACGTTTGGGTTGCGGCGATGATCGCGGTGGCTTGCGTCAGCGTTACGTTCTTGACCCTTTTTCACATGAGTCGCCTTTCGAGATGGGTTTCTGCCCTGTTTGAAAAACTATCGAGCAGAGTCCGATGCAAGCGCAGAAACCCTTTCCTATGGATCCGAGATAAGATTAGCCATATCTCCGCAGACTTCAATGCCATTCATTCGAGACGGGGATATTTTCCTGTTACCCTTCTGACAACGCTTTCGTGGCTCATGGCCTTCTGGATGTTTTACGCGTTCCTGAGAGGGTTCGGAATCTCGATCTCCTTCTTAAACGTCATCTTTGGCGCGTCGGTAGCCCTCTTTGTCAACGCCTTGCCGATCAGCGGGCTTGGCAACTGGGGCATCCTCGAGGCAGGATGGGCGGCTGGATTCCTACTCGTGGGACTTTCAAAAGAGAAGGCGATTGCGACAGGCTTTGGAGTACACATCCTCATTTTTGTCATTTCCGGTTTCTTTGCCGTTCTCTGCTGGACTACCTGGAAACAGAAAAGCCCTTCCCCAGCCGCCGAAACCATAGACGACCGTTGAGGAAGGGCTCCGATTCTCTGATGACGCCAGGAAGACTAAACTAGATCTTCTGGGCCATGCTTCGCTTTGCAGCCTTCAAAGGATTTAGCTTGAAGTTGTCTTCTTTTGTTTCCTTTTTGGCGTGCGTGGCAAAATTGCAAAGTGCCTTTGCCCACTTGATGGACGGTTCGGAGTAGGTCTTGCAATAGATTCCCGTTGGGTATTCTACTGCACGATCACACCCTTTGCAGGACTCCACGATGGGATAGCATCTCCCACCGTTGTAGGAACAGCCGTTCTTCTTCATAAAGACACATTCTGTTCCCTGTTTGACGGTTTGGCAAACCATGGCAATCAACCCCCTTTCACTTTGGATTTATATCTATATGTAATCAAAGGTTTTTTCTGCACCATGCCATGAAAAAACATATCCAAAATGAGCATAAAAAAAAGAGCTACCAAAATCGGCAACTCGTTGGGACATGAAACCAACCGAGAACCCTAAATCAGTAATTATATTTTATAATACCTATTGGTTATTTTGTCAATACTTAATTTCAAGAAACTTTTGAGCCGGGACCACCTTTTCCCAAGAACCCTGTGGACAATCATCAACAAAAGTGAAGCTCACCGCCCAAAAGGGCGGCGCTTCCCGGGAAGGTATTTCCTTTTATAATTGTGCCCCTTGACCCGCCCTGAAGGGCGGGGAGTGCGGTCCACTTGCCGGTCAAAACCATCTGAACCCTGAGAACAAACGCCTAAGCAAAACTCTCCCTAACACCGCTCCATTTCATCTTCCAGTTCGATATGTTTCATTTACCCCCCTGATACTTTAAAATAAGACCCAATTGTGTTACCGGTGAACTTGACCGGAGCGTGCCCCGCAACCCCTGCCCTGTGGGCGGGGTCAGGGGGCACAATATAATGACAAATCATTGCCGGGAAGCCCCGCGCTGTGCGCGGGGAGCTTCACATTTGTTTCATCAACAACGATATCAGGAGAACGAATGTTCCCGATGTGTAATCGAACGGTCCATAAGTCTTTCTTGGTTCTCTTCTTTCTGCTCTTGCAGTCTTTTCTTTGGACCCCTCAGGCTTCCATCGCTCAGTCTCGTCTTCCCAATGTCTCTCCAGAAATGGAAAGCGCCGACTTTTGGATCAAGAAGATTCGCGATCCTGACCGTCTGATCTTAGGAGCGGATGAAATCCGGAGAATGAATCAGAGGAATCTGAACAATCAAGACCTCTACCTCTTCAACGTGAGAGAGCAGAAACAATCATTGACGAGGGACGAACTGCTTGCCCTCTTTAAGGAAGATTGGGAGGGCTTTGCAAGACCCCAAGGAACCCGGTATGGAAGGAACGGAAAACCTCTCACCCTATCCTTCTGGAATGACATTGACCAAAAACTGAACAAGGAATCGATAAGGGAGAATCACCCTCTTCACTTCGGGCTTGTCGTGAAACGAACGGACATCCGCGTCTTTCCCACTCATGATGCCTGTAAGATTGTTCCGGATGAGGAGGGGTTTGACGTTTTTCAGCATTCCACCATTTCCCCGGGATCTCTGGTGGGAGTCTACCACTCCACAAACGATGGCCTCTGGATCTATGTCCAGAGTCAATTCGTTCGCGGCTGGATACGAGCGAGGGACCTCGCGATCGCCAGAGACAGGAGGGAAGCACTGGACTACGATGAACTCGACCAGCGCCTCGTTGCCACTGGAAGTTTTGTTAAGGTCTTTGCAGATCCAGCGGGCCGCGAGTTAGCTTTCTCTGCTCAAATGGGCTCATCCTTCCCTTGGGTTGCCTCCCCCAACCCAATTGACAAATACTATGTTGTCAAGATCCCGACTCGGGAGACAGACGGACGACTTGCCTTTCGTATGGGATATGTCTCAAAGAGCGAGGATGTTCACCCAGGCTTCCTTCCGTTCAATCAGCAGAATATTGCACGCCAGGCCTTCAAGATGCTTCATGAACCCTATGGCTGGGGAGAAACAGATGGAGGCAGGGATTGTTCTCGATTCATCATGGATCTCTTTGCGAGCTTCGGCATTGTCATGCCGCGGAATTCAAAATATCAAGCCATGATCGGGGAAGACCTCGGGGTCAGGGAGGAAATGCGGACCAGGGAGAAGCTGCGTTTTTTGGACCAGACGACCCCACTGACAACCCTCCTAAGGCTGCCGGGCCACATCATGTTGTTCCTGGGGAAACACCAGGGCCGGTACTATGCCATCCATAGCCTCTGGAGTATCCAGAAGGCAGACCCGTCCGGTCTTGTTCTGAGTAAGATTGGAAGAGTGGTTGTTTCTGATTTGAACCTCGGGGAGTCCGCACCCAATGGATCCTTGCTCGACCGAATTTCCGATATACGATCGATCTCCGGAAGGGCACGTTTTCCTTGACAATTCTGTGAAAACAGATAAAACTTAAGAGATTTTGCTTTAGCTCATAGATACCTCAAAAGAGAAAAACGGACATGAAGGCTTTGGTCACAGGAGGAACAGGGTTCATCGGCAGCCATCTGGTCGAAGCACTTTTGCAGCGTGGGGCTGAAGTCCGGTGTCTCGTGAGGAAAACGAGCGATTTGAGCTGGCTGAAAACTCTTCCTCTGGCCTATGCCTATGGAGATTGCACGGATAAAACCTCCTTACTTGAAGTCGTAAGGGATGTCGACCAGGTGTTCCATCTCGCGGGTGTAACGAAGGCGGCATCGGAGCAGACTTATTTCGAGGTGAATGCCTATGGAACTCAGAATTTGGTCCACGCCTGCCTCGAATCCCACCCACGACCCAGGCGATTCATCTACCTCTCAAGCCAGGCTGCTGCGGGTCCTAGCCGAAATGGCTGCAAGAAAACGGAGTCGGATGAATGTGAGCCTGTCTCGCCTTACGGACGAAGCAAACGGATGGGAGAAGAGTTGGCCCTCGCCCATGGAGATGAACTTCCCCTGGTCATCCTTCGACCTCCGGTGGTGTATGGGCCCAGAGAAAAAGATCTCTTTGTCTATGTTCGACTTCTCGCTAAGAGAATCCAACCGTTTCTCACCGGACAGGAACAGCGGTTCAATCTCTGTTATGTTGGAGATGTTATCCAGGGCCTTCTACTGGCCTCTGACCTAAAACATCCTCATGGAGACATTTTCTTCCTCTCCGATGGGACGGACTACTTGCTCAAGGAAATCGGTGATGTCTTTGCTCAAGCTTTGAACGTCTCTCCGTTTTCCATTCCCCTCCCAAGATGGGCGTTGTACGGAATTGCTACGTTCTCAGAGTTCCTTTCAAAATTCTCCAGAACACCACCCCTTATTAGCAAAGGGAAAGTCGATGAGATGGTTCAGAGGAATTGGGTCTGCGACATTACCCGGGCCAAAAGCACGCTCTGTTTTGAACCCAGTGTCAAACTCCCGGAAGGCGCTCAACTAACGGTGGATTGGTACAGGAAGGCTAACTGGTTATAAATCCGAGATGAGGTGCATCATGGACGTCTTCGAAAAATGTTCCAAGGTCTACAATCAAGTCCAGGAAATGTCCAGAAGCGGTTTCTATTTCTACTTCAGGAAACTCGAATCGCCCCAGGATTCGGAGGTCGTGGTGAATGGAAAACGAGTGATCATGGTGGGTTCCAACAATTATCTCGGCTTAACCAGTCATCCTCGTGTGAAAGAAGCGGCTATCAAGGCCATTGAAAAATACGGCAGTGGCTGTGCGGGTTCACGGTTCCTCAACGGAAACCTCGAAATTCACGAAGACTTGGAGAGAAAGTTGGCGAAATTTTTCAGGAAGGACGCGGCCACAGTCTTTGCCACGGGTTATCAAACCAACCTCGGGACCATTTCGACGCTTCTGGGTCGGACTGACGCAGCCATTATCGATAAGTACAACCACGCCAGCATCATCGATGGATGCCGTATGTCCTTTGGTCAGGTTAAGAAGTTCCGCCATAACGATATGGACGATCTGGAGCGGGTTCTCGAGGGAACCAAGGGGAAAGGCAAACTGATCATTATCGACGGTGTCTTCAGTATGGAGGGCGATATTGCGGATCTTCCTTCGATTGTCAAGCTCGCCAAGAAGTACGAAGCCCGGATCATGGTGGATGACGCCCACGCCATTGGCGTCCTTGGACCCGGAGGCAGGGGAACGCCAGAACACTTCGGTCTCGAAAAAGAGGTAGATCTCATCATGGGGACTTACAGCAAATCGCTTGCAGCCATTGGAGGGTTTGTGGCAGGCTCAGAAGAAGTCATCAGCTACATCAAACACACGGGGCGATCCATGATCTTCAGCGCCAGTCTCCCTCCATCTCTGGTCGCCTCGGTGAGTGCCGCGCTCGACATCATCGAAGAGCAACCCGAACTGAGGGCCCGACTTTGGAAAAACACCCAGAAGATGCTGAGGGGATACAAAAAGCTCGGATTTGATACGGGAACGAGTGAGACCCCGGTGATCCCCATCATCATTAAAGACACCCTGAAGACGTACCTGATGGCTAAACTCCTCTTTGATCATGGCGTCTTTGTCAATCCGATCGTCAGCCCTGCTGTTCCTCCCGGGAGAGAATTGCTCAGGACTAGCTATATGGCGACTCACACTGAAGAGCAACTCGACAGGGTCCTCGAAGCCTTTCAGAAGGCTGGGAAACAACTCGGGCTGATTTGACCGTTTGGGCAGAGGATGACCACACAGGACCTTTATCTGGAGGAGGTCAAGAACAAGCAAGACCTACTGGCCTTTATCCGGTTCCCTTGGAAGATCTACAAGGGAAACCCTTATTGGGTTCCTCCCTTAATCAAAGACCATCTCTCCAAATTTAGTCCCGACCATCCCTTCAGCCGCCACGCCGACATGGTCCTTCTCTTAGCAAAGAAGAAGGATCAGATCCTTGGGAGAATTGCTGCCATCATTGACAGGCATTATGTCGAATTCCATGAGGAACACACTGGGTTTTTCGGATTTTTCGAATCCATCGAAGATCACGAGGTCGCCCACACCCTCCTCTCCAGAGCGTGTGAATGGCTTCGTGGTCGTGGAATGACGAACATCATCGGACCCATGAACCCTTCCACCAATGATGAATGTGGTCTCTTGATTGACGGGTTTGACATCTCCCCGTGTCTCATGATGCCCTACAATCCTCCTTACTATGCCGCTCTTTTCAAAACCTTCGGTCTCAAGAAAGTGACGGATCTCTACGCCTATTGGCTGGACGCGAACTTCTTGCCTGCAGATCGCCTGATGCGAATCAGCCAAAGACTACAGAAGAGAGAACCTCAGTTAAAAATCAGATCGCTTGATCTTCGTCATTTTGACAAGGAGCTGAGAATCATTAAGGACATTTACAACAATGCTTGGAGTAAGAATTGGGGCTTCGTCCCAATGACAGAGGAAGAATTAGACTCTCTAGCGAAAACCTTAAAACCCCTCGTCATCCCGGAATTGGTCTCCATCGCCACCTGGGGAGAGGAACCTGTGGCCTTTTGCGTGTCGCTCCGCGACTACAACCAAGTTCTGAAGCATCTTAACGGGAAAATCGGCCTCCTCGGAATCTTCAAATTCCTCTACTATTCTAGAAAGATTCAAACGCTTCGAGTCATGCTTCTCGGAGTAAAACAAGCCTTTCAGAAAAGGGGCGCAGAAGTTCTCCTGTACCTCGAGGCTTTTAGACAGGGAGTGAAAAACGGTTGTCCGCAAGCAGAGTGTTCGTGGATTCTTGAAAATAATCTTCTCATGCAGCGGGGGCTTGAGGGGATTGGTGGAAAACGTTATAAAACGTACCGAATCTATGGGATGCCTCTCTAAAGAAAGGACTGAGGGGTGACGTTGCGACGAATAAGGAGCAACTCTTTGTCACGCCGCCGAGAGGGTGAGGCGGCCGGAGGCCGTTGCGACGAGTAAGGAGCAACTCTTTGTCACGCCGCCGAGAGGGTGAGGCGGCCGGAGGCCGTTGCGACGAGTAAGGAGCAACTCTTGGCACGCCCGCGAGAGGGTGAGCGGGCCGGACAACGCAGCGGATGGGCGTTTTTCAGCAACCTGTTAGTCCTCAGTCCTCATTGCTCGTGGCCGGCAATGTGCCCCGCAAGCCCGCCTTGTCAGCGGGGTCAAGGGGCACAATAAGAAAAGATAATTCATTTCCGGGAAGTCCCGCCATGTGGACGGCGAGCTTCACTGTATGTGCCTGTTCCATGCTTCATACAGACGGGGGCCGATGAGGATACAACCCGCTGCAAGGGCAGCACCCGCAAAGAGATCGATGACATAGTGGTAACGGAGGTAGACCGTAGAGAGAATGAGACCGGTGGCAACAGGGAGGAGGACGTAAAAGAGCATTCGACGGTAACGGTAGGATAAAAAGAGCACCATGAAGGCAACCTGGGTATGTCCACTCGGCATACAATCTCGCTTGTTGTGCTCCCAAGTGTTCAGCGTATCTCTGATAAAATCGGTAATGACGCTGCCTTCGAGGGGCACGGTCTGAAGATGGGCTAAGGTGTACCGAGGGCCGATGGCAGGGAACAGGATGTAACCGATATACGAAGCGTAGTAGCCGAGGAGCAGAACGAAGATAACCAGCTCAAAATCGCGCCTCGGATTCTTCAGATAAAGGGCGATGCCAAGAACGATAGCAAGAAAATAATAACTCACATAAGCGAGTGACAAGAGATCCGTAAGCCAGGGAACGATCCACCTCTCCATCCACACCGTGGGATGAACTCCAAAGAGGAAGAAATCGATGTGGATCAGCACGGAGTCAATATCGGGCTGAAGATACTGGATCAAATCTCCAAGAGACTGGTAGATCAAAACGATAAAAAGGATGGGCGAAAAATCATTGAAGAGTGGACCTAGCCTTCCCGATCCGCGATCGGAAGCCAGTTTCAGAACCAGAAGGAGGCCCATCCACACCGTATAGCGGAAGAGCAGAGATCGCCAAAGGGGAAGTTCATTTCTGAAGAAGAGAACCAGAATGAACAAACCGATGAGAAAGAACAAGGTTAGCCCCTGAATGGGCGTAATGCGCTTCATGATTACGAGATTCATTACATTAAAAGGGTCTAAAAATCAAGGACCGAAGGTCCTTTGTAATCCGTGTTGAGGAGAGATCGACATGAGATATTCTCAATATCTACTTCCAACCCTAAAAGAAAATCCCTCTGAGGCCGATGTCCCAAGCCATCAGTTGATGCTTCGGGCGGGCATGATCCTGAAGCTGGCAGCAGGCATCTACTCCTACCTTCCCCTGGGTCTTCGAGCCATTCAAAAGGTGGAGACGATCATTCGCGAAGAGATGAATCGTGCCGGCGCCATTGAGGTCCTGCTTCCCTTTGTCCAGCCCGCAGAGATTTGGCAGGAGAGCCATCGCTGGGAGGCCTATGGAAAGGAACTGGGTAGGATGAGAGATCGACACAATCGGGACTTCTGCCTGGGGCCTACCCACGAGGAGGTCATGACGGACATCGCCCGAAAAGAGATCCGATCTTATCGACAGATGCCGCTCATTCTCTACCAGATCCAGACCAAATTTCGGGATGAGATCCGGCCTCGCTTTGGTGTCATGCGGGCCAGAGAATTTATCATGAAGGACGCGTATACCTTTGACGTCGATGAGAAGGGGCTGGACGTGGGGTATCAGAAGATGGTGGACGCCTACATCCGTATCTTTACTCGATGTGGATTGAAATTCCGGGCCGTTGAGGCGGAGTCCGGATTGATCGGAGGAAGCTACTCTCATGAATTTATGGTCCTGGCTGAAACCGGGGAGGAGACCATCGTCAGTTGCACCCGTTGCTCCTATGCTGCCAATGTTGAAAAGGCAGAATTCAAGCGGTCCGAAACAAAGGCCCAACCTCAGGCACAGAAGCCCCTTCAAAAGGTACTGACGCCTGAGAAACGTACCGTGGAGGAGGTCGTTCAGTTTCTCAAGGTTTCAGCGAAAGATTTGGTGAAGACCCTGATCTTCGAGACCGAGAAAGGGAGCGTGGCTGCGCTGGTCCGAGGAGACCACGAAATCAATGAAAAGAAGTTGAAGGCGGTCTTAAACTCAGAAAACCTCCAACTGGCTGGAGAGGAGACCGTTGAATCGCTCACCCATGCACCGAAGGGCTTTGCGGGACCCGTGGGCCTGTCTGTCCCCCTTATCGCCGACCTGGATATCCGGAACATGGCGAACTTTATCACGGGGGGGAATGAAAGGGACTATCACTTCACCCATGTCAACCTCGGTCGAGATTTTCAGGTCGAGCGGTTTGCTGACATCCGGAGATTTTCATCCGGAGACCGTTGCCCTCTGTGCGGCCAGGACACGAGGCTCGACAGAGGGATCGAGGTAGGGCACACCTTCAAATTCGGAACCAAATACAGTCAACCCATGGGCGCAACATACATCGATGCCCAAGGCATTGAAAAAGCGATTATTATGGGTTCTTATGGAATCGGCGTGGGAAGGACCGTTGCAGCCGCCATCGAACAGTCCTCTGACGAGCACGGCATCATCTTCCCCATGCCCATCGCTCCTTTCCAGGTCCTGATCCTTCCCGTCAACAATAAAGTCGAGCTGTTGAGATCCACAGCCGAGCAACTCTACCAGGGGCTCCTTGACAAAGGAGTGGAAGTCCTTTACGACGATCGCGAGGAAACACCCGGAATCAAATTCAAGGATGCGGACCTTATCGGGATACCGCTTCGGATGACCCTGGGAGAAAAGAATGTTAAGAAAGGGCTCTTGGAGATCCGTAAGAGAAAGACCGGTGAAACCCTTCTTGTAAAGAAGGAGGACGCCGTTTCCAAGATTAAGGAGATGATCGATCAGGAAATGAGGGTCTAGGGTTCGAAGTTTGAAGCCTCAGAAGATATAAGAAACTGGTCTTCTTGGTCCTCATTGTCTTTGGCCCTTTCAGGATGGCTCTCTCTCCGGACCGGCGTGTGCCTCGCAAGCCTCGCATTGAGGGCGAGGGTAAGGGGCACAATATAAAAGCATATCACCTTACCGGCAAGCTCTCCGGAGCTTCACTTTGGAACGCCGGGCATCATAGGTTGGGTAACTTAAGGTTCGGCCCTGCCTTCGCCGAAGCGGCTTCGCGCAGGCAGGTCCAAAGTTCTACAAGAGAACCATCCTTGCGGGCCTACTTTCGTTTTTTCAAGGAGTCTTAGTTCTTTTGCAGGTTCTCAGGGCTTGGGATTGGGGGATCCGCGGGGCCGAATCTTTCTTCGATGATGCGTAGGAAGCGGGGGCGATAAATCAGGTCGAAGGTTTCTTCCTTCTCTGGGAAGAGCCGACAAGCGACCTGTCGAGCATCTTCGACTCGCTGGAGGGCTTGCTCGCGGGACAGATCGTCCTGCTGAATTGAAAGGAGCGTAAAGTCCACTAAGAAACGAAGAAATCGGATCTTCCGATTCTCTTCCTTTGCTGGTTGATCGTCCATCATTGGGTTTCGGAAAGAAGACACAGATCTCTTTTTACTTTATTAATATAGCATAGGGCACCCCTCCCTGCAAAAAGAGCCCAGATAGTCCACGGCAAGACGGGGGCTTTTCTTGACCCGTTCGGCCGCGCCAAGCCCTCCGGTCCTGAAACCGGAGGGAGTGAAGCTTCACGCCCTAAAAGGCGTAGCTTCCCGGTAAGGCAGTTTCCTTTATATTGTGCCCCTTGACCCCGCCCTCAAGGGCGGGGCTTACGGGGCACTTGCCGGTCGAAGGGTTGACAATGGTTCCCAGATAGGGAATAGGAGAAGCATGAGGGTCATGGGTTTGGATGTCGGGTCACGAACCATCGGCGTAGCCATGAGCGACGAATTGCGACTGATCGCTCAAAGCCTAAAAACCATTGCACGAAAGGCCCCGGAAGACGACCTTAAAGAGTTGGCCGTCATCATCCGTCAGTTTGACGTCGGCCAGATTGTGGTGGGGCTTCCCAGAAACATGGACGGAACCTTAGGGGAACAGGCAGAGAAGATCTTGAAATGGATCAAGACACTCGAAAAGACGATCCAACTCCCCATAGCGACATGGGACGAAAGGCTCTCGACCGTCGGAGCGACCCGAATCTTGCTCGAGGCAGACCTTTCAAGAAAAAAACGAAAGAAATCCGTGGACAAGTTGGCCGCAGCGATCATTCTTCAAGGGTACCTCGACCACACTCGTGACCGAAAGGATGACTCCCATTTTCCGAATTAAGCTTGCCCTCTTCGGCATCGTCATCTCCTGCATCGCCTTCGTCGTCTGGTCTCTTTGTGTCCCGCCGACGCAAACACCGGCCCCGAGAGTCGTTGTCATCAAGAAGGGAATGCCTCTCAAGAAGGCCTCCGCCCTTCTCCAGCAGGAAGGAATCATCAGGAACGAGTATCTCTTTGTGGCCATGACGACCGTCCTGGGGAAGAAGACCGACATCAAGGCAGGAGAATACGAGCTCCATACTCAGATGCTTCCGCTGGAGGTTTTAAATACCCTGGTGAAGGGACAGGTGAAGCGTCATCTTGTCACCATCCCCGAGGGGTTCACCCTTGTTCAAATCGCCCAACTCCTGGAAGAACAGAAAATCGTCGACAAGCAAGCCTTCATTCAAAAGGCATCGTCTTCCTCTTTCATCGCCTCTCTCGGCTTCCCTCACCCCGTCGGCCCGACCCTCGAGGGATACCTTTTCCCCGAGACCTATCATCTGATCATGGAGATGGAACCTGAAGAAGTCATTCAGACCCTGGTTCAGCAATTCAAGAAGGTCCTCACCCCGGAACTGACTGAGAAGGCATCCCAGCTTGGAATCAGTGAGAGGGAGGGTGTGATCCTCGCTTCTATTATCGAAAAAGAAACGAGTCTCCCGGAGGAAAAACCTCTCGTCTCTGCCGTATTTCACAACCGACTGAGAAAGAAGATGCCTCTACAGAGCGATCCCACAGTGATCTACGGGTTGAAGGACTTCAATGGGAATCTGAAGAGAGAACACTTAATGAAACTGACCCCTTACAACACCTATCTCGTTCCCAGGTTTCCACCCACGCCCATCTGCAATCCGGGGAAAGATTCCCTTCTGGCAGCCTTCCAGCCCGCCTCGGTTTCTTATCTTTTCTTTGTTTCCAAGAACCATGGGGCTCACCATTTTTCATCCACGTTGGATGAGCATCAACGAGCGGTCTTGAAATATCAGTCAAGAAATCACTTGACAAAAAAATGATTGTCTGTAATCTTTCCTTAAAAAATCCTTCAAAGGAACCATCCGTCAGAGAAAGGGAGGTCTTTCATGAAAGCCGTTGCGATCGTGGGTGTGGGTCAAACAGCCTTTGTTCGTGGGTACGAAGGCTCGATTCGAGAGTTAGCTTTCGACGCTTACAAAGAGGCGATGCTCGATGCTGGATTAAAGGCTAAAAACATCGATGCCTCGATCATCTGTTCAGCTCCGGAATATGACAAGCAACGGACCCCAGCAGGGACCATTGTCGAGTACCTCGGTCTTAACCCCAAGCCCACTTTTTACGTGGAGACGGTCTGTTCCTCATCGAGCTCCGGGCTGCGGGTGGCCTATTCGCTTGTAAAAGCCGGCCTTCACAAGACGGTGCTCGTCCTGGGCTTTCAGAAAATGTCCGAGATTAGCTCTGCAGACTCTCAGGAGAGAATGGGCAGGGGGTCCGACGTCATGTGGGAGGCTCCCTTCGGAACGATGATGCCCGCCTACTATGCCATGCATGCGAGAGCCCATTTCCATCGATACGGAACGACAGAAGAAGATCTTGCCTTGATTCGCATGAAGGCAGCCACCTACGGGATGATCAACAAGAAGGCTGTCTATCAGAAAGGAGTTACCCTTGATCAGGTTCTGTCGGCGGATGTCGTCGCGAGTCCTCTGAAACGATTTGACTGTTGTGCCAATGCGGATGGAGCCTCTTGCGTTATCGTGGCTCACAAGGACGTAGCCAAATCGCTTACCAAAAAACCGATTTGGATTCTCGGCGTGGGGGCGGCCACCGCTCCGATTACCATGAGCGGGAGGGAATCGTTGACGGGATTGACCTGCGCGCATGCTGCAGCCAAAGAGGCCTATACTATGGCGGGAATCAAAGCAAAGGACGTTGATGTGGCAGAGGTCCATGACTGCTTCACCATTGCTGAAATGATGGCCTACGAAGACTTGGGGTTTGCGAAGCCAGGGAAAGGAAAGGAGTTGATCCGGGCCAAGGAGACCTACGTCGACGGGAAGATCCCTGTCAATGTGGATGGGGGCCTCCTCTCAAAAGGCCATCCGATTGGAGCCACTGGGGGTTCACAGATTCGGACCATCGTGCTGCAGCTTCGCGGTGAAGCAGGAGAGATGCAAGTGAAGGACCCGGAGATTGGCCTCATCCACAACATCGGCGGTGTCGGCGTTTATGGAAATGTCACTATTCTGGGGGTTTAGGAGGGTATTGATGGATTTCCACGGGCAAGCCTGCCTACCGCAGGTGGCTTTTGATGATTATCAGGCTTGGCCCCATGGTCAGAGACTTTGAAAATGGAAAAGTGTTAGATCTCGGGGAGGTAATTATGGGTTTCGAACGATTTGGAACGGTGAGTTTTACATCTCAGACGAAAGCAGCCCCTTTTGTCGACCTCTTGGATAAGGGAATGGTCGCGGGAACAAAGTGCAAGGGATGCGGGGCGTCTTATTTCCCGCCCAGACCAGACTGCTCCAAATGCTTTTCGAGCAACATGGAATGGACGGAAATAACCGGAAATGGGAAATTGGTGTCTTACTCCAAACTGATTTATGCCCCCACGGGTTTTGAGGCTGACTTGCCCTACTCCATTGCGTTGGTCGAGTTTCCCAACAACCTGAAGGTGTTTGGCCGACTGAGCAAAGAGATTAAAGACGAAGAGATCAGTATCGGCATGGACCTCAAGACTGAGGTGGTTAAACTTCCGAACGACCGGGTGACCTACCAGTTCAAGAAGGCCTGACGGTTTCCCGTGGAGCCCCACAAGCCTCGCCCCTGACTGCGGTAGGCAGGCAGGTGTGGCAACTCCCAAAACGTCCCATGGGGCGGCATCTCTCGTCTAGCGACGGAACTGACCGTCCTAAGCTGGCCCGGTCCTCTTCCCATACTGACTAGACAGTAATGGATGTTGATGTTTGGGTTTCCGTTATCCTCGGAATTTCTCATACGAAACAAATGACGCTATCTCTTTCCTTCGGGGTGCCCTCCCCGGCGTCTCAGGGTAACCCAGAGGTGTCATCGCTATGAGTTCAATGTTCTGTGGAATCTTCAGAATCTCAGATGCTTTTCGATGATCAAACATCCCCACCACAACCGTGCCCAACCCCTGGGCGTGTGCCGCCAGGCAGAGGGTCTGCATGGCAATGCCAAGGTCAAACATCAACCAATCCCCTTTTTCTGTTGCCGCTTGACCGTTGTAATAGCCTGAAACTCCCTTGACTCCACAGAGAACCAGAACGACAGGCGCATTCACCATCGAGGAGGCTGCGGGGTTCCCCTTGGGAAGCGTTCCGGCCAGTTCCGATTTTACCTTGGGATCCTTGACCACAATAACCTCCCAGCACTGGGTATTGGCCCAAGAAGGAGACCATCTCAGCGCCTCCAACACGCTTTGCAACTCCTCTTCAGGAACAGGGTCTGGCCTGTACTTCCGAACACTTCGTCTTGCTTTAATAGCTTCCATGACATCCATCGTTCATTTTCTCCTTTCTCCCATGAATTATCTCATAATTCCCTCTTTGTAAAGGCCAGGAGTGACGGCACTCTTCTTTCCTTTCTTTGGTAGTCAGTTTTCCGAGTTTTTTCTCTTGACAACTTTATTACTTCCTTATATAAATACGTTATAGCTAGAATGTAGTCAATTCGTAGTCATCCTATCATCATCAGTGTTCGGGGTAGTTATGGTACAGAAAAAAGTGCACAATTCCAGCGTGACTCTTCTCCAGGAGGAACTGACGATCGCCCGAAACAGGGCCAAGTTCGAGGTTTACGGAGAGGAAATGATCGAGAAGGAAGTAAAACAGAGTGGCAACAGCGGGCGCGTCTACCTTCCTCCCGAGTGGGTAGGAAAGCATGTGAAGATCATTCGCATTGAGTGAGGGAGCGGTTATGAGAGGGATTGAAACGCGACAGATCAAGGCTGAAGACGTTCCCCAGATCATCGCGATCCAGCAGGCGATCATTAAGAGAAAGGTCTCCCGCCGCTGGGTCCAGATGGTGGAAAACCACCTCCGAAAGCAGGACGCCGTGGGATTTGTTGCGACCCGTGACAGTAAAGTCATCGGATTCGTCATAGGCGAGGTCAAGGGCGAAGGGTTTGGTTTGGAGCAGAGTGGGTGGATCGAGGTGGTTGGAGTTCACCCGAGCCAGATGGGGGCCGGGATTGGTCACGCCCTTGCCCATCGGCTCTTCCAATATTTTAAGAAGAGAGGCATTCGCGATGTGTACACGGCCGTCCGATGGGATGCCGTGGACATGCTCTCCTTTTTCAAGTCGATTGGCTTTGACCGTTCCACGTTCATCAATCTGATTAAACATCTAGGCTAGAACCCCAAACATGAACAACCTGCGCAGCGGAAAGCCATGGCTGCGGAGAGAGGTTAAAAAATGAGGCATGCAGAAACAGGATTTAATTTGGAAATTGATCTCACCCGAGGAAGCATTGAGAGGGTGGCGACTGACCCAAGATTAACCGAACTTCATCTTGGGGGACTGGGGACGAACGCCAAGGTATTATGGGATAGGGTTCCCCCTGAAACCGATCCCTTTTCTCCTGACATTCCGCTGATGTTCGGCACTGGCCTTTTATGCGGCACACCTGCTCCCGGTGCGAATCGCACCATTATTACTGCCTATTCTCCTCAGACGTTGTTAATGGGATATTCACTGATGGGGGGATTCTTGGCGCCGGAATTGAAGCATGCCGGTTATGACAAAGTGATCCTTCGCGGCAAGTCCCCCAATCTGGTGTATCTGTGGATACACAATGACAAAGTAGAAATACGCGATGCTTCTCATTTGAAAGGTAAAGGTGCTGTTGAAACTCAAGAACTGATTCGACAGGAGTTGAAGGAGCCGAACGCCCAGGTGGCTGCTATCGGCTTGGCCGGTGAAAACAGGGTCTATACGGCTTCCATCGAGCAGGGCAGGTCCAGTGCTAGCCGGCTCGGAATAGGCGCCGTGATGGGAGACAAAGGGATAAAGGCAATAGCTGTTCGTGGAACAAAGGACATCAATCTTGCCCGACCGGCTGAATTTTACGAGCTCTGCAACGACGTGCTGAAATATATAAAATTCCGGAACGAGAATCCCGTTCCAAACGTCATGACCATTTTACAGGGTCTAGGGTCACCGCAAGAGATGTTACACGTTGATGAGGAGTGGCACACGCAAAATTTCATGTGGGGAAATTCCCGCGTTCGGAGAAAAGACTTCTGGAACAAGGAAGTTGAAGAGAAGTGGAAGAGCGTTCAATTAAATGTGCGGAAGCGGCTCATCAGTTGCTATAACTGTCCGATGAAATGCGGCGCAATCATTTCTGTCCCGGGACTTTCGACCTATATGATGAAATGCTTCTCGAAACTAACCTATGCGATGGCAGCCTTTGTGGAGGACTTGGATTTTGGTTTTAGAATCGCTCAACGCGCTACAGAGTATGGAGTGGATGGATTCTCAACCCCCCAAATTATGGCCTTCGCCTTTGAGCTGAAAGAGGCCGGCATTTTGACTGACGCAGACTTTGAAGGATGCCCATCCGACAACGAGGGGAAATTTTACTGGTTACTTGACAGAATTGTCCGGCGGGAAGGGATAGGAGATGTTTTAGCCGATGGGACTTATTGGGCAGCTCAAAAGATCGGTAAGGGGGCAGAAGCCTACGCTCATAATAATATCAAAAAGCATGAGCAGTTGCCTCTCAAGCTTGGAATGCTGAATCCCGTTTATTTCCTCATGTATTCCACCGGCGAGAAGATAAACATTACCCAAATTGAAGGACAGTTCCCCCAAGCGCCTTTTGCGACCATGGAGGAGAGAGAAGAATTTGTGAGGGATTGGATCCAGGTTCCCGATGAAAAGTTTAAGCAAATTGTTCTGGACTGGGAACCACGGGGAGAACGGTCAAATCCCAATTACCCGACGGTTGACATGTCCGTCGACATTGTGGACTGGCAAGAGAAGATGCACTATATTGATGACACCCTCGGGGTGTGCGCCGGTTTGTCCTCATTTCCCCTGAAGCCTCCCTATCACATTCACAATTACCCGCGTTTTGTCTCAGCAGCGACGGGGATCGATATGGATGAAGCCGGCCTCACCCAAGTATATAACAGGAACCGAACTCTGATTAGGGCCATTAATGTAAGAAGGGGCTTGAGGAGAGCGGACGAGAAGCCGCCAGAGGACCATTGGAAAAAGAGATTTCCCGAGCTTGAATCCAAGCTCCTGGATGCGTATTACAAATTTAAGGGCTGGAATAGTGAGGGTATTCCTACTAAAGAGACCCTGCACGAATTAGGCATGGATGACGTTGCCAAAGACTTAGAACAGAGAGGGATAATAAAAGATGGGCAAGGTTAAGAAGAAAGTCAAGACCATCAAGATCGACCTTGATAAGTGCAATGGTTGCCGGGCGTGTGAGGTCATCTGCTCCGCCTTTCACGCCAACCCGAAATATAGCAGCAATAATCCGGCAAGGGCTCGCATTCGGCTGATTCGTGAACCCATAAGGGACGTCTATCTTCCTGTATACGCGGGCGAGTATGCTAAAGCCGAATGTGCTGGCAGAGACAAATATGTGATTGACGGAAAGGAATACAGAGAGTGCGACTTCTGCAGGGCTTCCTGCCCATCCAGGGATGTTTTTAAGGAACCCGATTCCGGTCTCCCTCTCAAATGCGATATGTGTGAAGACGATCCGCCACAAGAAAAGCCCTTATGTGTTCAGTGGTGCCTTAATGATGCCCTGATTTACGAAGAAAGAGAAGAGGAAGTAGAAGAAGAAGTGAAAATGGAGGACGTGGAGATAGGATTGGAATCCATGGTAGACAAATATGGACTGCAGAAGGTCATGGATACCGTCGCCCGAATGTCAAAGAAAGACTGAGAGAGCGGATGCTGAAAAAGCGATTCGGGCCAGGCTGCTCAAAAATGCACAGATGAAAGGCTCCCGAGATCCTGAGGAGTGAGGCGTACTTGAGCGTACGCCGCAACGACGAAGGATAAGGGAAACGCGGCAGATGGGCGTTTTTCAGCAGCCTGTAGAGGCAAAAGAAGAGGATTGGAAAAAGCATGGAAACTGTACCCCTAGCCCCCTTCAAAGTGGTCATCGACGGCATCAAAGAGGCAGGTGGAGACGCCGATAAACTCTGCTATCAATGCGGAAAATGCGATACGGTGTGCCCCTGGAACCGTGTCAGGAAATTCTTTGTTCGCCGAATGATTAATCAGGCAAAATTCGGCGTGGTTCCTTTCGAATCCGAAGACCTGTGGCTATGTGCCACCTGCCGTAATTGTGTTCAGCGGTGCCCCAGAGGCGTAGAAATCATCGACGTCATGAGGGCCATGCGCAGGCTGTTAGTGCCAGACGGTGTCGTTCCTGCGAGCATCCCCAACCTTCGGAGTGTCATGACAAGTATTGCCAGCGTCGGCAATCCCTGGGGACAAGCACCGGAGGACCGAGCCAATTGGGCGAAGGGCCTGGAAGTAAAGGAGTTTGGCGAGGGCACCGAGGTGCTCTATTTCCCCTGCTGCTATCCGAGCTATGACCCAAGATTAAGAAAGGTCGCTCAAGCCACAGCCAATATCCTTAGCAAGGCAGGGGTAGATTTTGGGATCCTGGGTTCCAAGGAGATGTGCTGCGGGGAAAGTGTGCGTAAAGCGGGCAATGAGGACCTATTCAAACGCTTAGCCAGGGAAAACATCAAAACGTTTATCGAAAACGGGGTGAAGAAAATCCTTCTTTCTTCCCCCCATTGCTACCACACCTTCAAAAACGAGTATCCCGAATTCAAAGTCAACTTTGAGGTGGTTCATATTTCTCAGTATTTATTCCAACTGATGAACGAGGGGAAACTTAAACCGACGAAGGAGTATGGGAAGAAAGTGACTTATCATGACCCCTGTTACCTGGGTCGGCATAATGGGATCTATGATGAACCCCGAGAGGCGTTGAAAAAGGTACCTGGTTTGGAACTGGTTGAGATGGCGGATGCGCGGGAAGATAGTCTGTGTTGCGGAATGGGGGGAGGCAGGGTTTGGATGGAGACGGCCAAGGGTGAGAGATTCTCCGACCTCAGACTGCAGCAAGCGATAGGGGTTGGGGCTGAGGTGCTCGCAACTTCCTGCCCGTACTGCATCACCCAATTCGAAGATAGCAGGTTAGCCCTGAAGGACAGTGAGGTCATACAGATTAAGGATATCACCGAGATTCTCCAGGAAGTGATGTGAGAGGCTGCTGAAAAACGCTCATCTGCAGCGTTGCCCTTATCCTTCGTCGTTGCGGCGTACCCCGAAGTACGCCTCACTCCTCAGGATCTCGGTCGCCTTGCATCTGAGCATTTTTGAGCAGCCTCCTAAGAATGGTTTTTTCAGTAAAGTGTTAAAGACTAATGAGGGGACAGACCGTGGAAAAAGAACTAGAACAAATTCAAGACCAGGTTCGTAAAAGCCTCGCAGACAGTATTCGCAAAAGCTTCGCGGGCAGCAATTTTGGTGATGTAATGGTTGTCGGTGGAGGGGTCAGCGGTGTTCAAGCCTCTCTGGATCTTGCCGCTTCGGGTTTCAAGGTTTATTTGGTCGACAAGGCCCCTGCCATTGGTGGCCATATGGCCCAGCTCGACAAGACCTTTCCGACCAATGACTGCTCCATCTGAATACTCGCTCCCAAACTGGTCGAGGTCGGCCGGCATCCCAACATAGAGGTCCTGACGTATACTGAGGTTGATAGTGTCGTCGGGGAAGCAGGAGACTTTAAGGTCACCCTGACTAAAAAGCCCCGATATATTTTAGAGAGCAAATGCACGGGTTGTACGACCTGCGTAGAATACTGCCCGGTCAAATACCCTGATCAATTTAATCAAGAAATATCGAAGAATAAAGCTGTCCATATCTATTTCGCTCAAGCGATTCCCCTGATCACGTATATTGATGAAAGCTGTATCTACCTTAAAGAGAAGAAATGTCGTATTTGCGAAGGAGTCTGTAAGAATCAGGCCATCGATTTCAATCAGGCGCCGGAGAAGGTAGAAATCAATGTAGGGGCGATCATTCTGTCTCCTGGCATTGAGCCATTTGATCCTAAGGTGAGAGATGAATATCGCTACGGAAAGTTTGAGAACGTGGTTACCAGTATGGACTATGAACGGCTGATGTGCGCCACCGGGCCATACGAAGGTGAGATACTGCGTGCTTCCGACAAGAAGCATCCCCATAAAATAGCCTGGATTCAATGCGTCGGTTCCAGACAGGTAATTCCCGGCGGTAACAGCTATTGTTCATCTGTATGCTGTACGTATACCCAGAAACAGGTCATTTTGACAAAGGAGCATGACGCAGAGGCAGAGTGTACGATCTTCCATAACGATATCCGTTCCTATGGCAAGGATTTTGAGCGATTCTACCAAAGAGCAGAGAGACTTCCCGGGATTCGGTTTATCAGAAGCTACACCTCCATCGTAAAAGAGGACCCCAAAAGCAAGAATGTCACCGTACGGTATTCTATTCCCGAGGATGGAGTAAAAGAGGAAGAATTTGATATGGTGGTATTATCCGTTGGATTGAACCCTCCTGCGGATGTGAAGGACCTGGAAAAAAGGTTCGGCATAGGACTCAATCATCACGATTACTGTAAAATCAATCCTGTTAATCCTATGGAGACCACCCGGCCTGGGATCTTTGTCAGCGGAGGCTTTCAGGGTCCTACAGATATTCCCGAGTCTGTTTTTACCGCCAGCGGAGCGGGTTCCCAATGTGGCCAACTCCTGGACTACCGGCGAGGGAAGCTAGCCAGGGAGAGGATCTATCCGCCGGAGAGGGATGTCTCCAAAGAGGAGCCAAGGATAGGAGTCTTTGTGTGTCATTGTGGTGCGAATATCGGAAGGGTCGTCAATGTTCCTGACGCAGTTGAGTATTGTAAAACCTTACCCAATGTGGTCTACGCTCAGGAACAGCTATTTTCATGTGCTACGAATTGTGCCAAAGAAATAACAGACATGACAAAGGAAAAAGGGCTCAATCGGGTCATTGTTGCTGCCTGCTCCCCCAGGACTCTTGAACCTTTATTCCGGGACACGGTTCGGGAAGCGGGACTTAATCAATATTACTACGACATGGCCAACATTAGAGAACAGTGCTCCTGGGTCCACTCTAAAGAAAAGGAGGAGGCCACCGAAAAGGCAAAGGATATCATCCGGATGTCGGTGGCACGCGCTTGCCATTTGGAGCCATTACAGGAAATTGATCTGCCTGTCAACAAGGCGGCGTTAGTGGTGGGTGGGGGTATCGCCGGCATGACGTGTGCTCTCTCCATAGCGAACCAGGGACATGAGGTTTACCTGGTGGAAAAGGATACAGACCTTGGGGGAATGGCACGAAAGTTACATTATACCCTCGAAGGGCTGGATGTTCAGGTCTATTTGCGTGATCTTGTGCGCAAGGTTAATCAGAACCCCTCAGTCCATGTCTATACGGATGCGACCATCACGGGGGCTGCAGGTTATGTGGGGAATTTCGTAACCACGGTAAAGTCAGGCAGAAGGGTCACAGAGATAAAACATGGCGCAGCTGTCATCGCTGTGGGTGCAGATGTATATAAGCCTGCCGAATACTTTTATGGAGATGATGACAGGGTCATGACTCACCTTGAGTTGGAGGAGCAAATCGCCAAAGGAGACGAAAAGGTCATTCACGCAGAAAGTCTCGTGATGATCCAATGCGTAGGCTGCAGAAATGAAGACAGAAATTACTGCAGCAGGATATGTTGTTACGAGTCGATAAAGAACGCATTGAAACTAAAAGAGATAAATCCCAAGATGGATATCTACATTCTCTTTCGGGATATGAGAACTTATGGGTTTAGCGAGGATTATTATAGGGAAGCGGCAAATAAAGATGTGAAGTTTATCCGTTATGAACCGCAAGATAAACCCCAAGTGGAACCGGGTACGTCGGAGGAAGGTCGGCCCGTTCTAAAGGTTACCGCGACAGATTATATTTTAGGTAACAAGCTCGAAATCGATGCCGATATCATTGTTTTGGCTGCTGCCATTATTCCCTCCGCAGGGAGCAAGGAAGTATCCCAATTATTCAAGGTAACTTTGGGCCCGGATGGTTTCTTCCAGGAAGCCCATGTCAAATTAAGACCGGTCGAGTTTGCCGCAGATGGCGTTTTCCTGTGTGGGGCAGCTCACTATCCCAAGCTTATATCGGAAGCGATTAGCCAGGCTTATGGAGCTGCAGGCCGAGCCTTAACGCTTCTCTCACATGATACTGTCATCGCTTCCGGCTCTGTTTGCGAGGTGGATGAGAAAAAGTGTATGGGGTGTGGGCAATGTATCTCGGCCTGTACGTACAGTGCCATAGAGTTTCGTGAGACACGACAGGGCAAAAAGGCCGTCGTCAATCCTGTTCTCTGCAAAGGAGATGGTCTCTGCAACGCGAAGTGCCCCACAGGAGCTATCCAACTAAAGCACTTTACCGACGAAGAGTTGCTGGCCCAAATCGACGCGGCGGCCGAAGTTTGCTGAGAAAGGTTGAGGTCAAGGTTCAGGTTTAGAACTTCTCAACATTAGTCTTCACCTGAAGCTGCTGACTGGACCGGCGTCTTCACCCTAACCTTTACCGATGAACATATCTTCTATTTGAGGAGGTGAGAAAGCATGAGTACAGGACTTAAATTTAAACCAAGAATCATAGGTTTTGTATGCCATTGGTGAGCATACGGCGCTGGTGACATGGCTGGAGTTTCCAGACTGCAATATACGACTGAGACGAGGCTGATACGCGTCATGTGTTCCGGCAGAGTCGACCTGGAATTCGTACTCCGGGCTTTCTCAAATGGAATGGATGGGGTGTTTATTGGGGGTTGCCGTTTAAATGAATGTAATTATATTACTCATGGAAATTACCATGCACTCAACATGGTGCTTCTCTGTAGAAGAATATTGGAACACATAGGGCTGAACCCGGAAAGGTTGCGGATCGAGTTTATGTCCTCCGCTGAAGGAAACCTGTTTGCCGAAGTGATGGGTGAGTTTGGCAACAAGGTGAAGGAGTTAGGACCCCTTGGTAAAGGCAAAGGTGAAGGGATTGATCAAAATGAATTAAAGTCCAAACTTGCAGGAATGACAAAGCTGGTCCCATACATCAAGCTGGTGAAAAATGAGAAGCTGGCGTCACGTCTTGTGAACCCGGAAGAATATGACAAACTTTTCACCAAAGATGAAATAGACAAATTATTCAGAGAAATCGTCTCGTACTATATCGACCCGGAAAAGTGTCAGGCCTGTATGACGTGCGCGAAGAGATGCCCTGTAGAGGCGATACTCAGCGCAAAGAACCAGGTCCATGTAGTTGATCAAGAGAAATGCATAAGATGCGGAACTTGCTTTGAAGTTTGCCCCCCTCGATTTGCTGCGGTGACGAAGATTTCTGGCGGGCCTGTTCCGCCTCCACTTCCTGAAGATAAAAGAACGGTCGTCAGAAAGAGTAAAGAGAAGAAAGAAGAGTGAAGCCTCCCGCCCACTGGGCAGGGCTTCCGGGAAATGAAGAACATAATTATAAGGTCGGCTTCCCTCCCCGCCCCTGTCTACAGGTAGGAAGGCGGGGTATCCAGCCGACTTGCCCGTGATTTTATTTGGGTCTTCATCCGCATTCGTTTTGAAGCTCATCCATCGTGACGGGGCGTCACTCCTGCCTGCACCAAGGCTCCGGCGGGCAGGCTCAAACGATGAAGATGGGGCCCACTTTAGGGTCTTACGCTATGCGCTATGCTCTATGCGCTATGCTGTTTTTTAATTACGGATAGGAGGTCATCGTGTCTCCAGCTAGCGCAACTTATTGGGGCATACCAGGGTATGTTATTTTCTGGATCTTGTTCGCCATTGCCTTCGCCTTATTTGCACAGAGGGCCTATTTTCTCGTTCGCCTCATGCGTCTGGGGAAGCCCGAGAACCGCTTCGACAGAATTGGGCAGAGAATCAAGGCGATGCTGGTCGAGGTTTTCCCTCAGTGGTGCACGCTGAAAACCGTCACTCGAAAGGACCGGGCCGGGATAGGACACGCTCTGTTTTTCTGGTGCTTCTGCCTGTTCTTCATGAGTTACATCATCTTTATCGGTCTGGCCGGAGGCTTTGGACTTTCCCCGCTGATTGAGCGCACCCTCTTTGAGACCGTCTATTTTTCGATCCTGGACATTGCCGCGGCGCTGGTGACGTTGACTTTAATCGTGGCAGCGGTCAGGCGTTATGTCATAAGACCGCAGAGACTGGAGCCAACCGCTGAAGCCGGAATCATTTTGATGATGGTTTTTTCCCTGATGGTGCTCCATGTTTTCGGCGTAGGCTTTGACTATGCTGCCCGTGGGGTTCACGCCTCCTGGCCCCCCCTGGGGGCAACGCTGGCAGGTTTCCTTAGCAGAACCGGCCTTTCGCAAGGTACTCTGGAGGCAGGCTACCGGGGAGTGTGGTGGCTGCATTACCTGGTGATCCTCAGCTTCATGGTCTATATTCCCCGCTCCAAGCACCTGCACATTCTTGCCTCCCCCGTCAATGCCTTCTTCAAACCACTGGGACCTAAAGTGGTGCTTGAGCCCATCCCTCTTGAAGGAGCGGAGACCTTTGGCGCATCGAAGATTCAGGACTTTACCTGGAAGGACCTGCTTGACCTTTATGCCTGTGCTGTCTGCGGTCGGTGCCATGTCAATTGTCCCGCCCAGCTGAGTGGCAAGACCCTCTCGCCCCGAGAGGTCATTCACAACTTGAAAGAACATTTGCTGGAGGCGGGCCCTGGATTGCTTGCAGGTCAGACGGAGGCGTCTTCGGAAACCCCAGCCGAGACCCAGGCAAAGACCCAACCCAAGGCGATGATCGGCGATGTGGTCACCGAGGAAGAAATCTGGGCCTGCACTACCTGCGGTGCTTGCCAAGAGGTATGCCCGGTCAACATAGAACACATACGCAAGATCATTGACCTCAGGCGAAATCTGGTGATGACGCAAAGTAAGATGCCGGAAAGTGCCCAGCTGATGCTCAGAAATATGCAGTCAAGAGGACACCCATGGGCTGGAATCCAGTCGATGAGGTTGAGGGGCGACTGGACAAGTGGTCTGGACCTCAAGATATTGGCTGACGGTGATAACGCTGATACTCTATTCTGGGTAGGCTGCACCGGGGCTCTTGTTGAGCGTAATGTCAAGGCGACTCTTTCCATGACGGGGGTGCTGAATGCGGCTGGAGTCGATTTCGCGGTTTTGGGCGATGCCGAGACCTGCTGTGGTGACCCGGCACGAAGAGCAGGTTATGAGTTCCAGTTCCAGATCATGGCGGAGCAAAATATTGAGATTTTCAAAAATCACAACATCAAAGAGATTGTGACCACCTGTCCCCACTGCTATAATACCATTAAGCATGAGTATCCCAGGTATGGCGGCGATTTCAGGGTGGTTCACTATACACAGCTCATCGCTGATTTAATCAGGCAGGGCAGATTGAAACTGACCAACGAGCTGAATTCCGCTCTCACCTATCATGACCCATGCTATTTAGGCCGTTATAACGGCGTCTATCTGGAGCCACGCCGGATACTGCAGGCGATCCCCAAGACAAAGATTGAGGAAATGGAACGCTCGAGAGACACGGGCTTTTGCTGCGGCGGCGGGGGCGGGCTCATGTGGATAGAAGAACAGCCCGGTACAACAAAGATTAATCAAATGCGGCTTGAGGACGTTCTCAAGACCGGGGCCGAGACGGTCGTGACCGCTTGCCCTTATTGTCTGCAGATGTTCGAGGATAGCATCGAGCATAAAGGGTTGAAGGACTCGTTGAAGGCAAGAGACCTTATTGAACTCGTTGAAGCAGCAATGAAACAGTCCTGAATTAGATAGAAAATAAATCCTGGGTTAAGGTTAGGGCAAGGATGCTGGTTTTGTCCATGGATCAGAGCAATGGATCTTAAGTTATTAGCCATTACCTTTACCCTTAGACCAAACTGGCTTCGTTGCCTTAACCCTAACCCTTATCAAAGAACCATCTTCATAATTCGAGGTGCCCTCCAGGCGTGGGGCATCCACTAGGAGAGGAGCAGGATATGAATACGATCGTCTGTGTTAAACAAGTACTTGACCCCGAGATACCCCCTGCCAAATTCAAGATTGACCCCGCGACGAAACAGGTTATTCCTCCCCCCGGAGTGCCGCCTGTGATCAGTGTATACGATGAACGAGCCGTTGAGGCGGCCTGTCGACTCAAAGATAAGCACAAAGGGAAAATAACCGTGATCAGCATGGGGTCGGGGAAAGCTTCTGACGTGGTCAAGCACGCCATATCGATGGGGGCCGACGATGGATTTGTTCTCCAGGATGCAGCCTTCGAAAACCTGGATAGCTTTGGTACTGCGTACGTCTTGGGGAAGGCTATCCAGAAAATTGGCGCGTATGACCTGGTTCTGTGTGGCCGACAGGCCGCGGACTGGGGCGCGGGTCAGGTTGGTTCTATTCTGGCCGAAATGCTTGGCATCCCCGTCGTTACCCTCGCCTGTGATATTCAGGCAGTGGACAAGAAGTTTAGGGTAAAAAGGATGGTGAACGATGGATATGAAGTACTGGAAGCTCCTATGCCAAGTCTCGTGACCGTCAGCAGTGAGATTGGTCTCCCTCGTCTTCCCGGTGGAATGGGCCTCATGATGGCTCGCAAAAAGCAGATTCCGGTCTGGAAGGCGCAGGATATTGGGGCTGAGTCCTCACAGTTGGACAAGGCGAACGCCCATACCGAGGTCACCGCTCTCTCTGTGCCAACCCGCAAGACCGAGTGTGAGATCATTGCCGGGGGTACTCCGGGTGAAGCTGCCGCCAATTTAGCCTTAAAGCTTGTTAAGCTGATATGATTGCTTAGGAAATGAAAGTCATAGGTAATGGTTAGGGTAAAGATGCCAGTTTAGTAGATGGGTTTGGTCATTGGTTTTAAAGCTCTTCCTTTACCCTTTTACTTTGCCCAAACTGGCCTCCTTACCTTAACCCTAACCCTGGCTAAAGGGCCATTTTCATCGTTCATGGGAGGGCAAGCGGCCATGACAATCATAAAATGAATGGAGGACAGTCAATGGATAGTCATAAAGGTGTTTTAGTTTGTGGTGAGATCGCTGAAGGGAAATTAGCGCCAATCACGATAGAACTCCTGGGAGTCGGAAGAAAGCTCGCCAATGAATTGGGCGAGGACTTAAGCTCCCTATTGATGGGCAGCAAAACAGGTGGCTTGGGTCAGGAGGCAATCGCCTATGGGGCTGACAAAGTCTATGTTGCTGAAGACAGTCTCCTGGATCATTATAACTCCGATGCTTACACTCAGGTCGCAGCTGACCTTTGCCGCAAAGTGCTTCCTTCTATTATGCTTCTTGGCCATACGGATATCGGATGTGATTTAGCTCCGCGACTCAATGGTCGATTAGGGGGTGGACTCGCGATGGATTGCCTGGAGTTATCCGTTGACCCGGCAACCAAGCTCATGGCCTCGACGAGGCCTGTCTTTGGCGGTAACGCTCACGCCAGGATGGTATCAAAGTCTGCCCGTCCTCAGATGGCTACTGTGAGACCGAAAACAGTGCCACCAGCAGAGCGCAATGACTCCCGGCAAGGTCAGGTTATTCCTGTGGAAGGCAAGATCGACCCTTCAGCGCTCAAAGTCAAGGTTCTCGAAAGGATAAAAGAGGAAGTGGAAGGGGTGAAGCTGGAAGACGCTGAAGTCGTCGTTAGCGGTGGGCGTGGCATAGGCAATGCTCAAAACTGGGAGATGGTCAAGGAACTCGCTCGCGCCCTGGGTGCCGCTGTCGGTGCTACCAGGCCTGCCTGTGACGAGGGGTGGGCGCCGGTGACGCTCCAGGTGGGCCAGAGCGGAAAGGTAGTCAGCCCTAAACTATACATAGCCGTAGCTCTCTCTGGCGCCATGTCGCATATCGCTGGCTGTTTGGGATCAAAGGTCATTGTCGCCATTAACAAGGACAAGGAGGCGAATATCTTCAGCGTAGCCCACTTCGGAATAGTCGCGGATTACAAAGAGGTCTTACCTGCCCTAATAGCGAAATTCAAGGAGCTACTATCAGCATAAGCCGTGGATTTGCTTGTGGTGTACCCCATAAATAGAACTATGTTTGAAAATGACTATTAGGGGTATCTCCTTGACTCCAGTACCCCCTATATCTTGTGGTGTGATTTTTTTCTCCCTCGCGCGTGCTTGACCAAGTCTTTATACGCCACCGGCTCGATTTGTGTGGCCTGCTGGACCAATC
>Ga0315282_10003194_pt1 | contig 29488 bp, 39 predicted proteins | sample YL17G07_20_MG_FD_203693 | JGI IMG/M metagenome (GOLD analysis project Ga0315282, IMG submission 203693) | Sediment microbial communities from Yellowstone Lake, YNP, Wyoming, USA - YL17G07_20 | ecosystem: Environmental > Aquatic > Freshwater > Lake > Sediment | place: USA: Wyoming | collected... | reverse complement strand
GACCTCACAAACAATGCTGCAGCTTCAGCATTTCTCAGCGCTTCTTCAGTTATGGCTGATGTTGCCAATGTTGCGTACCCCTTGTTTCTTCGTGTCGGTTGTGTGTAGACTCCGCCTATCATCCAAATAAAAAGTAGAACTACCGTATATTTAATCTCATTCAACATACTTAAATGTATTTAAGTTAAATAATGCGGGTTAACTTCGGAATAAATTTATCCATCGCATGAGTGCTGTTTAAACAATGTACTCTTTCTTCGCTTTTTGTTTTAGCTCACCAATTATTCTAATAAGTTCCTTATTCTCTGTCTCTTTCTTTGCTAACTCTCTCTCAAGATAATCAATGTGGCTCAACAAACTTCGCATGGCATTGCTAGTTTGGGATGGTATATTTTCTATTCTTGCGGTAACCAACGGAATGTCAACTTTCGAAAGCTGAACCAGCTTACCGATTGTTTCATAGTTTTTAACAAGACTCTGAACATTCCTTTGATATTGAGCCATTGCCCTAGCAACTGAAGAGACTTGAAGGGCTTGCACAACACTTGCTTGTTGTACCACCCCTCCAATTGCTTTTTGAAAAGCTAAAATTCCTTGCAAAGCTACTGCTGATTGTCTAATTCTATTTGTTTCTACCAAATCAGAGAGCGCTTTAATTCCTTGAGAATATTCTACTAAGGTCTTGTGTAATTTTTCGGATGAAATAAGGTTCTTTTGAATGTCTGAATACCGCTCAAGAATGGATTTAGGTTTCTTTTCTTCCTCCTTTCGTTTCTCTTCTTTCTTCTGTACCATATACACACCTTCGACAATCCTACAACTATGTTACGTAATTAATATCTAGATTCTGCTATAAGTTTTCCGCATTGTAATAAAAGCAAGAAAAATAACTACACTCATAGCGATGTCTCTAACGTGTTCCGCCAGTTGTTTTACAATCTCCATCGAAATCTCTTGAAGGATTGTTCCGATAGTAAAAGCATTATATTTTGAAAGACTAAAGTAGCTTCCACCTATTTCAAACGTTATGCTAATGGGCAAAACCAAGTCAACAGTGTAGTTTTTTGTTCCGTTGGGATTGACTGTTGGTGGAGTTTGTGTTGGTTCTGGAGGATGCGCACTCGAAGGTTCATTTGTGCCTATGTCGATTAGAGGTGTTAGATAATATTGGGTTAAAAAAATGAGCATAGAAGAAAACAAAAACATCATTAAAAGTAAAATTATGAAAGTCGTGAATGCAATACTAATTTTCATAGCTTACACTAAGACATAACAAACTCTTTAATTTTTCGAGGTTAGTTTTGAGCGGTTCATACATTGGGATATAGGCTTTAACTTTAGATTCTGAAGTTTCTTGTTCAAGGAAAAGTTTGTTCACTTCTATCCGATTCCAATGTCCGCAAGCCTTACACTTCATTCTAAGGAAGCGTTTCATGTTTTCCATCTTTTCTTTCTCTTTCGTATCTGTCAATGATAAACTGTAAAACATGCGTTTGAAATCTTTTGGATCGACAAAACTGCTACTGGAAGGTTATACGGTTCACTACAACTGTGTTAGACCTCACCAAAGTCTAGGCGGTAAGACTCCCGCGCAAGCTGCAAGAATGGAAGTGCCTAGCAACTGGAAAGGATTGATAGATCAAGCAATCAAACAGGAAGCAGAGCTTCTTGTTAAGACACTAAAAGGAAAAGAGGAAAAACAAGAGTTGAAGGTGATAAGTAAATGAAGAAAATTCTGGTTAGTCTTCCTGACGGAGTGGTTGAAACCTTAGACAATGAATTAATAGGTAAGATCGGACAAACTCGCTCCGACACGCTACGCACAATCATCATGAACTGGTTATCTGAGCAAGGTTATCTTGCAAAAGGTGGAAAACATGAAGAAAAATAAAGTTAAACGAGAACCTTCTGAGGAAATAGACCTCCTAGATACAATGCTAGCTAGCCTAGTTGAAATATTGGAAGAGAAAGGGGTTTTGACGCAAGAGGAATATGAAAAACGAATCATGGAAAAAGTAAAAATCAAATAGTGTCTTATGTCTAATAATCAGCAAGGGAAAAAGATTGGTCACTCACATTAACCATGCGTTAGTTCCCAAAACACATCCACCTTTGTACACGATACATAAGTATTGGGCGCGTAAACCTCACAACGTAGTTGAAGAATACATCAAGCATTACACTCAGCGATCCGATGTAGTTCTCGACCCTTTTTGCGGTAGCGGAGTTACATTAATTGAAGCATTGAAAAACGACAGACTTGCAATCGGTCTCGATTTAGACCCCATCTCCATAATGCTTATGGAATGCTCAGTAGAGGATATTGATTTATCAGACCTTGAGGAAGCTTACAAGAAAGTATTGGCAGACGTTAAAGACGAAATAGATGATTTATACACAATAAAATGCCCGAAGTGCGGAAACAACAAAGCAACAATCAGATACGTTGTATGGAGCAATATCGTCATCTGCCCAGAATGCAACAAAAAAGTCGTTATGGCAGAAGCAAAAAAACCATCAGGAAAAAAACAGAACATCTACAAATGCCCTCATTGCAAAGAGGAATTTAGCTATGCTAACGTATCCATAATAGGAGAAACGCCACGTTCTGTAACCATAGATTGTGATATATGCCACAAAGCGCACGAAGTCGCAAACCCCAAACTCAAAATGCCGCAAGTTGATTTCAGCAGAGTTTGGTATCCGAAAATCAAATTCTCATATAATGGGAACAAACCTTTTGCGACAAAAAGACGCGCTTCTACGATAGAGGAACTATATACACCTAGAAATCTCTACGCACTCGCAGTTCTGTTCAAGGCAATTTCAGAGGTACCAGAACCTCTAAAAAAAATTTTCAAACTTATTTTTTCGTCAATGGTTCCACAAGCGAGTAAAATGATGATCGTAACAGAAACGCAAGGACCTGGCTGGAAGATGCCAGAATATCTAGTATGGGCAGTTCATTGCGAGTTCAATGTCTGGTCTCGATTCGTCAATCGATACAAGACTCTAAAGCATGGATTGGAAAACAGAAATGAAGTCATGCAAACAACTGAAGTAGTGAATGATTTTGATTCTCTTCGCTCAGGGAAAGGTCGTGCGCTTGTAAAACAACAAAATGCCCTTGAGATCACTGATATTATTCCATCAGATTCAGTTGATTATGTATTTACAGATCCTCCCTATGGTGGCTCTATACAATACTATGAATTGGATTTGTTAAGAGCATCTTGGTTTGTTGATAAGGATGAACTTGAACAGTGGTGGAAAGAGGAAATCACGATTAATACTCGTGGACAGGGTAAGGATTTTGATTATTATCATAAGATGCTGTCGGCCTCTTTTGCTCAGGTGTATAGAGTTCTCAAACCGAATCATTATTTGACAGTAACATTTCACAGCACAGATATTGATGTTTGGAACTCGATTATTATTGCAGTTCGTCTAGCAGGCTTTGAACTTGAAAAAATCATTTATCAACCTCCAGCAAAGGCTTCCGCTAGAGCCATGCTACAACCCTACGGTAGCGCAATCGGTGACTATTACATTAGATTCATAAAACCTACTCGTAAAAGAGAAGTTACTGAAGAAGAAGTTAACAAAGAGAAATATTATCGAGTTGTGATTGAAACAACCAAGAAAATCATAGCTGAACGAGGAGAACCTACGCCTTACACATTTATCTTAAATGGCATCATACCTGAGTTGGACAAGCAAGGCGTTTTCTTTGTGGATAAGAGGGGATCAAAAGGAATTGAAGAAGTTCTTAGGAACAGACTGAACATAGATTTTGTGTTCAAGCCAATCCTTGGCAAGAAAGGTAAGCCAGAGGGTGTTGGCTGGTGGTTCAAAGACCCAAATACTGTACCATACTTGGAAACCATTCCTCTTCGAGAACGAGTAGAAAAGATGGTTATAAACATCCTGAATGAGCGAGTCAAAGTCGCCTATGATGATGTACTTCAAGAAGTTTTCATCAAGTTCCCAAACGCACTTACACCAAATACCCAAAGTGTTAGAGCGGTTCTAGAGGAATACGCAATTAAAACACGTGATAAGAAATGGATGCTTAGGCCAAAGTACAGAATGAGAGTCAAAGAACATGACGTTATAGTGAAGAATCTTGCAGAATTGGGCAAACATCTTGGGTATGAGGTACATGCGGATATTGAAGGTTATAGACAAGCTTCTTTTCCGTTTCAAGCAGTCAATCAGAATCGACTTAAGAAAATTGATGTGATCTTTTATTCAAAGAATGATGCAAATGCTATATTCGAGATTGAAAATACAACGGGAATATCAGAGGCAATAATCAGAGGCAGCAACATCCCCAATCAAAATTTGTTGCGCGTGATTGTTATACCAGATGAGCGAAAACGCTTTCTAAAATCTAGGTTACGCGAACCCATTCTGAAAGAAGAAGTAGCAAAATACAATTGGTACATGATAACCTACGATGAACTAAGCGACTTTCTGAACGAAAAACCTTCGAAACAAACTATGGAAGCATTAGCCATCAGATTAGTTCAACTGAGCAATTTCAAGCTTCAGAATCAAAGCTCCATACAAAAATTTTTCGGCTAAGAAATGGTCATGTCATTGTTATACGGAAAAATATAGGATGTGACAAAAAGCCAAAGTGCCTAACAAGATAGTTAAGAAATTAGGTAACTTAACTTAACAGCACCCCTTTATAGAAGCACTTATATCTTCCGTGAATCGTTTCAGTAATTTCCTTCCCAAGGCTGGATGGTATTTCGACTGTAAGCACATTTACTATGTCTCTTATGTCTTTGTCAACCCATTCCAACATTTTTTCCCAACTCTCATAATGCTTTGGTAAAGGTCTTTTTCCTTCTACTTCTTTCCTACCTTTCTCAGAGATTTCTTCTACGGTATAGAGTGGTTCGAACAAATGGGCGTGAACATTCTCAGCATTCTCTCTTACAAAAGTTTTGAACTCTATTATGAAAGTCTCGAAATTTCTCATTAATATCTTACAAGCCTCAGTAACATCTCCTGTTTTTTCTTCAATCACTATCACTATTTTGGGAGTTTGAAAAAGAAGTTTTGAAAGCCAATGGTGAATGTCTCCTGTTATTTTCTCTTCAATATAGGTTCTAAGCAATCTGTTTCCATCGATTTCATCATAAAGAGTCTCTACAACATTATTCTTAATTCTGGGATTATCAATAGCATTCACAAATCTTGTCAACTGATTAACTATATGGTCATAAGGATTATGCTTGGAGAGTTCGACCTCTACTATATACCACTCATTTTTACCTAAATCGATAACAAAACCATCTGGCTTAGCGGCTAAACCTGCTAGAGACCTTAATGTTACACTGATGTCAAAGTAAACGGTGTCTCGTCCAAAGATTTCTTTCGAATGCTCCTTTACAATAGGTTGAAATTCCCTTGTTTCATCTTCCGGTATCCAAAGGTTATACCTTGCGCCGTCAATAATCAGCATTTTCATGTTTCATCACCTTATACTTGTCATAGGATGAGGATTTATGATTTATTGAACAAATACACTCTCTCATGCTTATTGGCTTCAAGGAAAATGAATTTTTGGAGTTTTCTCATATACAACAAAAATCTCTATGAGATTTTATCAAGTTCTTTTAGGATCCTCGCTATCTCCTTTCCCTTTCCTGTTAAGCTGTACTTAACACTAGGCGGGCGACCTTCAATCACTTTCCTGTTTACTATTCCCTTTTTCTCTAGTTCCTTGAGTAGATTAGCAAAAGTCTGTCTACTAACAACAAAATTCTGTTTATAAATCTCATAATAACCCGCCTTCTCAACTCTATCAAGGTAAAATATGGCTTCTATGATGCCTTTTTTGAACAAGAACCTGCTTTTAGTTCTCATTGTATCACAGAATTTAGAGAGACATGAGCTTTGAAAAGAGGAATACACTATAAGCAGTACATTGTACGATAAAAATTAATTAAGGACTTGAACTCACCTTATTTTATGCCAAAGCCTAAAAGAAAGGAATCATTAAAGGAAATCTATACACTTATAGTCAAAAGTTTGAAAGCTTCTGTGCCGTATATAGAGGAGAAATTGGATTACTATCGAAACCTCAACTGTCAGGATTGGAGTGATAATGACTTTTTCGAGGTTATGGCTAGAACGATATTTGCCGGTATTAGAGATGAAACCATAGAGAAAAGATGGCCTGCAATAACCAAAGCCTTCTCCAGCTTCAATGTTAACAAAGTAGAAAAATACACGGAAAAAGATGTGCAAAGGCTTATGGAAAACCCGAAAATAATTAGGCATGAAGGCAAGATAAGAGCTATCATATCTAATGCTAGAGAAATAAAAGAGACCGTAAAGCAGCATGGTTCATTTCTCAATTACATAAACTCATTTCAGAAGCCAGATGACTTGATATCTGACCTACAAGAACAGTTTGACTTTATCGGTGAAGTTAATGTTTACGAGTTCGTAAAAGAGATCGGAATGCCACTCATAAAGCCTGACATACAGGTTAAGAAAGTGTTCTTAAGGCTTGGATTAATCAACAAAAAGACAAGTCTTAAGGAAGTTGTGGATATTGGAAAGGCTATCGCTGAAGAGGTCAAGGAGAGACCGTGTGTAGTTGATTGGGCTTTGTGGTCTTTCGGTAATCAGATTTGTAAAGCTAAACCCGGATGTGAAAGGTGTGGTTTAACTAAGATATGTCAATGGAGGAATTGAAGTGTCGAAAGCAAGAATCGTAGGCATTATTTTGGGTGTGATAGGGCTGCTTATTATAAGTTTTGCATTGATTGAAACTTCTGTCGCACTAGGGATGGACATCCGCAACTATGAACTTTGGGAAATCTCTCTTTTCTCTCAAGCTGCTGTTGGTTTAACATCTTCTCTTACTTTGGGCATAGTAGGTTTGTTAGTCAACAAAGAACGGAAAAGTCCGTATTTATTAGGAGTATCGACCGTGCTTACATTTATATCAATGTTCCCTGTGTATCTACGAAATGTTATCAAAGGTTATTCGTCTTTGGAGTTTATCCTTTCCATATCAATTCCATCAATATTGCTGTTAGTTTCAACTATTCTAATAGCCTACGTGAATATCTGGAAAAAGACAGAGAAAGCGATTAAGTAAGAGAGAAAATGTCAGCGATTCTGGTTATGATTCAGGCTTTATCTCTTTCAGCACAATTTTCATTGGCTCTTTATTCCAATACTCGCTAATTGGGTGTTGTTTTAATGAGTAACAAAACATTAAGGTATTTTAGGAACAGATTAAGAAACTTCCAACTCTCTTAGCTTCCAGAACTTGATATAATGCTCCTGATTGCCTCTATAAACAAGTTGTTCTTGTAGATAAGAGTACCCTGTGCTGCGGGTTTATCCAGAGTAAGGTCAGCTCTAGAGATGACATTCACCTTTTTGGGGATTATCTCAATTGGTAATTCGTAACATTCTTTTCCTTTGTAGCAATCGGAATATCTAAAGTCCTTAAGTACCTCGATGTACCTTGAGAATGTTCCAGGCATGAAGAGACCTTCTAGGTCAACAAGAATCTTGAACTCACGACCTGCAGTCTTCTCTTTTGCTAGTTGACGAAGCTTGGGTAAAGCCAAATGCTGTCTACGTGGGTCTCTCTCAGCCATCACACCAAAAAAGGTCTTCAACCTAGAAATGAAGGCAGGTGGTAGAGTCGTCTTTAGTTCATTATGCACTCCTACATCTACTGTCACATCAACATCATTAAGGTCGAATCTCCCAAAACCAAAATCACGCAATGCCTTCGGATGTTTCAACTGAGCATGCATCCAGTATTCATTCTTTTCAGGACCACTTGGCTCGTGCCCTTTTGCTCTGTCAACCAGATCATCAAGTAGAGATGGATCGTCGATCTGATAACTGGTAGTCAATGATATTAGATCGCACTCAGGTGGCAAGAACTCGGGAAACAGTGCATACGCTCTATGACCATCTGGATAAACAACCTCTCTCGTAGCCTCTCTAACAGTTCGAGGGAAAGGGTGAAGAGAAGATGCGGATAGCCTTATGATTGAAGGCGCGCTAATCTCAATAGGGTTCCTAATAGATCTGAAGCTCGAGGGTATGCTAACTGCCAAGTTGTATACTACAATCGATTCGGGCACATTTATTGTAATCTCTTGATTGAGTACCTTGATCTTCGGAATCTTCTCCCAAATCTTGTATACATATTCTGCAACTTTGAAGAGTGACTTCGCAAGTTCTTTTTCCATTTCTTTATCCCCATTCAAACAGTCTATACGCAGGCACTCTAATCCCTTTAGGGCTAGTCAGCTTGATTCTGGGAAGTTTGACATCATCATAAGTGTCCAACACCCTGTCCGTTTGTGAGATCTCTAGAGCTAGTTCTCCTTCTTTATCTAAGAGTATGACTTCATCAAGCGGATTAAGAAGCAGAACGTCTTTCGCTACAAGTGACTCATACACACTGATGATCTTTCTTACTGTTTCGATAAGTTCGGTATTCTTTGCAAAAGCCTTTGCATATGCCTCTACGAATCCCAGTAGTAGTTTCTTGTCGCCAGCAAGAAGACTTGCTAAGTTGTTCAAATATTGCGTGAACTTGGATCGCTCTTCAGCAGAAAGATCCATGAATTCCTTTTTATCCCAGATAAGCATTTCGTCCCAATAAGGCTTGAAAACAGGGAACTCATCGGCTAGCTTGGACATTTCGATCTGCAAATCTGACATGAATCTTTCAGCAAACTCTCGATGTTCAGGTGGTGTCTCAAGCTTAATCGGGCTATCTTCTGCTGCCGAAATACGCATTATCAATGTCCCTCGCCCTACATTCTTTGCCTTGAGACGACCCTTTATAAACCCAGTATTTGCATCAATCGAGATGCTTGTTGTAGGAACTTTTAGCTCAAGTTGAGGTCTAAAAAGTCTGACCTTTTTAATTTCTTTGATGATATCGCCATTAGGTAGTGTGATTAAGTATTCAACAGGGACAGTAACTTCTAAATCAGATACCTTACTTGACTCAAATGAGAGACCAACATATCCCTCTACTTCTAATTTGTTGATAACAATAGTTGTATCATGAATATCCCAAGATTCAGCATTGAATACATCCTTCAGCTTTAGTGGTGGACGAAAAGAAATCTGTATCGACTCCACTTTTATGTTATTCCAAAGTATGTGAGATGGTATGTTTTCGCCTTGCAACCCCTCGTCAGGCAGGTATGTAAAGACTCTTGGTCTGAGGAAGTCCTTAGCCTGTAACGGTTTAGCTAGAGTAGTTTTTGATTCTGCAGGCATAGATTAATCTCTGTTGTTCAGAATATTAATTTTTGCCTAGTCTCACTATTTCAAATGAAAAGCCAATCTTGATCAAAAACTGTCGCGGATTCTGCTTCTTATCTATTGCTTTTGTGAGTGAAAAGCGAGTTCATAAGTCAGTAACTTCAGGTTTGGGAATGGAAATACGGATTAATGAAATTCGGGCTGATAGATCTGCATAATTATTGGCTTTCATAGATGCCTTGTTTTTTATACCAAAATTTTAGATAAAGCAAAAATTTGACTTAAAATACAAAAAACATCAAAAACTTTATAAAGCATAGAATTCTGTGGACGAAAAAGGATTTCTGTTAATCTTTTCTATAGAAATGAGTGTGGTTTTCATATAATCTTGTTTTCCTTCTCTTAAAATATCAGTATGAATTTTCATGGGCTATATTATATTATAGGACAAAATTAAAATGAGGCAGTAAGAAAATGACGGCAGAAAAAACTGACCCTCTGATTAAGACAGATAAAGGAATTTACATTCTAAGAGATGGAAAATACGTTCCATTAGCAGATGAGGAGCTTCAACAACTAATTGACGAAAAGGAAACGACTCCTAAAGCAGAAAAAATCGAAGTAAGTGCCATACCAGTTGTTGAAAAAGGTGTTTTCGGACTTGAGTGTATCACACCGGCAAGAGGCAGTAAATGGGACAAGTTGGAAAGAAATAGAAATCTCAGAAAGGCGATAATAAGTCTACTTAACAAAACACGCAAGCCAATGTGTGTTGAAGAAGTGTCAGAAGAAACAGGATGTGCTTGGGTTACAGCTAGGCAAATTCTGACTGATTTGGCACTTGAAGGGAAGGTTAAGTTTTTCGTTACAAGAGACGGGTATGGTAGGTTATATCAGATTAACGAAGAATGGCTCAACGTCAAAGCCGCAGAGAAGGAGACTGAATAGGGAAAAGGAGGGATAGAAAGAATGTCTGAAGAGAGAATAGGCGAAGATGTGCTTGGCAGTGCACCATCCAGAATACCGCCTAAAAGAAGGAAGGAACTTGAACAAAAGCTCAAAGCAGAACTAGCAAGGAAGAAAGCTAAGGAAGAAGAAGACGAAGATAACGTAAAACTACCAAAACTACTGATACCGGGAGAGATACCAGAAGAGCTATCACCTCTTGAGAGAGCCGAAATCCAACAGCGAGCTAGACTTACTGGCATATCTCTAGAAGAAGCTGAAAAGGTGTATGTCAAGGAACACCTGAGAAGTAAGCCAAAACGAAAGAAGAAGTCACCACTTGCTGATACGGTATTAGGTTTTCCATAAAGGGGCGTTGAGGAGAGGTAGTTAAGACTTCTCTCCCAATAATGTCCAAAATGGACAACAACCTCAAATCTACACCCGTCAGACCAAAAAGATGATGACAGGGCTCTAGGTTTGGGGCACTGTAAGGAGTGTAAGGAAAATGCGTAATGTCTGAACAAAAAGATAGAGAGATACAGATTCTAAAACACAACTCAATGCTATATCGTAAACGACTAATTATCAAAGTGATGGGCAAGTATCGCTGGGTTGAGAAGTTCTGTGACTACATCAGTCGAATGTTTTCAAAGGACAAACTGACTTTTACACCTATTCTTGACGATAAAGGTCAACATGGATACCAGAGTTTCTGCTTCATAAACATCCTTATAGACGACGAAGAAGACGAGGAGGCTTCAGAGACATGACCAAAGTCACTCTACTAATATTCAGTGATGACCGAAAAGCCATTGAAAGAGTTAGAGATGCCATTATTCCAGCACTAAAGCGTGAACTCGACCATAAGACCAAGGCAGGCGAGATAAAATTTTCTGAGGGATATAAGAATTTCAATTGCTACATTAATCTCAAAGTCGGTAAAGAGCTTGGTTCAATACCTATTCCAGAGGGATTCTACGATAAACCAAAGCTGACAATAAAACTGAAGGAGGTTCAAAAGGATGCCGATAATCGGTAAAGACAAAGAAGCGTCAGAGAGACAAAAACAAAGGCTCCAAGAACAGTATGAGGCAATAAAGAAAGACATTGATGAGATTAAACTAAAACTATTGAAAGATAAAGACTACCCATTAAGTCAACGAACAAGCATACCATATAGAGCGCCAATTGACTTGCTCATTGCCTATCCAGGATTAGAAAGACAACATAGTAGGGAACACATTGAAAGATTAAAGAAGAGTATGAAAGACTCTGGTATGCTCTATAAACCTATCTGCACATTGGATTTTGGAAGTATTATGGCCATAATACCTGATGCTGAACAGGAAAGCAATATAAATTTATTTATATTGTGTGTTTGCGGAAATGCACGGGTTCAAGCGATTAAAGAACTTGGAGAACAGGATTTCATTGATGTCATAATCAAATACCTAACACTTGATGAAGCTTTTCAATATGCTTTAACTGAAAATGAAGAAAGAGAAGACTACAACCCAATCGATAGGGCATTATTGTTCAAGAATTGGATAGAAAAGTCGCAAATTACACAGAAAGAAATAGCTGATAAGTTTGATAAAACACAACCATGGGTTAGTTTACATCTAAAGTTTCTGAAATTACCCAAAAAAGTGCAAGAGCTAATAAGAGAAAGGAAAGTAACATTACCAGAAGCTCAAAAAATCCTTCAAGTAGACAATTCTGATGCTCAAATCAAACTAGCAGAACTTTGTGCTGAAGGGTTATCAACAAAAGAACTTGATGTTAAGATTCAGCAAGCAAAACTCAAAACCCTATCTATTAATATATTAACACCCCCTGCTCCCATAGAACCCGATACAACTCCACCCAGACCAGTGATTCCACCATCGCCAAATCCACGAAATATACCAGAAATAACAAAGTCAAAAAATGATGTTGAGATAATCCAAGGCTATATCAAAGACGCTATTGGGAAGGCAATTGATGTTATCAAGGGAAAAGAGGACAAATACGGAAAAATATTCCCAAAGAAGTTAGATGCGATTTCCATGATGGTTGAGAAGTGTAATGGTGATTGTAAGAACTGCCCATATATCAAAGCTTGTATAGCCTTCATGAACTATCTTCATCAATACTATGGTATATCTTTTCCAGAACTCGCTGATTTAACTTCGAAGTATTAGGATTTAAGTGATGTAAAAATGGCATACACACATTTCCCATTTTTTCTTTCAAGTTTAAGCTAGAGTGTGAGTGTGCATGTGTGTGCCCCATTCCTTTGCCATTTAATCTAACAATGGTCGAAAATTCGGGAACATTAGATGGGAATTTTCCAGAGCGACCATTTGAGAACCATAAGGATGGTTAGTCGCTCCTTTCTGAAACTATCATGGAGTTATTCTGACTTCCTTAACCTATCATTAAGAAAATGGTCATCTAAGTTAAAAGTTGGTGAATGTAAATGGAAAGTGAAGAAGAATTTAGGAAACACTCAGACGTTACCATAGCGACTATCAGGTCAACAGCGAAAAGGGACAGTGTGATGAGGATATTGACGTTCCTAAACAACAACTCAGACGCTTGCACCATAACGGAAATCTCAGATGAGCTGGACATGGATTGGGGAACTGCAAAAAATAGCTTAACAAAGCTAATGGAATCTGGGTTTATTGAACTTGTCGAAGATAAAATGGATGCAAGGTGTCGCTATTATCAAATCGCAGACAAGAAAGCAACTGAGAAAGCCATTGAATACTATGAAGACAGGCAAAGGAAATTGAAAAAACAGGGGGCAGGAGAACCAATAAAGCTAACTGAGGTTGAGGAAGTTGAGTGAATGAGTTATAAGCGAAGTAATCGAAAAACCTACAAACCAGCAAAGAGTGTAGGAAGGATGGAGATTAGGGGTAAGGGTAAGCCGATATTTTGCGGAAGCGACGGCGAATGGAAGGTTGAGCTTGAACAACGCCTACAAAAGGATGATGGAATAGTGCTTCTCGCCTTGGGAGACGTCAAATAGGAAGTCTTAAGTTATTTGAACAAGAGAAAAGACATAGAAATAGTGAAGCTTGAAACGAGATACATGAAGAAGCGGGAGAAGGGCACGGGAGTCAAAGTCACAGTTAGAAGACGCATGCAAGCCGAGCCGCTCCAAAAATAAGTGAAACTTTGCCTTTGCCCACAGCGCACGCGCGCGTTTCTCAGACAGCAGTTCGCCAGTCGGCAGCAAGTCTTTATTCTAACTGGGAACTACTGTTCTATGACCTAAGATGCCATTAACCAAGGAAGAGTTTGATGCAGCACTAGATTTCAATGAACTAAAACAAAAGTATGCCGCCAAGTTGGAACTGATAGCGTCTAGACTCGGATTGGTTCAAGAGAAAGAAGTGCCTACGAATGGTGGAAGAGTTGACTTTGTTTGGTATTATGTCTTGAAAGAATCTGTTCCCCAGATTGGCAAAAGACTGCCTGTCGTAGGATTCGAGATGGAGACAAGTTGGAGGACTCGCAAACACATAAAGGGAGACTTGTTTAATTTGCTCGAATTGAGCCCTGGTCTTGGTGTAATACTGTTTTTGCGTGAAGGCTTCAAAGCCGCGAAGCTGGAGCTCATGATGGAAAACCTACGCTGGAGAGGAACAGCCAAAATCCGAATGCACGTGGCCATATGCTTCGCGTGCATGTACGCCGTGGCAATCACAGCCCACAAAAATGGCAGACCAGAACTAGCAAACAGCATAGCAGCCTTCACATACTAAAGCCCAAAAGCAGCCCCATCCGCAAAAACAAGCCAAAAAAGAATTAATGAACACTTATGCGCGCTATTTAGGAACAGAGACTGTGTGAAAACTCGGCTCAGTTTTGGAAAATTGCTTGTTTTATGTTTACGAAGTTGGACTTTAACACGTATTCTATGCATACAAGACGCAATTTCTTCAGCTAGATTTGACTTTTCACACAGTCTCGACACACATGCGCGCGTTCCTTTGAAAATGTGTTTCCTTATTGTTTCATCGAATTCTCCTTCAAAATTGGAGGCAATACTTACTGACAACCCTTCCACAAACAGATTCTTGTAGAATTCCTCACGGTCCGCAGCGTGCCCGACGGTCTGTCAATCAATGCAAGTTCAGTTGCCAAAGCGATGCATGTATGTCTCTGACTTTATGCTCACAAAGGAATCGTGCGGTTTCGATTTGCATGTGGAACTCCTCGAGTGTGTCTATTAGCTGTTCCAATGCAAACGGAAACTTCTGCCATTGGGCAAACACCAATTGCTTCAAGTCGTATGTCTGCACGAAGAATCCGCAATTAAGACCTCCAAGCAAAGGGTCCTCTTGTGGCCTCATTATGTTGATTGAAGCTATGTCTTGCACTGGGATTTCCAAAAGCTGTCCGTTAGCATACTTGACTAGCTTCTTCTCAGTGATAAGCCAGCATTCTGGCTTTCTAAACCATCCAGCTTTCCCCAGTGACACAACACTATAGACGTATTCGTCATCACCAATATTTCCGCTCAGTTCATCTGGAATCAAGCTTCGCGCTTTTTCTTGTTGTGCCTTCGCCATATTCTGGAGGTATCTCAATTTCTTTATTGCTGTTTCATCCTCGGTGAGAATCTTTCCGCATTTTAGGCAAACCAAAGAACCTTCTGGCATTTTGCTCTGGCATTCTTGACATGTGAGAATCTGTTTCAACGTAACGGAGCCCGTTTGTTGAAATATCAGATAGGCCCCGCAATATTCGCATCTTGGTTGCATATCTTTGATTATTGCTCCGCAGTTTGGACATTTTAACGAAATGACAGACATCCAAATCTCGCTCTTCCAAATGAAATATAGTCTGCTCGGCTTCAATTAAGACTTGCTAATGCCCCATCCTTGAATATGCATGCAACACCCGCTCAACATACCCGAATAGAACCAACCACGTCTATAGGAAACGAAGCCAAGCCTATCCTCAATGCGCTGCAGTTACGTCTTGTATACACTACGTACTCGAAGTTGTAGTTAGCGCGCGCTATGGAGCAACCTTATATTTGACTCTGAGGAAAAAGAAACCTGGGAAGACCTCATGGTGGAAGCTCAGTTGCTTTCCAACGGCAGGAGATTCTCAAAGAAATGGTTGGATTTCTGCTATGGTTCTGAAATGAGCATGCAGAAACAAAAGGAATGTCTTGCATTTACGAAAAGGGAACAAGAGATGATTAAGGTCTTTCTAGAGGATATGGACTCCTATTCCCTTAAGAGTGCAAGGTTTAGACGACTGAATAGAAAGACCCAATTTCGAAGGGTCGATATGGCGGCGAGAAAAGCACTTCTGAGGAATGGCAAACGTCTATTCCGCATCCTGAGGAGAGCAACGAGGGTGCCCGTCTCGTCACTTAGAGACCTTTTTGGAGATGATTTTTCACTCCACCTGACATTGGATGAACAAACACGGAAATTTCCATGGGAGCTTGCGTATGACGGACAATCTTTTCTATGCAATCAATATGATGTGGGAAGAAGGCCACTTCACGATATTGGAAAGATTGAGAGATATAGCGGAAGCAAGCCAGAACATAGAAAAGCGCTTGTGGTAGGACTGAGTTACAAGTGGCTGTCTGACGAACCTTTCACTTCCAAAAGAGAGGCGCTGCAGGTTGCCAAGCAGCTCTCCAAGAAGAACTACTCGTCAATACTTCTTCGTGATGAGAAGGCAAGTTGCGAAGAAGTGATGAATGTTCTTTCAGAAGGTGTGTCTATCTTCCATTTCACTGGCCATGGAGCATACAGGAAGAACCAACCGAGGGGAAAAAGAGGATTGATCCAATTGTATGATGGAAACCTCACTGAGGATGATCTTGCTGAGTGTTTCAGGAAAGCTAAGGGTGCACCTTTCTTGACGTTTTTGAATGCATGCCAGAGCGCCAAGGAAATATACAGTTCCCCAATGATGGACATGTTTATTGAATTGGGTGCAGAGTGCACTATAGGAACACTATGGTCGGTCTACGACTATCCGTCAACTAGATTTTCGGAGAGATTCTATTCCGAGATTGTTAATGGTCAGACAATTGGTCATGCCCTCCAGCTAGCACGTTGGAGTATTCAAAAAAGAAGTTTCACCGAAGCAGCAACTTGGCCCTCATTTGTTTTGTATGGAAACCCTGACCTCAGACTTTCTCGGGCCCCATAAAAACGTGCACTCTTCACACTCACTCCGTGTGCGTGTGTGTTGTATGGGTAGGTATAGGTAGGTAAAGGAGTAGGAGTGAAGATAAAAGTAGAGACAGGCAGTCGTAGTGAAGTTGGTTGGTTGGTTGGGGTAAAGTTTTATCCCACACACACTAATGTCTAACACTAATAGCGATTTATTTGCCTTTGGGAGTTAAGGCATACCATCCAGTGTTTTCATTGTTCTTTATTGCTTCTCTTATGTAGCCGAAGGATTTTTCAATTGCTAACACGGCAATTGCTAACTCGTTTTTGTTGTGTATGTGGAGAGTACCCCAGTTTTCATGGTTTTTTATGTTTTGAGCCCCTTCGATTTTCTTCTGTCCAGTGTATATGTCGAGGGCTAAAGAGTTCTTCCGAAGCGTCAAATACACAAATGTTTTTTCTGGAGAATAGTAGGTAATGGCAGTCTGTGCAAATTTTACCCAAATTGATTCGTCGATATCTCTTATTTTTTTGTCCAGTTCTGCGAAAAGGTCTTGGACGTCTTTGTTAACATTCTTTCTTTTGAAATGATAATCTAAATCGTATTCAACTTCTTCACCACTTTCCTCCGGGTCTCTGGGTTGAATGTTTGGCACTTCGGGTGTATTAATCAATGTTTTTAATTCGTAAATTTGTAATCCCTTGACTGACTCTCTTTTACCTTCTGGTAAGTCGTCTTCCCAGCAAACCAGAACATCACACTTGTCAGGGTCATGGTCAAAGCCACTGCTCTTAAACTCAAATTCTATGTTTATTCTCTCCCATTTTCCTTTGCCAGCAAATCTAACCGCAGTGCAATCAGGATAGCCTTGTTGGATGCTTTCGACTCTTATGTTTAAGTCATTAGCGATAAGACCAAATAGGTAAACAACGCCTTGTTCGTTAATAGGGGCATATACTAAACCCCTGAAATTAAGAGGAGAGCCAACAATTTTCCTTTCTTTTTCCGACATGGTTATACCTTCAGCACTTGTGCGGCAAACTGTTGTGCATCAATCCAAAATCAAACAGTTGATTCACCGCATTTTTGGCAATTAAAACCTTCTCCAATTATGAGCAAGGGGGTACCACATTTTCTGCATTTGGGCATCGTATCAAATAGAGAAGCGTTGCTCAAGGAAACTACAACAGTTCCTGAGGTGGCTGTGATGTTATCTTTCGCTTTTTTCATTTCTTCATCGGGCAATGGACTTCCTGAAACTATGTGCCACTTGTATTTTACTTTGGAATATTGTTGCCCCTTGACTTTTCCTCCGATACCGATTATCGATACGCCCCCACTTCCCTCAGCGCCAGTCATTTTTTCAACTGTTTCAGGAAGACCAAAGGCGTAGGTCTTTCCGTCCTCACTTTCGAGTATCATACCCTCCTCAACTTTTCGAAAAGTCGCTTTTTTCTTGTTCTTTTCTTCTGACAAGTAGTCTCACTTACCAAACACTACTCTTAACGCCTTCTGAATTTATGATTTTTGTGTGCATTAAATCTTAGTCAAGAAGAAACAGGTATTTCATGTCCTGTATTCATTTCACCTATTACCCCTACCTTTTGACGATGCCAGAACCAGCCCGAAACAATGTAGGTCTGAGGGCTTATACCTACATTGTTCAAGAGCACAGTATCACCGCGTTGGTTGGTTGGCTTAAACTTTTATACGCATAGACCTAACTAGTTTTCACTAGAAGGTGTCAATATTGAGTCGTAAGGAAACAGAGCTACTCAAGAAACTGGACGTTCTGGCTGAGAAGATAGATACTCTGGCTATCGTGACGGCAAACCTAGCTAATCAACACCAGAAGGCTCTTGAGGGAAAGACCCAGACCGAGCAAATTCAGATTCTCTCGAAAAGAAAACTCCCTAAAGAAGCCATTGCATTGATAGTCGGCACTACTGTCGAAACGGTTAGCGTGCGATTGAGCGAAATGAAGTCCAAGGCGAAAAAAGAGAAGGTTAGTCAAGAGAAAGAGGCGAGTGAGCAATAGAATGATGAGCAAAGAGCAATTTGAACAAATCATGAACAGAATGGATACCTTAATTAAAATCACAGCGATAAATGCATTTCAAGGAAAATCAAGAGCGGACGTAGTGCGTATTCTTTCATCCCTAGGGTTCAGCAATATGGATATTGCGATGATATTGGGAACGACATCCGCCTATGTAGCGAAAGTGAAGTATGAATTCAAGAAAAAGCGAACGAAGAAAGAAGAAACAGAGGAGAAAATAGAGACAAAAGAAGCGGGACGAAATGATGAGTGAAAAGCAATTCGAGCAATTGTCTCAGAAACTTGATACGATAATCAGACTGGTTGCTGGCAACCTTCTGAAAGACGCAGAGAGCAAAACGAAGAAAGTCGAAATCCTCTATGGGCTTGGAATCTCAACAAAGGAAATCTCTCAACTTGTCGGGACAACAGAAGGAAGTGTTGAAACTATGAAAAAAAGGCTGAGAAAAAGAGCAAAAGCAGACAAGCCGATAGGTGGAGAGAAGTCTGCCGAGAATTGACCGCAAGATATTTGATGCAATTTGGAGCAAGGCAAAAGAAGAACAGCCAAGAATAACGAGACAAGCTATCTACGACAGAATCAAAGCGGTTAGGAAAGAGTACGATAATCTAATCTCTCCAAGAACAGCCGCTAATTTGCTTGCTTCCAGAATGGAGATAGACGTTTACAAAATCATCAAAGACCCAAGAGAGTTAGATGAATTAAGAGATTTGTCACGAACATTAGTCCGTGGCTTTTTGAAGAAAACAGTCCGAGGAGTTGTTTCAAAGAGACCGAAAGCTGTTTCCAAGAAAAAGAGCAAGAAAATCTTCATTGTTCACGGCAGAGATGAGAAACCAGTCGGGGAATTGAAAAGGTTGCTTGTTAGATTCGGTTTGAAACCCATAATCCTTCGAGAGCAACCTAGTGGAAGCATGACAATAATCGAGCAACTTGAAAAATACTCTAAGAACGTGGATTTTGCCTTCGTTCTATTGACCCCAGACGATGCTCTGATCCCAGCAACAAAAATCGGAGACAGCTACGTTAAGAGCTCAAATAACCCGATTTTCCGAACACGACAGAATGTGATTCTGGAATTCGGCTATTTCATTTCAAAGATAGGTAGAACAAACGTGCGTTGTCTATGCAAGGGAGTTACCGAGCTTCCTTTTGAAATACCCTCAGATATGCATGGAATAGTTTACTTGCCGTTCAAAGACTCAATAAAAGATGTGAAAGAGGATATAGCAAAGCAATTGAAAGCAGTCGGTTATGATTTACGAATCCAAAAGAGACAACGAAAATAGAGTTTTCTTTTATCAATCCTTCTGAGCAATTTTGCGGAAAAGTTATAGAGCGCGCCCGTAGAGGTCTTTGTGAACGTTTGAGAAGAATTGGTCAGCATCTTTCTGGGTTTGTAAAATACAGTCTAACAGAGAAAGGAAAAAAGGTTGTAGAGATATTAAGAACTCTTAATCAAGTCATATGAAGTTCAAATTTCAATGTAGGTGCTTCTGTCATAGTTCAGCATCACCGTAGCAGCTTCTTCAAGTTCGTTGTTGTTGTTGTTGGGGTAAAGTTTTATCCAACCAACCAAACACAATTTCTTCACAAGCTATAAAAACACTGACAAGAGATGTAATCTCACAGTCGTTGAGATGCTGTTCAATGTACAAGATCAAAGGAAACAAGCTTGAGAAAGTGTCTGAAACAGGTTTCAAGGTGGAAGGCAAACTGGAAGAAGACTTGGAGACTTGGGTCGAAAATGATCCTTCCATCTTGGGAGAAGATCTGTTGATAATGGGACGGCAAGTTCCAATTCCTGAAGTCAAAGAACGAATTGACCTTCTTGCGATGGATGCTAGTGGCAACACTGTGATAATAGAGCTCAAGATAGGAGAAATCAAAGATCCTGTTGACATTCAGTCACTGAAATATGCATCCTACATCTCACACTGGGACTATGACCACTTGGAGGACCAAGCTAGGACTTATTTCATGGAAAAGGGAGAAAAAGAGTTTAACTTCAACGACAAATTTGAAGAGTTCTTGTCTGATGCTGGAATTGAGCCAGTGCCAGAAATATACAACCAAGACCAGAGAATCATCATTGTGGGGAGTCACGTTCGGGAGAAGCTGGGTTCAGTAGCTTTGTGGCTTAGAAAGCACAATATTGACGTAAAAGTCATTGAAGTCTCATTTTTCAACGATGGAGGCAACTTTTTCCTTTCTCCTCAAACCATAATTCCTCTTCCCACTGCAGAGAAGTTCGAGATTGGCAGACGATCAATCATCGGAGATAGGCCTTGGATAAACAAGGGCGAAGAGTGGCACCTTGACAAAAGATGCGGGAAAGCAATGAAAGAAAAGCTGCTCAAACTGAATGACATAATCACAGAAAACCTAGAGGATGTGGAGGGACCCTTTTGGGATCAGAAGTTCTACGTTTCCTTTAAGTTCAGAAACCACATTTGGCTTTATATCAATACGCATAAGACTGCTCTGATATTGAATTTCCTTGTGAATCAAGGAGATATGAAAGTAGATCAAATCTCTAAAGAACTTGCGGTGAAGATGTTTGACAGAACCTCGCCGTTATCCGAAAAGCTGCAGCTGGAAAGCTCAGTGGAAGTCACGCCGAGAAGAGAGTATGACTGTGTTCGACTCAGGATAAAGGAGGAATTTGAGGTGTCTTCAAAGGAGTTCCTGAAGTTCTTGAAAGACTGTCTTGATTCTTTCAAGAAATCTGCGGAAGCCTAGCGCGCGCTATTCTACCCAAACTAAAGTCAAGCGGTCTGTTAAACGTGGAAAGAGAAGGATGGGGCTATTTCCATTCGCTGAACAAGTGACCATATGATAACTATCGAGGAATGGAAGAAAGAACTGAGTTTGATTATCTGAGATATTAAAAGTATACTTGAAACATCTTTCAGTAACAAAAACAAGGAAAAGGTAACTAGAAAATCCAATGTCCATGAAAATTATCAAAATCCATTTACTTTCCATGGCTCGCCAGTTTTGGGTTCAAATAAAAATCTATATGAATATGCTATCTCATTCACTCGCTCGGCTTTCAAAGTAGGAAAAATGGTGTAGTAACTAAAACGGATAAAAAGAAGGGAATAAGGGACGAAAGCAGTCATAAAGGAATTGGGCAACCCAAGTTTTGATATAGTTTCCTCAAGTTAGCAGGCAACTTCACATAAACTCCTACATACTCGGTATTCTCAAGTTTTAGCAATGCATCTCTATCTAACATTACTAACTTAGGTTCTTTTTCTATATCATATACTATGTAAACCCATGCATTAGGGTCATTTCTGAACCATTCCCATGACGATTTATAGAAATGTATATCAACAGGCATCTTTCGACTTTTAGTAGCTTTAACCTCAATATTCCTACTTCCTGTAATGTCATATCCTCTGCCTAAGTGAGAGACATCTACTGCTTGCCTACCATTGCTTATTTCATAATCAACAACTTTCTTACATGCTAAGTCATGTATTGACATTTCAGGTTCACCTCTTTTTTTACTTAAACGAAGGAAAAGGGATAAAATGTTTATGTTACTTGTTCTTTCTGTTCAGGCACTCTCATCCAAATTGCTGATATTTCATAACCTTTCTTAGTTTTCTCAAGGTCAACCTCAAAATCCTCTGGATTATTAATGAATATTTTGATTAGGCAGAGACAGGCTTGTTTAAGAATTTCATTGTTCGTTAACTGTGATTCAAATATCTGCCCATCATATTTTAATAGGGTGTCATGGAATTTTTGGGCGATGTCAATTGGTATTTGTATAATTGGTTTCCATGGTATCTTAGTCCTATCCACATAATGCTCCTCAACCAATTCCTTTATCCTATCCAAAGTCATGTTGGGATTCTTCAACAATTTCTCAACAACTTTAATCAAAGTAGGCAAGTTGTCCATGAGTTTGGTAAGTTCGTAGAGTTTGTTGATTGCGAGTGACTTTAATATATTAAAGTCCATGTCAGGACGTTTTTGTTCAAGTTTTTGAAACATTTCATAGATTTTACAATATTGGGAAAGTAAAGACTGCTTTGAGTTTAATGCATAAGAGTAAGTGAGCGAGTCTGGTTCTTCAGTAATAAGTTCTTTTGCTACTTCTGTTAATGCACCTTCTTCCTTTCCTAATTCCTTTGCTTTAGCATCTATCCATTTAACATAAAACTCGGCTTGTTCGTATGTGTTCCTCTCTTTCCTTTTGTGCATAATGTTTGACAGATTAAAGACATCAGCATCAGTCAAGCCATACTTAATATCTACCAAAATTTCTGGTTCTCGTCCTGGCACATAGTAGTTGATGTCGGGTTTTTCGATAAGTCCATAGCGTCTGTTGTGTCCGTCGATAATCTCATACTCTCCTTCTCTATCTGGGTGAGGGCGAACAATAATTGGTTGTTGAACCCCATCCCTCTTAACAGAGTCCATAACGTCACGACTTCCCTCCCTTTTCGGTAAGATGGTTGAGGGATGGACAATCGTTGCTTTAACTAACTTTATTTCCCTTGTTTTAGCTGGCTCTTCTTTTGAACGCTTAATGTCTTTTCCCACTATAGGCATGGTTTCACCTCTCTACGTTTTTACTGGAAGAATTTAGTTAAGCGGGATATCCATGTCCGCTATGTATCATTAACAAAACAAAAATACTTAAATGTTGATGATTGAGTTTTTGCATTTCTGCATCATTAAAAGGTTATTCTTGTCCGTTAAACCTCACATCCAAGGGCATAGAATTGCCTTCTTGTCGAAGTTTTTCTGTAATGTTCAAAATTAACAACAATGAATAAAAAAGAAACAAAGGATACTCGAAAGTTTTCACGATTCCATGCTGGCTGTAGCCTTTAGTTCATTTACCAATGAATCGTAAATTTTGGGTAACCAATTGTCTATGTCTGAGGTTTCAAAGCCAATGATTTCTAGAATAGTCTTATCCAGTTTTACCCTAGCCCAGAACTTGCTTTCTAATTGCCCTATTATTGAAGGGAATTCAACGTTTCTAAGTTCATGCATGCATGCTTAGAAGCTCTAAGAAGGATGAGACTTCAGAGGAAAGAGGTTGATGTTCTTGTTGAGACTGCTGAGAAATGGAAGCCTCACAAGAAGTCTAAGAAGGAGAAAAGAGCTAAGCTGGAGCCTTCAAAACGACTTGATACATGGATAAAACGGTATAGTGAAACGTCAATATAAATTTGGTCTGATGGCAATTTACTAAATTTATAAATACTTCGGTAGTTTTAGGTTTTGCTCGAGGTCGGGATAAAAATGGATGATAAAATAAGAGGCGCTATTGAGAATTGGATAGAAGATGAATTAGGACCAAAAGACCCAAACAAAAAGATAATAAATGAAGGTAACGAATGGGTTTTTGAAGAATTTCCAGACCCAACTTTCTCCAAAAAAGATTTTCTCTTAGGATTTACTATTGGGAAATTCATGTATATGGCTTGGACTGTATTTAAAGATAACAATTATGATGCGACACAAAGCGACATCGAAGAAGTTTATGAAATAATCAGACGAAGAATACCTGAAATCGAAAGAAAAATTATGACAGAATTGGGTATTTAGTCCTTTTCAGAAATTTAACAACGAATTAAGACGCAAATACATAATGTAGTCAAAATTGTTAGCATAGATTTAACTTTAAATATGCATTGATTAAAGTATAGGTAGATGACAATGCTGGTTATTGATGGTGTCAAGTATAACTTGTGGATACCTAAAGACGAAGAGAAAGAATTCCATCCAATGGTAAGAGAGCATTCAAAGGAAATATTTGGCGAGGATTCTATTTACTTTGACCTCAAGTATAAGCTTAGGTCAAAATCAGGAATTGCCGCCATTCCAGATGCTTACGTAATCAATCTTTCTAAGCCCTCTGAATGGTACATCATTGAAAACGAGTTAGCTTCTCATGAAGTCTACGACCATATTGTTCCACAAGTCTCAAAATTCGTTGACAGTATAGAAGAGCTGGAGACTCAAAAAAGCATTGTAGATGCCTTAGATAACGAGATCAATCAGAACAAAGTCCTAAAGGAACATATCGAAAAGATGACAGGGCAAGACACATTTCGGTTTTTGTCCAAACTGATATCAAGACCTCCAAGAATTGTTATTGTAATCAACGAAGTCGTTCCAGAAATTGAAAGAGCTAATAAGAGCCTAAAAAGATTAGCTAACACTGAGATTGTTGAATTTAGAACCTTTGTTAGAGAAGATGGAAGTAATGCCCATGCTCATTTGTTTGAACCTCTTTCTATCTTGGAATCAACAGCAAAAGAGAAAGAGACACCTGTGGCTGCTGAGAAAGCTTGGGAAACACGCAAATCTCAAGTGAGTATTACTGCCGAACAACATTTGGACAAAATAAAAAATGTAAAAATGAGAGAGACTGCAATTCAACTTGAAAATGCAATAAAGAAGATTTCGGGCGACATAGAGGAATATACAACCCGTGAATATATAGCTTTCAAACGGGTGAGCGAACGCTTTATGTTTTCCTATTTGTATTGCCAAAAAAGAGGTTTTTGGTTTATGGTTAAAGTTCCCCGAAATGAGTTCGATATAGGTAGTCTAGACGCTAGAGAACAGTACTTTGGTTGGACACATATCCGAGTTGATGAAAACACAAACTTAAGTCTATTAATTGAAGCTGCAAAAAAAGCCTATGAAAGAACAAAAAGAAATTAAACCTAAAGATAAGGATTAAGTTCCATTATATCACCTATTAGAAGTTGTTAAGTGTAAGAAGTGTGGAAGGATCATAGCTGAACCGAAAGAACTGATTAGAATCAAAAAATCAAACATTATCAATTCCTAAGGATTATTGGTTGTTTAGAATTCAATCGAAGATTCTTTCACAAAACATAAAAAGACAATATAATATGATGACGAAAAAAGGAGGAAGCGGAAATTGACCAAGGAGCATTTTATTTCAAAGGAAGCTGAAAAGAAGTTAAAGGAGAAAGGTTTCAAGTTAAAGGATGTTGAAGAAAGGTTTCAGAACAAAATAAATCAGTTAAAGAAAAGAAAATATGTTGACGAAAAACAACCATGGTCTGAGCACCCTACAAGAATGAAACGTAAGATAGGACGTTTAATAACTCTGAAGCAGTCAAACTTTCCATTCAAGATGTTTGTTCTTCAAGAGGTTTCTCTTGAAGCAGAAAAGGAACCAGAGATTAGGCTAGGATACTATATTGTCTCACCTAAGACACTCATTGAAAAAGGGAAAATACGTTTAGTTTGGGGACAGTATAATCCAAACATTCCAAAAAAGGATTTCATTGAATTAGTTAGAATGGCACGGGAGAAAGGAATAATAAAATAAGGTGCGCTGAATTTTGACCTTTGCTAAATTACAGACATCCAGCATGTAAGTATCAGACTATAAGCCTATAATATGAAGATTTAGTTAATTAAGAATAGAAAATAGGAGATTTAGAAAACTGCTTATTATTCTGTACCTTTCCTTTTTCGTTTTGAAACCATCCAAACTCCTAAGGAGCCAATTATGATACCAGCTATTGTTCCAATTATGATGTAGATTAGTTTTTGTGGTAGTGGTAAAGTTTCTATCTGTACCTGTCTTGTTTGTTCCGTGCTGACAGAGTAGGTTTGTGTTCCGAAGTCATCTCTTATGGTTAAGTTATAGTCTATTAGAGGTATCTGAGTGAACGTCAGATTTTCCAATGGTTTGTGAATGTAGCCTGAATTGGTCAAGTTGTACACATCATTTCTAAGAGTCACATTAGCTTCAATTGAATGTCCATATTGGTCAACTGCTAACACTGTGAAATCTCCTACATTGCATTGGAGGCTTAAGCTCACCTTTGATTGGTTCACATTGACATTTGCTTCTCCTACTAGAACACCCATCCAATAGGCTTCAACTGTCCAATTGCCATAATAAGCCTCTGAAGTGTCCAAACCTAGACTATCAGAATATCCTATTCTTTCCTCAGCTTCCCTAGTAAGCAATAGAGTACAATTCTTCAAAGGTCTATTGTCAATATCAAAACATGAAACGGTTAGATTTCCAAATAGAAAGTTAATTGCAAGTTCTGTGTAATGCATGCATGCAGTTCGGGAGATGTCTCCATGTCCATTTAGTTATTGCTGTGCTAGATTTCTTCTATATGAACAAGATTCATCGAATGAACACTTGTCGCACAATGGGTTTTTTGTCTTACAAATCTCACTACCAAATCTCCAAAGCAACCAGTCAACTGCACAAGGTCTTTCTTTTGCTTTTTCAGCCATAATCTTTCCAATTTCAATGATGTCTTCGATGCTTGCCTTCTCGCCTATTAATCCTAGTCGTAGAAACACTTTTCTGACCTGTAAGTCAGGCTTTATGGTTGAGAATCCGATTTCCTTCAGAAACTCGAAGACGTTCCTTTCTCCTATGCCTTTGAATCCTCCATAATATCCCTGCAATTTCTCGATTAAGCTATCAACAGATGGAAATGAGTTTAGGTAGTTCTTGAATGAGCCATACTGCCCAACAATCTCCACCATTTTCTTGGCATTGAATATTGTCGTTTTTATCTTCCCTTCATGCCTGATTATTCTGTCGTTCTCCATAAGTTCTTGCACTTTCTCTTCGTCATACCTTGCTACTTTATTAAAGTCAAAGCCAGAGAAAGCATTGGAAATGGCATGCCATCTATCTTCGATAATGTTATTTCTTATTCCACTAAACACTGCTCTCGTTAAAGTTTCAAAGTAGTCTTTGTCTGTCCAATCTTCAGTTGAGAGGGTGCGATAATACTTCAATTCCTCGTCTATGTCAAGTCCGATGTTTTTCAAAGTCTCTAGCATTAGTTCATAGATTCGTTTTAAGAAGGGACAGTTTTAACCATCCCATTCTTCAATAGGTATTCAAGTTCTTTCTCGACTGTTTCGGCTTTGAGGTTAAGTATTGATGCTATTTCCTTAACTCCTTTACCTTGTTCAACGAGTGCTATTATCTCTTTATTCCGTTTTGAAATTGCTGGTTTTTCTGGTTCTTTGACCTCTTTCTGAATTGATTTAATTATGTTTTCTTTTGCTTGTGTTGGTAATTGTTCCCAATCTTCTGGTGTCATGTTTGTTTCTTTGAGCATATTATCGAATTCTTTCTTAGTCATACCTTCAGGAATTGCAAGTTTATCTTCTGCCTTGACTTTCTCCGCAATCTTCATTCCCATTTCTAACAGTTGTAGCTCTTTCACGTCATTGGCGAGTTTTTGAATGGTCTCAATATACCTTGTAGATAGTGCTGATTTGTCTGTCTCAGCTTTCTCGTATTTCTTGCACTTGTATGTTAGGATGTCAGGGCAGGTTAGCAGATTTGTGCAATTCAGACAACATTTATCTGCCATCTTAACTTCATTCTTTTCCATAGTATCACCTCCTTTTAGCGTTTACACTGGTTTTCTGGCTTAAATGCCCAAAAACACCATATTTTAATATATTGTATGTCCTTAATATACTAAAATATTATGTTCCCATGAAAATAGGCAGTTTTTGGGTTGTTTTAAGGAAAAAAGGGAGATTTTAAGCATTTAGGAATGTCTTAACCCATGATTCAAGTAGCTTTTCTATGTATTGCTCGGCTAGGTCGTTTCTACCAAGTTCCATTAGCTTGGTTATTGTTTCTGTCTTAGCCTTTAGCATGGCTTCTTGTTCTTCAGCTAGTTTTCCTTTGCTTAAGCTTTCCAAGTTTTGGTACAGTTCAGTGATTTTTCGCTTTTTCTCGATTTCTTTCTTGTATTCCTCAAGGTCTAAAGGCATACCACACAGGTCACAATTGTTATTGGTGTAAGGATTGAGTGTATTACAGTGTGGACAGGTTTTTGGGATTATTCTCTTCTCATCTTTTTCTGGTTCAATAGCATAGCCCATCCTTTCCATGTATGCCTGTTCTTCCAATTCTGCACCTGAGTGAATGTATCTTCTTGCCATCGCCGTATTTGTCCATCCTGCACGCCACATTAGAAGCTGTTCATTGTAGTTTTTGTTATTGGCGAAGAAAGACAGCCCTGAGTGCCTAAGCCAGTGTGGATATAATCTCTTCTTAATGCCTAGCCTTTCTCCTGCATGCCATAGTATATATTCAACTGTATCTTTTGTTATTGGTTTCTTTTGGTCGTATGGTGAAGGGAATAGCCATGATTGACTATCGCCATGATGGTTGTCGCAATATCTCTTTAATTCACTGGCGAACATTATCAATGTTACAGGTTGCTTTGGAATATTTCCTTTGCTTCTCTTGAAATAGAGTGTAGCTATTAACTTCCTATGTCCTTCTTTATCAGTAACAGAATGGAATTGGACATCACCTTTCTTTAAGTGAAGTAGCTCATTAACCCTTGCACAGCTCTCAAAGAGGGATAGGATTATGACTCGATACATCTCCCTCCTTTCACCAGCTTTCTCAGCTATTGCTACTACTTCATCTGGTGTTAAAACTTCACTTGGGGTTATGGGTTCTAATTCCTCAGCATAGTAGCCCAAATCTTTGACTACATCTGGCTTATTTAGAAAGTTATAGAAAGGTCTTAAGGCAGTGATATACCCATTCTTGGTGTTGTTCTTGTCATAGTTCGACAGAAATCTATTAACATCTGCCTTACTAACGTTTGTAAAGCTCTTTATTCCATACTTCATTAGGTATAAGCCAAACATCCTCAGTCTTTGTAAGTAAAGCTCTTTTGTTGAGTCAGAAACACGTAAAGTAAGCAGATAATCCAGCATTGTGTCTAGCATTTCTCTATTTAATCCGTTTTCTACGATATAGTCGCTTAACTGAACTTTAGGGGTTTCACTAAGTATAGTTTTCATTTTCAAAACACCTCCTTAATTTATGCTCAATATATCATTATTGGATGTTATACTTATACTTTTTAATATATGGTAGTTTTCCCATACTTCATCCAAACTTGTGGCAACTGAATGAAGGAGCCAGCGTATGAAACCAATTTGCCGTTCACGAAAACTCCATAAAGCGGCAGTGTGCTAATCCAGCGTAAGTATTTCTCCAGCGCTCTTTCTGGCCG